>ERZ773008.427-NODE-427-length-30624-cov-4.820014_pt1 | contig 30624 bp, 23 predicted proteins | sample MGYA00580664_ERZ773008 | MGnify/ENA primary metagenome ERZ773008 (study PRJEB29015, sample SAMEA2738016) | human oral metagenome | biome: human oral; feature: human-associated habitat; material: dental | place: China | collected 2048 ... | reverse complement strand
ATCCTTATATTTATTATATAGTGAATCATGCTCCAATTCTAGAATCTTTGAAGCCAAAGTTTGGCGTAGATTCAAGATAGCACGGCGCCCAAACTTATTAAAATCAACCTCCTCACTAACATCCTCACCGACTTCGTAATCGGCTTCTATCTTACGTGCATCCGTCAGACTAATCTCTTTATTCTCGTCTTTAACCTCACCGTCAGCCACTACTACACGGTTACGATGAATCTCAAAGTCGCCCTTGTCTGGGTTAACAATCACGTCGAAGTTTTCATCGCTACCGAATATCTTTGCGAGAACATTACGGAAGCTCTCTTCCAAAACACTCACAAGTGTTGTGCGATCGATGCTCTTGGTGTCTTTAAACTCCTTAAAGGTCTCGATCATATTCGGACGCTCTTCTTCTACTTTTCTTGCTGCCATAGCCTTTACTTGAAACTTATTATATATTTTGTATACTTTACTTCATCCATCTTGTACGCATGGTCTACATCCATCTTCACTGGACGCTTCTTACCTTCCACTTGTACTTTCTCATTGACAGCAACGACGAAATCATTGCCGTCAACGCTCTTTAAAACGCCTTTAACCTTCTTCCCGTCTTTATCCAGCACCTCAACTTCCTTTCCAATGAAGTTCTGATACTGCTGTGGAACCTTGAATGGCTGACCAAGACCAGCAGAACCTACCTCTAACTCATAGTCTTCCTCATCACGTGAAAGGCGATCCTCTATATACTTACTCAGCTCTACACAATCCTCAATCCATACCCCATCGGCATGATCAATTTCAACAACAATCTTGTCATCAGGACTTATTTGAATGTCAACCAGGAAGTATTCCTTACCTTCCAACCACTCGTCAACGAGACTCTTTACAACGTTTTTATCTATCATAAGCGTTTTAATATGAAAAATGAGGAGCTATCGAAAGCCCCTCATTCCTCTGAACGTGTGCAAAGTTACAAATAAATTCGACACAAGCCAAATGTTTTCTGCATTTTCTTAAAGTATAAGTAGCTCTAATACATATTATATACGTAATTGGCAACCATCGCTATCACACAAGCCTAACTCCATACGCCTGCCTCCCAACACACGCTTTATTATCTTTGTGATAAGCCTTCCAAATCCTCTTAAAAACATATACCTAATTCTGAAAAGATGCTGTTTAAAATAGAAAAATAGGCTAAAAATTAGCATTAAACCCATTATTTATCAAATAAAAATAGACTAATTTTTCACCTCTCCAACGCCCTTTTATAAGAATAAGAACGCCTATCTATAACAAAAAAGATACTCCTTGATAACATCAGAGAGTATCTTCAATCTTTTTAAAACTATCGTCTATTGCCTATGACGATTATTCCTTATTTTGTCTCGGTAGTCTTTTTAGAATCTACTAAAGGCTGTAACACTTTCTTATATGCAGCTGGATCATTCAATAACTCTACTGCCTTTTTCCATTGTTTGTCGAACTGCAAGCCATTTTCCATTGCCCCCCTCTGATAGTAATAAGCAGCAACAAGATCACTTGTCAACAACTGTTTTAAGGTTTGCTTATTGTAATCAAGATCCTTAGCAATGTTATGATTGAGCTTTTTCTCCAGTGCATCGAACTCTGGTTTAGCATCATCATAATAGCCCTCAAACCTTGCGAGCTTCACAAGACCCTCTAAATACTTCTTGCTTTCACGGTCATATTTGAAGCCACTCTTTAGTACTGCCTGCTTGAAGTCAGCGTAATCTACATCAGAGATAACGAAGTTTTTAGCTGGAGCTATTGTAGGATGTGTTCTCAAATACTTCAATTCCCAGTTCAACATAACCTCGGTTGAATCACGTCCAGAAGCGGTGAGATAGAATGCAATATTAGGTAGAGAGTCAGGTTGTACTTCGATATCTGGCTTAATACCTCCACCATCTCTAACCTCACGTCCATTGGCTGTATGGAACACATGTGTCAATGAGTCAGGCACATGTTCGGTATAGCCTCCGTTAGAGTGCTTATAATTGATAGCTTGGATGCAACGCCCACTAGGGATGTAATACTTGCTGGTTGTCAACTTTAAGTTGGCGTTATAAGGGAGATCCATTGATACCTGAACGAGTCCCTTACCGTATGTTCGTGTACCGAGAACAACAGCCCGATCCAAGTCCTGTAAACTGCCACTTGTAATCTCACTGGCACTTGCGGTCTCATCACTCACTAGAACAACTATTGGCATAACTGTATCTATTGGCTCTACAGTTGTCTTGTATTCCTTATTCGCGCGTTCCATCTTTCCAACGGTCTTCACCAATGTGATACCCTTCGGAACAAACATGTTTACGATATTGATAGCCTCTTGCAGACTTCCACCACCATTATTACGAAGGTCGAAGACAAGCGACTTCATACCTTGTTTTTTCATATCAAGAAAGGCGCGACGAACGTCCTTTGAACAATCAGTTGTGAAAGAGTTGAGATTTAAATAGCCCACACCATTATCCTGCAAGCCATAGTATGGCACTGCTGGTAATTGGATGGAACGACGCGTAATCTTAAACTTCATCTTCTTTCCCGTTGATGGTCTCTTTATCGTGAGGACGAACCGTGAGCCCGCATCACCACGTAGCCTGTTACTAACATAGGATACATCTTTACCCACCATAGACGAGTCGCCGATAGCAAGAATAATATCGCCCTTCTTCAATCCAGCCTCTGCTGCAGGCATATTCTCGTATGGCTGATCAATAATCGTATTCTTTATAGCAAAGTTATAACGTATTATTGCACCGATACCGGCATACTTACCCGATATCATCAAGTCGAGATCTTTCACCTTATCTGCAGGATAATACACCGTATAAGGGTCCAACGAATGAAGCATATAATTAATACCATTGCCTACAACCTCATCTGCGTTGAGGGTGTCAACATACATCAAGTCAAGGTATTTATATATGGCGGAGAAGGTCTCAAGATTCTTTGCTACTTTAAAATTATGATCCTTTTCGGTATTATTCTGTGCCATCGCAGCACCGCCGAAAGTAAGAATACAGAGACTAAATACTATAAACAGTTTTCTCATTACTTATGTTTTGTTTGTAAGTTATGCGGTTATCTACGGAACAAAAGTACATTATTATAATCGAAAACACATAATATCGAGGATAAAATAAAGGATTTTCCTCTTTAATTAAAAAATCTTCTCAAAACATTTGGTAGTTACAAATAAACATACTACCTTTGCAACCGATTACAAGAAACAAGCACTGCTTCAGTAGCTCAGTTGGTTAGAGCACCTGACTGTTAATCAGGGGGTCGTTGGTTCAAGCCCATCCTGGAGCGCATAGAAAAGGAAGTTCTCAATTACAGAACTTCCTTTTTTCGTTTATTAAAAACAAAGCCTTAACAATCACATACTATTCTTAAAGAGGGGAATTAGCCCCTACCTAAACACCATAACACAGCGAGGTTACCCATAGACCATAAAGAGAGAGGGCACATAAGACCCTGATTAAGGTGTCTATGTACCCTCTTTAGTTATTGATGTCTGCTAAAGCTCTTACTTACTTTGATCTCCAAAGACCATGAAGGTTGCAATATTCACGTGCGTAAACCTCCTTAGCATCTGTCTTGAAGACTGCCACAGGCTTGTCTGTTGGAGTTAGATACTTACGGAGAACTTCGTTGTTTTCGGTAATCAATTCAATCCATTGGATAGAATGAGCCTCTGTCATTGGGTGCTCAACTTCACCAACTGTAACACGATAACCGCCTTCTACCTTCTCAACCACTGGTACATGCTTCTCTGTGGCAGCATCGGTTGTGTTCTCTTTAACTGGTTGCAAGTTACCTAACTCGCACTCTCCACCAACCAATACTTCTACTAAACTACCCGTCTCTGGGCACTTATATACATCGTTTCTTGTCGCCATAATAAATTATTAATTAATGTTCGGATGCAAATTTAAGAGTATTTGTTGGAAGAAAAGAAACTATTCTTTGTAAATATTACAAGCCTTACATTATTTAACAGTTAGCACTGACTAATGGAGAAAGGAGCAGGGATAAGAGAAGTGTTATTCGACTTACAATATAAAAAGAAAGGAAGGCGAACACCGCTGTGAACGCCCTCGCTTATTGTCATTCAAAACTTGTTATCTAAGTAAACATATTGTTTTGAACCATTCAAACATAAAAACTTAAACCTAAAACCATTACTTCTACATTAATTAAAAGTATGAACTAAAACCCAATTTATCTATCTTATAATAACCTTTTTACCATTGTGAATATAGATACCAGCCTGTGTTGGTACTTTAGAAAGGCGTTGCCCAGACAGGGTGTAATAATGGTTATCGGTGCTGGCTGGTGCTTCTTTACCACGTATATTATCAATCTTGGTCACACTAAAAGTCACATCATTCACCTTATATTTCCCATTTTCTTTCGTACTTATAACCTCAAAGTAAGAGGTTTTATTCACTCGTTCAATATCAAGGGTCTGGTTATTAGCAGCCGTTGTAGCCGTTCCTATGTTAAAAACAAAGTTGACATAATCATTCTCCTTATTGAGTGTGTATTCCTTATAAAACCATGTCTTGCCATTCACTGTAGCCTTATTTGTAACCTTATCACCCGGCCAAGACGTTGCTATATGCGTACCACCCCAAGAGTGAATATTCACATAATCGTTCCAACCCACCTGCTCCGTATTCACATAAACACGGATAGTTTGAGGTACGAAAGGCGCTGGCTGCTTCACCATATACGTGCGTGTGAGCACCTGCTCCCCTACTTTACCATTCGACAACACTGCCACCTTTAATATAGTCTTCCCCTCGGGCAATGTGATTTCAGCACCATTTGCTACTTTCTGACTACCTACCGTCGGTGTTGAACCATCTAAGGTATAAACCAATCGAGCGTTATCATCAGCAGAAACAGCCACCAGTTTAACCTTCAAGTTCTCACTTTCATAACTTCCATTAGCCTTATCCGCCCATGGCAATTCAGCCTCTCTTGCAAGATAATAAGCGTAGTGATAACCACTCAACAGCTTTTTATAACGTGAAGAAGGAACAACCAGTTGGTTCGCACCTTTACCCACAACGACAAGCAAATCGCCCTTCTCTCCCTTCACAACATTGGCATAATAATCCTTTGAAGAGCGATACATCTGATACGCACTCTCGTTAGTAATCCCTGCCAACTTGCGTGCGTCAATCATAGCCTTTATCTCTTTAGGATAAGCAAGATAATGTTTATAGAACACACAAGGCGTTCCTGGCATAGCTAAAAGATAGGCATTAGCAGCCAACGTATCCTTTCGGATAGGATCTTGTTGTTCTGATACAGAGCGATACTCAACGTCATGGTTTTCAACAAAAGTCACTGAATAACGCTTGTAGACACCATTATCTACATTCAAACCCGTAATAGTACTATTGCCTAATTTACGCCAATCCTGACTATTGATAGCATCACGAACGGAATAACGGAAGGCGAAATCGAAGGCAGCACTACGCTTTCCTGTACCATCAATCCATGCCTTTACCGTATTCGCATTACCATCCCAATACTCACCTACAGAGTACTTTACGTTTGCCGCAGTATTATAATCACCAACATGCGAAGCGCCAAATCCCTTCACCATATCATATCGGAAACCTGCATAACCAAGGTCATTGAGCAAGTAATCTTCGTATGCTTTGACAATCGTTTGTACGTTCTGACTCTTGTGATCAAGGTCGCGCATACCGCCCCAACCTTCTCCTTCGTCATTGTTCTGACTAAGTTGAGTGCCTGTTCTTCTTGCTTCTGTGGCAGCTGCTCCACCGTCATCATCAGCACAAACATCCGTAGAAAGGTTCTGATAAGTCACTCCCTTGTACACTTCTGCAGGGAAACCAAACCATCCATTATTCGTTCCATGATGGTTGATAACCACATCAGCAATCGTACCAATCTGCTTATTTTTAAAGGTAGTAATCATACTCCTCAACTCTGCCTCAGTACCGAACGATGAGTTCTGATTGAAGTAATAGAGCGGATCATAGCCCATCGACTTCGAGCCAGCAGCCTTACCACTCTGCGGAACCCATACAAGGTCGAAGTAACCCGATAGGTCGTCGGCTTTCTTTTCAAGCACTGTCCACTGCGAATCATCGAACGAATCCCAATAAAAACCTTGTAACATCACACCGCCATAACTGCTTGGCCAACCTTGTGCCATCGCACAGATGCAACATAAAGAGGCACATAAACTTGTCAAAATACGTTTCATGTAGATTTCAATTTTTAGTTAATTCTTGTCAATGAGTACAAAGTTAGTGATTTACAACACATTATCTTACTATACAGCTTACGGTTTACTCTTTTTTTCATGCAAACGTTTGCACTTCGAGCAGGGTATGATCACGACCACAACTAACGGCTATCACGCCCCCACATCTCCCTTTCCTCCACCCTACGATACGCTCATTCTGATTCAAGATAATACACTTTCAATCACTACCAACGCATAGTAATGAGAGTTTCAAGCCTTGAGACTGTGTGTTTCAGAGCCTGAAACTATGTGTCTCAAGGCCTGAGACTGTGCGTTTCATATACTGAAACCCTGCGTTCCATGTATTGAAACTGTGCGTTCCATGTATTGAAACGATGAGTCTCATATAATGAAACAGGAATGAAACACACTTATCACGAGGGCAGATGCACACAAGGAGCATGAAAAAGGTGCGTTGGTCAAGATAGAACCAACGCACCCGAAATATATAATTAGGTATTCAGCGTCTATGGAACAAGCTCCATGGTGCAGTGTGACTTGCTGTCACAAGAGAGATACAACTTGATGTTGTACTTGCCAGCTGTTACATTGATATTACCGCCCTTAAAGGTGATGTTATCCAATGAACCGCCCCAGTCTAACACCCAATCGCTATTCGCACGGAACTTCAACTCACCTGTTGTCAGTGTGATGTTATTAAGTTCCCAACACTTTTGAGCTGCATTGTAAGTCATTGGCTGGTCGCTGCTCCAACCGTTAGGAGTGGCAGAACCAATGATACCAACACTATTGATTGCTGTGTAAGTAATGCTTTGTGTGGTCAGATCAAGGTCTACCTTATAGTAGCCAGCAGGCTCTGTCATAACGATGTTAGCACCCTTCTCTACAAGTCCCTGACCATAGTCAGTACCATTCCAATCCTGTTGGGTAGCAAACTTAAAGCCGTTCTGATTGAGATACATAAAGCCTGTGTACTTGCCATCAGTAGCCGGGCTATAGAGCGGATCACTGAATGACCAGCCGTTAGCATCGCCTGACATATAGAGATACTGCGTGAAGGCAGGAGCAATACAAGTGACCTTTGCCTTTACATTCTGCGACAGACTGTAGCCCTCGCCACGCTGTAGTTTGATCTTATTGGTTACGGCTATGGCTACTTCATGCTGATCGCCATTCTTACCATAAAGGGTCTCTATGGCAGAAACAAGTTCTGAACTCTTTACCTTTCCTGCATTGCTGACATTTAAGGTTGCCGTCTTGTTGTTATTAGAAAGTACGGCAGTCAAGGTTTGTGCAGCTACGGCATCAGTTGAAACCACTGATGGAGTAAAGAGCTGAACAGAGTCGGCAGTCACCGTATTGAAGTCGATTGCGGGTGCTTCGGCTACTGTGAACTTCACAGAACTGGCAGTCTCCTCTGGACTATACTGTGGCTTAGTCCACTCTTCATATTCATTGCTACCACAAGAAGCAAGGAGCAGTGCGACACTTGCTAAGATTAATATCTTCTTCATATCGTTTCTTGTTATTAAGCAGAGGGTGCGCCCCAAGGCTATGCCCATTGGCACACACCCTCTAAAAGGTATCTTTTATTTATTATTGTTTTACGAAAGAATACTGACCAGTGATGTCGTTGAAGTAAACAGTGTAGGTTCCCTTCAAGTTACGAACGTTCTTGCCACCCTTAGTAGCAACGCCGTATGGGAAGTTTTCAGCACCCCAATTTACATCCCAAGTACCATTAGCAGCAAACTTACAGCCCTCACCATCAGCACCTGTTGACTTCTCTGTGAATGTCACAGTAGCCTTCCAATCGTGGTTCTCAACAACAGATGTCTCTGCAGTCATTGGTGTTCCACCAGCAACAGTCCATCCATCGTGCTTGCCTGGCAATGCCATTGAAGTATAGACAGTAGGTGCAGCACCAGTGTAAGGTACAATCTTTAACTTAGGATTCTTTGTATCGAATGTAATCGTATAGTAGCCTGCTGTTGGTACTTTAATATCTGATGAGCCGCCATCGTTATATTTGAAATCACCAAAGCTTGCGCCCTGACCAACCTGACCATCATCCCAACTTGCAGGGTTCTTCTTCAACTTGAAGCCTGCTGTTGATAGGTAACCAGTCCAAGAGATAACGCCCTTACCAGTCTTCTTGTCATACTCCTGACCTTCCTGTGGGAGCAAAGGTACAACCTGACTATTGCCCCAAGAGCCATCACCGAAGTTACCACCAACGAGATACCAGGTCTCAACAGGAGCATCAGATAGCTCAACATAATAAGGAGTAACGCTAACCTTAACGGCATTTGAATAGATGGTATCACCCTTAACAATTGAGTAAACGCGCGCATAGAGGTCTTGGCTTGCTGGCACATGACCCTCTTCATAACGCTCCATCTTCTCTATTGCGGTCGCAAGGTCGGCTGCGCTAACCGACGTGCTACATGTTCCTGTTGGTGTACCAACAGGCGCATAGTCGCCACGTTCAGTATCCATATCAACCACCTTGTCGACTGATTTAGTCCACTTATTGGTAGTTGAGAATTGCATACCATACTCGGCAGCTATTGGAGCACCGTATTCTGGCTGTGACCAAGTGAAGTTCAACTTATCAGCAACCTTTAGGTCAACTGTCTGTGCAGCGTAAGCAGGAGTATTCAGCTTAAATGTCTTTGGTGTTTGAAGGGTTGGATTATGATCCAAGTCCTTGTCACAAGCAGAGAACAACGCTACACCTGCACACAATAACAATGATGACTTTATTATTGATTTCATATTAATTATCATTTAATCATTTATGTTCTATTCGATAGTTCAATCTTCTTTCTATCCAATACTTAGCCTCTGGTGTACACCATCAGCTAAGTATTGGCATACACTTTAATTATATCCTTGGTTCTGAACAAGATTCCCGTTAGCTGTCAAGTCAGATGAAGGAATTGGGAAGAGATTGAGGTGAGCATCAAAGTTACGACCGTTCTTTACGCCGCCCTTCCAACTCCAGTTATAGTTAACGTCACCTCCAAAGTAACCGAAACGTATGAGCGTTGTGCGACGGAGACCTTCGAAGTAGAACTCACGGCTCCATTCATCACAGATCTGACGCAGAGAATAAGCGGTGTGAGTGGTAGCGTGCGCACGACTACGTAGCGCGTTGATGTATTGTGTACCATCGGTTGTTGTCGTTCCACCGTTCATACGGGCATCAGCCTCGGCATATATCAGATAAGCTTCAGCAGCACGCATGAGGAAGAAGTCGGTATCAGGGAAATTAGAGTCATGTCCTGCAGAACCATCCGTCTTAAAGTTAGTGAACTTACAAACGGCAAATCCGTTGGTAAACACTTTCACATCAGTTTCATTATTACCATTATCTACGTTTCTACCATCACCATCGAAGAGTGCACGATCATCATCGGCAGCAGCTGGCATAGCGTATGCACCAATATTAGGAGCATCGTTGTTAGGGAAGAACTTCTGTACCAAGTCTGGGCGCATACGGTTACCACCCCATCCTGCAGTTGTGTTGTTGCCCTTTGTAGTAGCATCCTTTATGTGCTCGCTGTTGTCGTTTGAGCCAGCCATGAGGTAAAGCGTTGTACCGTATGAGGTAGTTGTCTTACCATCTTGGAGGATTGGGAAGATAGCCTCAACAGATGCTCCATTCTCGCCATTGTCGCCCATGAAGAGCTGTTGATAGGCACTCCACTGTCCTTTCTTGGTTGTGTAGAGCTTGTAAGGAGAGTCGATGACCTTCTTTGCATATAGCTTAGCATTAGCCCAGTCAGCTGTACCTGTATATACCTCAGCGTTCAGATAAAGACGAGCTAAGAGCATCCATGCAGCTGCCTTATCAACACTACCATAGCCAGCAGTAGATGATGTCTTTGGTTGAGGCGCGCTCAATTTAGGCTCAACATTGGTCTTTAATTCGTCAATAAGCCACTTGTAAAGATCAGCACGTTTGATACGAACAGGATTACTAGACGATATTGCTGTCGTAAATGGCACGTTACCGAACTCATCTAATAGGTAATAATAGTTCAAAGCACGGAGGAAACGAGCCTCAGCAGACATTTTTTCGTTATAGTCACCATAATCAGCAAGATACTGATTACAGTAAGTAATGCCTGCGTAAAGACGGTTATAGAAACCTTTCAACATAGGATGTGAAGCATCATAAGTATTGAAGTTGAAGTTGAGAATACCTTCATCACCACCCCAAGCACAGATGGCTTCATCTGTTGTAAGTTCCTGTGTATTGAACAACTGACGAACGTAACCACTCGTACCACCATCTATACCATCGACATCACAATCACCATTAGCTCCTCCATTACCAGCCATTGCGATGGTAGCATAACACTTGTTTAAGGCGCTTTCAGCCTTTGTATTAACCTTTGTCTTTAGGTTTGGATCAATTGGATTAACATCCAAATCACCAGTACAAGAGGTAAGTCCTACAGACAGCATAAAGGCTGCTGCAGAGAATATATATTTAATGTTTGTATTCATTGTAACTACTCTTTAAATGGATTAGAAGTTCAAATTCAGACCCAAGATGAATGATATTGGACGTGGATAGAGGTTATTGTCAATACCATTAAACACCTCTGGATCAAGTCCCTTATACTTAGTAAGACAGAAGACATTGTTCACTGTACCGTAAACACGACCGGAGATACCATTCCAAGTACCCTGCTTGAGAAGGTTAGCGAAGCTGTAACCAAGGGTGATATTATCCATCTTTAGGAATGAAGCATTCCGTACCCAGTAATCAGTCTGTATAGACTTTGTCTCTGTTGTGAGCCAGTTATCAGCCAAGACATCCGATGGACGATTTACAAGAAACTTACTCTTTGAATACAACTCAGAGTTTGACATGTTTGCAACACTTGCGAAAGCATCATTGTAAACATAGTTACCAAGACTTGCACGGAGTGCGAAACCGAGGTCCCAATTACGATACTCAAAGCGAGAAGCAAAGCCCATTGTTACAGGAGCAGCAGGTGCCTTATAATAGTACTTATCAGCATCTGTGATCTTACCATCACCGTTGCGGTCTACAACTACACCCTCTAATGGCTTTCCATTCTTATCATATACCTGTTGGAATACATGGAAGGAGTTGACAGCGTTACCTACATGCTGTGCCTGAATGTTACCACCTGTACCAGCAGAGATACCACCTGTTGGAACGAAGTAGTTCGCATCATTGCCACCGTTAAGATTAGTGATCTTATTATAATTATAGGTGAAGTTGTAATCCATTGTCCAGTTGAATAGCTTGGTATTAACGGCTAACCAGTGAATACTTGCTTCAACACCTGTGTTAAACATAGAGCCGATGTTGCTCATAACCTGATTGCGGAAGTTAGATCCAGCAGACACAGTTGCACTGTTAAGGAGGTCACTTGTCTTACGATAGTACCAATCAACTGTACCGCTAAGACGCTGCTTGAGGATACCCCAATCTAAACCTATATTATAAGAGGTGGTCGTCTCCCACTTCAGATTCGGATCGAATGCCTTTGGTCGAGCTAACGTACCATCGCCATAAACAGGATAGTAAGACTCGTTACCTGTATTCATCTCATAAACGGCGAAGTAGTTATAATCTCCGATACCTTCTTGCTGACCTGTCATACCCCAGCTAAGGCGCAACTTCAAGTCAGACAACCAATCAATCTGCTTCAACATATTCTCTTCATTCATACGCCAAGCAAATGCGAATGATGGGAATACAGCCCAGTGATCTTTGAAACGAGACGAACCATCATCACGAACAGTAGCTGTTACCATGTAGCGACCATCCATCAACGACCAGTTAGCACGACCAAAGAAAGATACGAGGTAGTTCTCTGTTGCGAAGTCATACTTCGTACGATTGCGCTCTTTACCGGCAAGTGTTGCATCGTTATTAGTCTTTGGATAGAAGCTCCAATATGAGTTGTGCGTATTATGCCAGAAGTGTGCCCACTCATAACCAGCCATGATATCAAAGTGATTCTTAGCCTTGTCGTTAAAGTCATGGTAATATTGAGCGTAAGCAGAAAGCTGCATATTGCGCTTCAACTGTGATTCCCAACCATGTGAACCATAGTAAATAGCCTGTGGAGAAGCAGGATCAATATCTTTTGTCTGACGTCCTTTGGCAATATCAATACCAGCAGTAACGTGTAAACGGAGGTCTTCGAAACCATGTACCTTATAGTCTACATCAGCACTACCTAAGAAGTCGCGACTAATGGCGCGTTCGTTCCTTAAATTGAGGATAGACACAGGATTCTTAGTAGCCAATGAGTAGTAAGTCTGTGGCCAAGTAGGGTCATTGAGCGCAGTACCATCGTCCAACCACTGATAATAACCTCCGAAGTTATCAAATCCAGTTGCACGAACAGGCTGTGTTGGGTCGAACTGACGTGCAGCCTTTATCGCTTCACCATCAGCATAGCGGTTCTTTGTCCACATACCCTTTGCATTCAACGTCAACTTCAAATGGTCATTCAAGAGAGAAGGACTCAATGTGAAAGCACCAGTGAAACGCTCGAAGTTAGAGGTCTTAATGATACCCTGCTGGTTCGTATAGCCTGCACTAACACGATAAGGTAACCAGTTTGCAGCCTGACCAGACACTGCTACGTTATGATCGTGACTAAATGCTGTGCGGAATATCTCGTCTTGCCAGTTAGTATTTGCCTTACCCAAACGAGCATAAGCAGTAGGAACTTTGTTACCATTAGAGTCCAGTGTGTACAATGCCGTACCGAACTTCTCTGTTATAAGTTTACGATATTCATCAGCCGACAAAACGTCTAAGTTCTTTGAATTCGTACTAACAGTAAAGCTACCATTATAAGATATCTGTGTTCCACGACGACCTTTCTTTGTCGTAATGATGATAACACCATTCGAACCACGAGAACCATAGATAGCAGTAGCGGAAGCGTCTTTTAAGACGTTAAATGATTCAATGTCTTGTGGGTTAACAAGTGACAATGGGTTTGATACACCTTTAATACCTGTCTGGTCCATAGCCACACCATCAATGACAATCAACGGATTGTTAGATGCATTCAAAGACGAACCACCACGAATACGAATGGTTGAACCACCACCAGGAGTACCACCATCATTCGTGACACTCACACCGGCAACCTTACCAGAGAGCATATCCTGCGCATTGACAACAAGTCCTTTGTTCTTGCCATCAGGCTTCAGAGCTGTTACAGAACCCGTTAAGTCGCTCTTCTTAACGGCACCATAACCAATAACAACTACCTCATTCATCTGTTGAGCTTGGTCATCTTTCAATGTAATGACCATTCCATTGGATGCAGCAACCTGCTGCTTTTGATAACCAATGTAAGAGATTGTAAGTGTAGCACCAGGTTGCACATTGACAGAGAAGTTACCATCAAGATCCGTTACAGTACCATTTGTAGTTCCGTTAATAAGAACAGAGGCACCAATAACAGGCTCACCTGAAGCATCTTTCACCTGTCCTGTGACAGTAGTAGACTGTGCAAAAGCACTAACTGAAAGGCAGAGACCAGCGAAGAGCCCCATTACCTTAACAGGAAACTTGCATTTTACCTGCTTCATCTTTTTGTTAATTAAAGTGTTATAAATTGATTAAAGTATATATGTTCAGCGTCATCAAGGTCGGTTAATAGCCGATTCTGAAGATTTAGTAAGTGCAAAGTTAAACGAGAAAGACGACTTTCACACTTTTTGGGTATTAAATATGTTATTTAAACTGCGCAAACGTTTGCGCACATAAAAAGGCTATAAATAAATTGACATAGGTCAAAGGAATTGTGAAAAATGTGTATATTTGCGCTACAGAAGTAAATCTATAAGGATCAAGAACATCTATTAATTCAGATGAACAATCTGCCCAGCATAACAATGAAAGATATAGCCCGAGACTTAGGAGTATCGGTTGCTACTGTCTCTCGCGCCCTCAAAGACAGCCCAAGGATATCGGCTGAGAAGCGCGAAGAGATTAAGGCTTATGCTCGCGAACACAACTTTTTTCCAAACATCATAGCCGAGAGCTTGCGCAAAAGCAAGGTTCAACCACTAAAGATAATAGGTGTTATTATCCCTCAATTATCCCACTTCTATTTCTCATCTATCCTTTCCGGCATTGAAGAGGAAGCCTCTGCAAGAGGTTACCAATTGATGGTTGCACAAAGTAAAGAGAAGTATGAGAACGAGGTAAGGATATGTAAAGACTTCCACGAGAATAAGGTTTGCGGTATTATCGTGTCTCAAGCGAAGAACACATTGAAGTATGATCACTTCCAAAAGCTCATCAGCCAAGGTCTACCTCTCGTCTTCTTCGATCGCATCTGCACGGGTGTCAATGCCAGTAGAGTTGTCGTTGACGATTACATGGGGGCATACGCTGCCGTGTCACACCTTATAGATACAGGTTGTAAACACATTGCTTATTATGGGACATCACTAACCATGGAGATTGGAAAAAACCGATATAATGGTTATAAAGATGCCCTCTTGAAGAATGGAATGAAGCCTGATGAGCACTTGATAAGAACCTGCGATAACCGTGCTGATGCAGAGTCTATAACACCTGACGTAATGTCTTTATCCAATCCTCCCGATGCTTTCTTCGCTGTCAATGATGATACTGCCATTGGCATACTCTACTCTTGCAAACGCATGGGGTATCGTATTCCAGAAGATATATCTATCTGTGGTTTTACCAATGGAGAGCGTGCCATTGCTTGCGATCCGATGTTAACAACAGTGGAACAACGCGGTATGCGTGTAGGCGAAGAGGCTGCGAATATCCTCATTGATCAGGTAGAAGGGGTTATACCCAAGAGCCGCATAGAGAAGAGGGTGGTACGTACAAGGTTAATAATAAGAGGTACTACGAAATAAGAAAACAAGGTCTGCCTCTACAGAAAACTCCCTTGGAGCTATTAAGGAGGCTTAATAAAGAATATAAGTAATGAAACAAAAACCTAATTTAAGTTTCTGGCAGCTATGGAATCTGAGCTTCGGTTTCTTTGGAGTACAGATTGCCTACGCCCTTCAGAGTGCTAACATCTCTCGTATCTTTGCTACACTTGGAGCTGATCCACATAAGCTCAGCTACTTTTGGATACTCCCTCCTCTGATGGGAATTATCGTTCAGCCCATCGTTGGAACCTTATCCGACAAGACATGGACACGCTTCGGACGCCGCATTCCATACCTCTTCATTGGTGCAGCTGTAGCCGTCTTAGTAATGTGTCTATTGCCTAATGCAGGTTCATTGGGTATGGCGGTATCCACTGCAATGGTCTTTGGTCTACTCTCATTGATGTTCCTTGACACAAGTATCAACATGGCAATGCAACCTTTCAAGATGCTTGTTGGCGACATGGTAAACGAGAAGCAAAAGACACTCGCCTACTCTATTCAATCCTTCTTATGCAACGCTGGCTCCATAGCTGGCTATGTTTTCCCTTTCTTATTCACATTCCTTGGTATCTCAAATCAGGCTCCTTTGGGTGTAATCCCCGATTCCGTTGTTTACTCCTTCTATATTGGTGCAGCCATACTCATCCTTTGTGTCATCTATACAACAGCCAAAGTCAAGGAGATGCCACCAAAGGAATATGCCGAATATCATAGTTTGAAGAATCCAGAAAACGAACAGAAAGCGGGCTGGATAGCCTTATTAAAGAACGCACCAGCCACCTTTTGGAAGGTTGGATTGGTTCAATTCTTCTGTTGGTTCGCCTTTATGTACATGTGGACATACACCAATGGCACTGTAGCAGCAAACTGCTGGAACGTCGATATGCTTGCACATGATGCCACAACAACGGCCGGCTATCAGGAAGCAGGCAATTGGGTGGGCATCCTCTTCGCGATCCAAGCCATTGGATCAGTCGTTTGGGCAACTATACTCCCACAATTCAAGAACCGCAAATTGGCGTATGCTTTATCGCTCATACTCGGTGGTATCGGTTTCGTCATGGCTGCTTATATACACAACCAGTACGTTATGTTCATCCCATTCATCCTCATCGGGTGTGCGTGGGCAGCAATGCTTGCTATGCCATTCACCTTTGTTACAAACGCACTGGAGGGTTATGGACACATGGGCGCATACTTAGGTCTGTTTAACGGAACGATTTGCATTCCTCAAATCATCGCTGCCGCAGTGGGCGGCTTATTGCTTCACATGGTTGGCTCTGAGCAGAGTCACATGATGATTGTAGCAGGAGTTGCCTTAGTCTTAGGTGCTCTCTCGGTGACAGTCATCAAAGAGCATCGTGCAAGTGAATAACAAATACATTACTTTTTTATAACTCTCTCTAAATCAAAAAAGGTGTATCGGAAAGCGTTCCGATATGCCTTTTTACTTTGTATTAGCCCTTACCTCCGTTTCCACAATAACATTCCTTTAAGACAGAAAGCATAGGAACAGACCTTAGTAAATGCCTCATAACAAACCTCTCTTCGAATGAAAAGGGGAGTAGATAGTATCGTTTACAAACAAAGAGGGCGTTTCTTCACCTCAAAGAGAGCCTCTCTTCACATCAAGGAAACGCCCTCTTTAAATCAAAGAAAGCACCTTCTCAATTCAAGATTATTATTACTTCTGATTAACTTAGACATTTCCTCGTATGCAGAATGCAAACGATTACGCACAAATTGATATAAATCATGCAAAGAGCTATTGCTTATTCACATTATTATTATTAACTTTGACGAAAAATAACTACCCAACTCTATGAACATACAGTTTAACATAAACTATCAAACCTACTATGGTCAAGAACTTGTCTTGAGCATAATTACAGGGAGACATAACGGGGTGAATGAGACCTCACAGTACAGGATGCACACCTTAGACGGCTATCATTGGAGCGTAGAAGTGCGTAAGGACGTGAAGCCAGGGACGCAGATTGATTACTTCTATAGTGTTCTTCGTGGCGATAACGAGGAGCGAAAGGAATGGAGCGTCATGTGTCATCAATTGAACTTCGATGCTGAACGCGGTTTAAACTATTGTGTTTATGACCACTGGAGTGATATTCCAGAGGATGCATACCTATACTCTTCTGCTATTGCTGATTGTGTTGTTGGCAAGAAACAAGAGAAGGTTAAGCTCAACAACTTCAACAAATCGGTCACACTCAAGGTGCGTGCGCCACAGTTGAGGGCTGAAGATCAACTCTATCTCATTGGTGCTGAACCAGCATTAGGTGCTTGGAATGAAAAGAAAGCACTGAAGATGACGCAGCACAACATCAATGAGTGGATGGTAACTATTGATGGCGCAAAGTTGGCAAGCAGCCGTTTAGAAGTGAAGTTCTTCATTAAAAACAAAGCAGATAACGATGCTATCGTATGGGAATACAGCGATAATCGTATCGTTGAGCTGCCCCCTATGGATGAAGGAGACGTCATGGTCTATGAGTTGGATGAGGCTTTTTTCCCACTTCCAGCCGTTCGCATAGCCGGAACATTAGTCCCTGTCTTCTCTCTTCGTTCGGAGTATAGCTTCGGAATAGGCGACTTTGGCGACCTAAAGAAGATGATTGACTGGGTAAGTCTGACGCAACAACGTGCGTTACAGATTCTTCCTATCAACGATACAACCATCACTCACACATGGACGGATTCCTATCCTTATAGCTGTATATCCATCTTTGCACTTCATCCGCAGTATGTTGATCTCAACGCCTTACCTGCTTTAAAGGATAAAGAGCAGCGTGATAAGTTCGAAGCCTTGCGTAAAGAACTTAACGCCTTACCGCAGATTGACTATGAAAGAGTCAATGATGCGAAGACAGAATATCTACGTTTACTATTCGAACAAGAGGGTCAGAAGGTACTCACGAGTGATGCTTTTAAAGCCTTCTTCATCGAAACAGAGAGCTGGTTAGTGCCGTATGCTCAATATTGCTACATGCGTGATAAGAATGGAACAGCTGACTTCTCACGTTGGTCGGATCATAACCAATGGGATGAAGCAGAGCGTAAACAGCTATCGTCACCAAAGGAGAAAGCATACAAGGAGGTCGCTTTCTTCTATTACGTGCAATATATCCTTAGCAGTCAACTAAAGGCTGTCCACGAGTATGCACAGGCGCATAACGTGATCCTGAAAGGCGATATTCCTATCGGAGTAAACCGTTACGGATGTGACGTGTGGGCGCAACCTCGATACTTCAACCTTAATGGTCAGGCAGGCGCGCCACCTGATGATTTCTCTGTAAATGGGCAGAATTGGGGCTTTCCAACATACAACTGGGAGGAGATGATAAGCGATGGCTGCAAGTGGTGGATACGTCGTTTCCAGAACATGTCGAAGTATTTTGATGCCTACCGAATCGATCATGTCTTAGGCTTCTTCCGTATATGGGAGATTCCAATAAGCTCTGTTCATGGTTTGTTAGGACAGTTTGCTCCATCGCTCGGCATGAGTCGTGAGGAGATTGAGGGCTATGGTTTACACTGGCAAGAGGAGTTATTTACCGAGCCATTCATCACTGATTGGATATTAGATCGTGTATTTAGAGAGCATGCAGATGAGGTTCGTCAAAAGTATGTTGAGCATATTTGGGGTGACAGATACAAGATGCGTCCAGCCTTCGATACGCAACGTAAGGTAGAAAAGGCATTTGCTGGTAAGACCTCAGATACTGATGTTTGGATACGTGATGGTCTGTATTCTCTGATTAGCGATGTGCTCTTTGTGCGTGATCATAAGGATTCTAACCGCTTCCATCCACGCATTAGTGTGCAGTTCGCATTCATCTATGAAAGCCTTTACGATAGTGACAAAGCCGTATTCAATAGGCTTTATAATGATTATTATTATCGTCGCAATAACCAGTTCTGGTATCAGGAAGCAATGAAGAAGTTGCCTAAGTTGGTGAATGCAACACGTATGTTGGTATGTGCCGAAGACTTAGGTATGGTGCCTGATTGCGTTGCCTGGGTAATGAATGAGCTTCGTATCCTTAGTTTGGAGATACAGAGTATGCCGAAAGACCCGCATGTCCGATTCGGACACTTGGGTCAGAACCCCTACAGAAGTGTAAGTACTATCTCCACACATGACATGGCTACACTTCGACAATGGTGGGATGAAGACTGGGCAAGGGCGCAGGATTACTTCAATAGTATGCTTCATCGTGGTGGACCAGCACCTCACCCATTACCTGGATGGCTTGCTCGTGACATCGTTAGTCGCCATTTGACATCACCAAGTATGCTCTGCATCTTAGGCATTCAAGACTGGATGAGTATTGATGAAACGCTCCGGTTGGCTGATCCTGACGCCGAACGCATTAACATCCCGGCTAATCCTAAGCACTACTGGCGCTATCGTATGCATGTAAGTATCGAAGAGTTAATGAAGAACAAGGACTTTAATAGACAAGAAATTGATTTGATTAACCAAGCTGGAAGATAATTCTATTAGGCGATTATGATGCTTTGACAAGTGGTTATAATCGCCTATTATCAATAAAACCATCTATAACTATTCATTAAGAAGACTAACATAACAATGAAGATAAAGTATTATTTGGCTGCTTCTATCGCTACCTTTATGCTTTCACAAGGGGTTTCTGCACAAGAGAAATTCGATGAGGTGTCTTACACACCATCGGCTACAACCTTCCGTCTCAATGCACCATCAAAACCTGTACTAAGGCTATATGATGAGGGACTTGGTGGTAAGGCTTATAAGAAGGTGAAGCTCACACAGAGCGGTGATAATACATGGTCAGTGGTCGTGAAAGGCGACTTAAAAGGGAAATTCTATACTTTTGATATTGGTAAGGGAGAAACTCCTGGTGTGTTCGCAAAGGCTGTTGGATGCAATGGTAGTCGTGGAGCTGTGGTGGACATGAGGGACACTAACCCTGTTGGATGGGACTCTGATAGACGCGTTCCGACGAAGAGTCCAGCCGACCTTATTATATATGAACTACATCATCGGGACTTTTCTATAGATAAGTCATCTGGTCTTGTAAACAAAGGGAAGTACCTTGCTCTGACGGAGCAGAAGGCTATTGACTATCTAAAGAAGTTGGGTGTGAATGCTATTCACATTCTTCCTTCCTTCGACTTTGCCTCTATTGACGAGTCGAAACCAGATGTTCCTCAATACAACTGGGGCTATGATCCGTTGAATTATAACGTACCTGAAGGGAGTTACTCATACGATGCCAGTCTGCCAACTCGTCGTATCATGGAGTTCAAACAGATGGTCCAAGCATTGCACAAAGCTGGTATTAGGGGGATACTTGACGTTGTTTATAATCACACTTACGACCTTGCTAACAGCAACTTCGAGCGTACCTTCCCTAAAGCCTACTATCGTTATAAGGCTGACGGAACGCCTTCGGATGGTTCAGGTTGTGGTAACGAGACGGCAAGTGAGAAACCACTAATGCACGAGTTTATGCTTGAGTCAATGAAATACTGGGTCAAAGAGTATCACATCGACGGCTTCCGTGTAGACCTCATGGGCGTTCATGACATTCAAACTATGAATGATATCCGTCGTGAACTCAATGCTATTGACCCCGAGATATTCGTTTATGGCGAGGGATGGAGCGCTGGAACTTGTGCTTATCCGCATGATAAGCTGGCGATGAAGGCTGCTATTCCACAAATGCCAGGCATTGCAGCATTCTCTGATGACATCCGCGACGCTTTACGCGGACCATTCTCTGATGATCACCAAGCAGGCTTCTTGGGTGGTGTGAAAGGTTTGGAAGAGAGCATAAAGGCTGGTATTACAGGTATGATAGCCCACCCGCAGGTTGATTACAACAAGGTGAACTATTCGAAGAAACCATACGCAATAGAGCCAACACAGATGATTTCTTACGTAAGTTGCCATGATGACTTGTGCTTAGTAGACCGTTTAAAGGCCTCAATACCCGAAGTGGTATATGATAAGGATGCGTTAATTAGATTGGACGAATTGGCTCAAACGGCTGTATTCACATCTCAAGGCGTACCTTTCATGCTATCTGGTGAGGAGATGTTACGCGATAAGAAGGGTGTCCACAATTCGTTTAATTCACCTGACAGTATCAATCACTTGGATTGGAATAACCTAACAGCTTACCCACAAGTGTTCCAATACTACAGTCGTCTCATCCGTCTTCGTAAGAACCACCCAGCCTTCCGTTTAGGCAATGCAGACCTTGTCCGCAAGCATTTGGAGTTCCTTCCAGTACAGGACTGCTTGGTTGCTTTCCGTCTAAAAGACCATGCCGGTGGTGATAAGTGGAACAATATTTACGTCATACTCAATGCTAATTCAAGTCTAAGAACCGTCAACATCCCTAAAGGAAACTACACGATTGTATGTGCGAATGGCGATATCAACGAAGCAGGACTTGGTCAGATGGAAGGCGGAGAAGTAATGGTTGATGCGCAATCGGCATTGATCTTACATGATTAAACACGTCTCCTCCCTTCCTTACAAGGGTTAAATAGATAGCAAAAAGAGGCTAGTAAGAAGAAGTAAAAGTATAACTTTTCAACAAGTCTCCCCATCCTTCCAATGGATTGGGGAGCTTTCCGAATAACAATGAACCTAAAACAAACAATCAACAAAGCAGCTCTTTGTTCTGCAAGAAGGCTATGGAGCAGCTTATTCTTATTATCTTTATTCATCGTTCCAACAGCTATGACAGCTCATAACAGTACATCCGTACCTAAAAGTCAATCGGTATCGAAAGTGGATATCACACGCATTGAACCAGAGAACTGGTTTGTCGGTATGAAAGATCCAACACTTCAGTTGATGGTTTATGGTAAGGGTATCAAGTTCTGTGACGTATCGACTGATTATCAGAATGTGCGCATTGACTCACTTGTTAGGCTTGATTCGCCTAATTACTTACTGGTTTATCTCAATCTAAAAGACGCTAAACCAGGTGAGATGACGCTATCGTTTAAGGGCAAGGATGGTAAAGTTATCAAACGAAAGTACCAACTTTTGGCTCGTTCTATGGCTGGTGCTGACCACAAGGGATTCGATAACTCGGATGTACTCTACATGCTTATGCCCGACAGATTCGCAAATGGTAACCCGAAGAATGACATTGTCAAGGGTATGCAAGACCAACTATGCAACCGCAACGAACCGAGCCTTAGACATGGAGGAGACCTAGAAGGTATACGCCAGCATCTCGATTATTTCACTCGTTTAGGGGTAACAGCTCTATGGTTCACACCCGTTTTGGAGAACGATAGACCAGCCGATAACGGGAAGAATAGTACGTATCATGGCTATGCAACAACCGATTATTATAAGGTGGATCCACGCTTTGGTACAAACGATGAGTACAAGAAACTCATTGCTGAATGTCATCAGAAAGGACTGAAAGTAGTCATGGATATGATCTTTAACCATTGTGGTGACTATCACACATGGAACCGAGATATGCCCTCAAAGGACTGGTTTAATTATCCAAACTATGGTTTGCAAACAAGCTATAAGTTAACTCCTGTGCTCGATCCATACGCTAGTAAGGTGGACATGAGGGAGACTGTTGATGGCTGGTTTGTCGCTTCCATGCCCGATCTGAACCAACGCAACCCTCACGTTATCAAGTATCTTATCCAGAACTCAATGTGGTGGATAGAGACAGTGGGTATAGATGGAATACGCATGGATACCTATCCTTACGCTGATCGAAAGGCTATGGCTGAATGGATGAAGGCATTGGATACAGAATACCCAAACTTTAATACCGTTGGAGAAACATGGGTTACAGAACCTGCTTACACTGCTGCTTGGCAGAAGGACAGCAAGCTCTCTGATATTAACAGCTATCTGAAGACGGTGATGGACTTCTCTTTCTTTGATAAGCTAACGCTTGCGAAGAACGAAGAAACCGATGATTGGTGGAAGGGACTGAACCGTATTTACAACTCATTGTGCTATGATTACCTCTATACGAACCCATCTTCTGTGATGGCATTCATCGAGAATCACGATACAGACAGGTTCCTTGGCAATGGCAAGGACACAACGGCTCTGAAGCAGGCTTACGCTTTGTTGCTCACAATGAACCGTATCCCGCAACTTTACTATGGTACGGAAGTACTCATGAATGGTACGAAGGAGATTACAGATGGCAATGTTCGTAAGGACTTCCCAGGTGGTTTTCCTGGTGATAAAGCCGATAAGTTCACACGTGAAGGGCGCACAACTGCAGAGAACGCTATGTTCGATTGGACTTCAAGAATACTACATTGGAGACAAAACAATGAGGTGATTAGCAAGGGAAAACAAACCCAATTCATCCCTTGGCATGGTGTTTATGTGCTCGCAAGACAGCTTGATGGCAAGACTGTTCTCACCATTCTCAATGGCAAAAAGGCTGATAATAAGGTGGAGGTAGCACGTTATGCAGAAGTGATAGGTCAGCATACTACAGCCACAGACATCACAACTGGCAAGACAATCGACCTCACAAAGGACATCCCACTGGGGCATCGTCAGACGATGATACTCAGTTTCTAAGCCCATAAACAACAAACAGCAAGAAAGCAATCAAGCTCTTCTTGCTGTTTGTTTATTTATTTTCTTTGTTCTATTCAAACCTTTGCAGACCTATTAACTGTACTAATTCTTTGAACTCGGGGGAGTATTTTACACCCGTCTTACCCCATTCGTACTCATGACGAATATTCTTTCCTGGATAATAGATAGTCACAAATAAGCTCCCTTTATCAGTCCAGAAATCGTTATTCTTAACGGCTATCACATCCTTAGCAGAGCCTGTGACGTACATGTCATCCACGAGTTCTTTGACTCGGAAACTGCGCTCGTCACTAACCTGAACTATGTCTGTTGTGTTTTTCACCTTGCCCTCTCCCGATACATTATGCTGTATATACTTACACGAACGACCCTGTTTATCTACTATCCAAGTAATGTATTTAGGATTGGAAACAAAGCCTGGAAGTGACTCAATAACGACGGAGTCATACGCTTCTGACGTATTCTTCGCCGTCAACACTCGGTTTCCTTTGGAACAGCTAATGGCTATCAAGGCTATTACAACACATAAATAAACGGGCTTCCTCATCTGTTTTATTCTATTAATAACGGCAGTTACCTATCCACCCAATTAATAACTTCGAGGTTAGGAATATAGCGGAAATGCTTGATATTATCAGTTACTAAGGTCAAATTCCACGCTAACGCTGATGCAGCAATCAACAGATCAAAGTCTTCAATAGTAAGTCCTTCCAATCGAAGAGAGTTCTTCGTCTGTGCAAAGATGTCTATTCCTACTTCAAAAGGAACCACATTTACCTTTTGAAGAAAGCTATCAATCAATTGAAGATTCTCCTTTGTTCGGTTGCTTTTATATGCACCATATTTCAACTCGGCAAGCGTTATCTCCGAGATAAAACATTTCTCGAACCCAACGTGATTAAGCCTATCTGCAATGTTCCACTTATTGCGGAACAAGAAAACACAGATATTCGTATCAAGCAGGAAACCATTCATAACTCTATCTCTCTATTCTTAGTTCTACTCGTCCGGATGTCCTTTATAATGCTTTCTGTAGTCCTATCATCACGCCAAAGACCAGCAAACTGGTCTGCCCAATGCTCATCCTTCGCCTTTACTTCCCTATGAAGTAACGAGTCACTTAACAAAGAAATCAGTTCCAACTTAACGTTATCACTTAGGTTTTTAAGGATATTCCAATACGGAATCCGCCCACTATTTAATGTGTAATTACCATCCATAACTATTCCTTTATATGCCTGTTGCAAAGATACACAATAATGTGTTTGCCTCCAAATAATCGTCTTTTAAGTTGCTATTAACCGATAGCTCCATCAGGGTTCACGACAATCTTTGAGGCACTTCATGCTCTCCAGGATTATTACAAGGCTTCTGTAATACTTCTCCAAGGCTTCTGTAATAGTATTACAAGCCCTTTGTAATATTTCTGTAAGACTTCAGGAAGATTCCAAAAAGGCTCTTTTAAAGACCAAGATTGTGGTTAAGAAGATACGAGAAGAGTATTAGCAAGAATAGAAAACAATCTCTATTAATCCTAACTCTACGCCTTTTAACTGGTGAGATAAGGGTAAAAAAAGCCCCTCTCTGTAGGAGAGGGGTTTGGGGTGAGGCTTGTATCTTGAATTGAAAAGCCGTTAGGGTTGAAAGATGACAGGCACTGTTACACGTGCTTGTATAGGGCGATTGTTCTGCATAGCGGGCTTCCATCCCACCATGCGATTGGTTAATCGGATCGCTTGTTCCTTATAGAACTCTACGCAATTAGCAAGTACTTGCTTCTGTTTAGCCGCATCCAACTTCATAAAATGCTTACTTGTGCCCTGCACATTCTTAACCTCTACGACACGAGCACCCGTCACGGAACCATCCATTTCGACGTTAAATAAGACGGTCATTTCGGCATGTACCTTCGAGCGAATAGCCTGAATGTTGTGGTGCTGATTACGTGCAAAATAGTTGGCGATGGCTTCCTGCCCTCCTTCAAACGTCGGGAGAACATCCGCCTTACTAACTTTTGGTTGCAAGTCGATGGACTCCAGCTTCGCTTTTAACTTGTTAATCTCTACCGTTCCCATAACTACTTTGCCGTTAGGGTCGATGAGGTACATCGAAGGAATCCAATCAATCTTATATAACTTGTCGATAACTGTATTCTTCCTAAACTTCTTCAGTTCGCTCACCTGCGTCCAATTCATCTGATAACGATTCCAGTATGTCTTTGCCCAAGCCTCTCGGTCGGTATCAAAAGAGATACCAACGAATTGCACACCATAGTCGCGGAACTGCTCATAAAGTGCTTTCATGGCTGGAATATCACGCCGACAATCGGGGCACCAACTCGCCCAGAAGTCTAAAACAACATAACTTCCTCGGTACTGACTCAGCTTGATATCCCTACCATCATAGGTTCTCAAGGTAAACTCTGGGGCTTTCGTACCTGGCTTCAACATGTTAGTTGCATACTTTGCATCCAAGTCTATTGCAGCTTGAATGGTATCATTTGTTTGTGCGAGAGCAGCTGGAACCGCCATAAAGAACGCACATGCAGCTGTTAGGAAAATCTTTTTCATATCGTTACTTATCTACTTGCTGTTTTCTTACTTCACGTTATTTGTATTAGGTCTGTTGGTTATTTTGCAAATATACTATCTTATTTTCAATAACACAAGACCTATTGTATTTTTTCAATTGTCAGTGTTTGGTCGCAATACTCCACAACTGCTGGACGGTGCGTGATGAATATCACCGTCTTATCATGTGTAGAGAGTATGTTCTTGAGGAGCTTCTTTTCGGTCTCAGGGTCTAGTGCAGAAGTGGCCTCATCGAATATCATTATACTTCGATTACGCAGTAGGGAACGGGCAATGGCAATGCGTTGTGCCTGTCCTTCACTCAATCCGCCGCCTTGCTCGGAGCATGGAGTATCAAGTCCAAGGGGCAAGTGGAACACGAAATCAGCACAACTCTTGCATAACACCTCTTCCATCTCTTCTTGTGTAGCATCTACCTTTCCAAGTAGGAGGTTCTCACGTATTGTACCACTCAAGAGCGTGTTCCCCTGTGGTACATAGACGAAGTTTGTACGCATGAGAGGGGATAGTTCTCTACTTTCCTGCGCATTATAAATCTCGACCTTGCCCTTTGTTGGCTTCAATAATGCCAGTAACATCCTGATGAGAGTAGTCTTTCCTGCTCCCGTTTCACCCAATATGGCGGTACACGAACAAGGGTAGAAATCGAAGTTCAAGTCCCTTAGTATCTCCCGATCACCATCCTCGTAACGATAGTTAATACCCTTCAATCGGATGCCGCAAGGCGATGATAACTCTATCGGATCGCCCTGTTCTTCGAGTGGATTCTCCTCTAATTCCATCAGTCGTTCAGCTGCTGTAAAGACAGAGACAAAGGCTGGAACAAGCTTTGTTAGTTGTCGGGCAGGACTTTGAATCTTATTCACTAACTGCAAGAAAGCCGTCATTCCGCCAAATGACAATGTATGAAGTGACATGCGAACAGCCGCCCATGTGAAGGCGACCAGATACCCAAATGCAAAGCCAAAGTTCAATACTAAGTTAGAGAAAACAGAGAACTTTGTCTTGCTAATAACCTTTTGTCGCAGTTCTTTCTGTGTACCTTCTAACTTGCCAACTATCATCTCGTCGCTCTCAAGAGTCTTAATCAACATGCGGTGTTGAATGGTCTCTTGGAGTACACTTTGTACCTTGGAATCAGAGTTACGAACCTCCCTTGTGAGTCGTCTCATTTGACGAACATAGACCTTACTAACCAATACAAACAATGGTATGATGACGACAATCAAGAGTGCAAGTCGCCAATCCATCGTTAAGAGGTAACAGAAAGCTCCGAGGAACATAGCCAATGTTGAGATGGAACTAGGGATTGTTTCGGTGAGGAAAGTGACGACATTAGCAACGTCAAACTCCAACCGGTTCAACACATCCCCACTGTGGTGACGCTCCCGACCATGCCACTCTGAATGCAAGATACGGTCTAACATGTTCTGTTGCATCCTATTCTGCGCCTTTATTCCCAGCAAGTTACGCACCCAGACAGAGGCGATGTTCAATCCAAAATCGCATAGTATCAAGGCTCCCATAATGCTAACTGCGACGTAAATGCTGCCTGGCTTGACATGTGAAGCAACATCAATGGCATTTTGGACAGCCCATACTGTAGCCAAAGAAACGCCCACACTGAGCAGACCAATCACCGCATTGAGTACTGCCTGACGTCGATTTCCACGCCAAGCGATCCATAGCCACCTGAATATCTCTTTAGTGGTATAATGTGTATTGGGTATCTGGAAGAGTCTTCTTATCGTATCAATCATTACATTATCTTTCGTTTGCTGTGATTAATCTAGTAATCTTTACTGGAGCAAATGCTGTGGTATTCTCTTACAGCCAAGCCTCATCTAAAGCTTACGAGTATCTGCTCCCCACATGAGCTTCTCGCGTAGTGTAGAGAAGAAATGCTGTTCCTTTCGCTTTACGATACGCACCTTATGAGAGGCTTTCCTTATCTTTAGCGTTACACCCTCACATAGTTTCTCCGACCGACCATCAACTGCTGCCAAGAAGTTATGGCTTCGGCTCTCTACTTCTAAGGTTATCTCGGAATTGTCGCTGATAACGATTGGACGAATATTAAGGCTGTGTGGCGCAACAGGTGTCATGCTAAAGGTGTCCAATTGAGGGACTATAATAGGTCCACCGACGGACAATGAGTAAGCTGTTGAGCCTGTTGGCGTACTGATAACGAGTCCATCTGCAAGATAAGTGGTGAGGTATTCACCATTGACAGTTGCCTTAATAGAAATCATCGCAGCGTTATCTCGTTTCAAGATCGCAATATCATTCAGTGCGTATGGGCATCCCTCCAATGGTTCGCCAAGTGCTTCTAATTGCATAACGGCACGTTCCTCAATCTCAACATCACCTGCAAAGACATCATCTAAGATAGATCGAGCCTCATCAGGAACCACACTTGCAAGGAACCCCAAGCGTCCCATGTTCACTCCAATGATAGGTGTTTGCTTCGGACCAACCTTACTTGCCGCCTTTAAGAACGTCCCATCGCCCCCGAGAGAGATAACATAATCGACATCAAAGTTCACTCCCTCAAACACACCAGCTATCTTTAAATCCTCCTGAAGTTTATTCTCTAAAGCATGAAAGAAGCCCTGCTCTATATAAATATCAGCCTCGTGTTGAGCCAAATAGCCCAACATTTCGTTTATCCGAATAGACTCTAAAGCTTTAGAAGCACTACCAAAAACGGCAAAGCTCAGTTTCCTCTCAGTCATAAAAACATACCTTTTAAATATCTTTTAGCCTTGCAAACGGTACTAAACGACGAATAATTAGTATATTTGCAAGTACTTTACTTCTGCAAAAGTAAGGTTTTTAATTGGATTTGTAGACTTAAATACGAAATAAATTATGGCTAAAGTGTATGAGTTTCTGGCTAATGGTTTCGAAGAGGTAGAGGCATTAGCACCCGTAGATATCCTACGTCGAGGTGGCGTGGAGGTTAAGACTGTGAGCATAACGGGCTCCCCGCTCGTTGAATCATCGCATGGGGTGATGGTGAAAGCCGACTTACAAATAGAAGACTTAGGTGTTATTGATGATGCAGATATGCTCTTGATACCTGGTGGAATGCCTGGCGCACAGAACTTGAAGGACGATGCGCGTGTTGGAAAAGCACTGCTTCATCAGGTGGAGAGTGGTAAACGCGTGGGCGCAATCTGTGCTGGACCGATGGTTCTCGGTGCTTTGGGAATCCTCAAGGGCAAGCGTGCTACATGCTATCCGGGCTTTGAGAAGTTTCTTACTGGTGCAGAATACACCAAGGAATTATGCACTATTGATGACAATGTAACAACAGGTAAAGGTCCTGCTGCTGCCTTCGTTTATGGTTTCAAGCTATTAGAACAACTCGTATCAGTAGAGAAAGCGAACGAAATTAGGGAAGGTATGTTGATCAACGAACTCATTGCTCTGCATTAAAACATCGTCAGAAGATGACAAGATACGCTATTATCGTTGCTGGAGGAAAGGGCTTGCGAATGGGAACGGAGGTGCCGAAACAATTCCTTCCCATCGCTGGTAAGCCTGTTCTGATGCACACTATCAGTAGGTTTCACGCCTATGATGAGCACTTAAAAGTCATCCTCGTACTCCCCAAAGAGCAACAGGAGTATTGGCGTGAACTATGTGCTGAATATCATTTCACCGAAGATTACCAGCTTGCGGATGGTGGCGCAAGTCGCTTCCAGTCGTGCCGTAATGGCTTATCAATGATACCCAATGATGCAGAAGGGCTCGTTGGTATTCACGATGGTGTGCGTCCTTTCGTCTCAAACGAGGCTATCTCACGTTGTTATGACGCTGCAGAGAGAGAGAAGGCAGTGATTCCAGTATTGCCCGTAACGGACACCTTACGCTTTGTGGGCGATTCCGATAAGGGAAGGAATGTGTTGAGAAGTGATTACAGAGTGGTTCAGACGCCACAAGTGTTTGATATCCAACTCCTCAAAAAAGCATATAATCAACCCGAGAGTACCAGCTTTACTGATGATGCCAGCGTTGTTGAAAGCATTGGACAGGCTGTCACTATGGTGGAAGGGAATCGTGAGAATATAAAAATCACTACCCCCTTCGATCTGAAAGTAGCGGAGGTTTTGGTATAAGAAGGCTCTTCTGATAATTCAAAATTCATAATTCATAATTCAAAATTATGATTAGGTAGAGTTGACGAG
>ERZ773008.425-NODE-425-length-30733-cov-19.937317_pt1 | contig 30733 bp, 24 predicted proteins | sample MGYA00580664_ERZ773008 | MGnify/ENA primary metagenome ERZ773008 (study PRJEB29015, sample SAMEA2738016) | human oral metagenome | biome: human oral; feature: human-associated habitat; material: dental | place: China | collected 2048 ... | reverse complement strand
TTCAAGAACAGATAAAATTGGAGATTTAATTCTATCAATACCAAGTTTTTTTATGTTAAAAAAAATGTTTCCTAATGCAGAGCTTGTGGCTATTGTTAGGAAATATAATATGGATATAATAAAAAATTTACCATATATTGATAGATTTGTTATAATTGACGAATATAATAAAGCAGAGCTTTTAGAAAAAATTGCTTATTTTAAAGCAGATGTATTTATAGCATTATATAATGATAAATATGTTGCCTCACTTGCAAGAGCAAGCAAAGCTAAAATAAGAATAGGTCCTATATCTAAATTAAATTCATTTTTTACATACAATAAGGGGGTTCTACAAAAAAGATCTTTATCAATAAAAAATGAAGGACAGTATAATTTAGATTTAGTTGCAAAACTTGATAAAAAGAGATTTGAAGAGGTATACGAATTAAATACTAGATTAATACTTACTGATGAAAATAAAAAAGTAGCTGATATGTATTTTAAAGAAAATTCTATTCAAGGGAAATGTCTTGTAGTAAATCCTTTTATAGGAGGTTCTGCTAAAAATATAATTGATAAACAATATGTAAATATATTAAAAAAAGTAAAAGATAAAATGCCTGACTTAAATATCATTATTACAAGTTATATAGCAGATGAAGAAAGAACAGAAAAATTTAGTAAAGATATTGGAAAAGATAAGATTTTTACTTTTTCTAATGGAGCAAGTATTTTAAATACTGCCTCAATCATAGACAGGGCAGATGCATATTTTGGAGCTTCAACAGGACCAACTCATATTGCAGGAGCATTAGGGAAAAAGATTATAGCCATTTATCCTCATAAAAAAACTCAAAGTCCTACTAGATGGGGAATTTTAGGAAATAGTAATGTTAAATATATAATTCCTGATGAAAATAATCCAAATGAAGATTATAAAAATCCATACTTTGATAATTTTACAGAAGAAATGGAAGATAAAGTTGTTAAAGCAATATTAGAGGCATTAAAATGAATATTTTAATAATACATACAGCCTTTATTGGTGATATTGTCTTATCTACTGCTTTGGTATCAAAGGTAAAAGAAAAATATCCTGATTCAGACATTTATTATTTAACAACACCTTTAGGAAAAGAAATATTAAAAAATAATCCTAAAATTAAAGAAATTATTGTCTATGATAAAAGAGGAAAAGATAAAGGTTTTGTAGCATTTATTTCTTTTGTGAGAAAGATTAGAAAATTGAAGATAGATGTCTGTTTAACACCACATAGATATCTAAGAAGTAGTATTTTATCCCTTCTGAGTGGAGCTAGTATTAGAGTAGGATATGATATTGCTAGTTTATCTTTTGTATATAATAAAAAAATTAAATATGATAAAACAAAGCATGAAGTTGAAAAATTATTGTCTTTTGTAGATGACAGTCCCAAAAGGTTTGAGCTTGAAATGTACCCAAGTGAAAAAGATAAAATTAAAATTGATACGATATTAAAAAATTTTTTTCAAAATAAAAAAATAATACTTATAGCACCTGGAAGCAAATGGTTTACTAAAAGGTGGCCAGAGGAATATTTTAAAACTTTAATTCAAAACTTAGTTAAAAGAAATGATCTATTGATAGTTATAACAGGGGGAAAAGAAGAAAAAGAAATAGAGTTAAATCTTGATTCAAAAGTTTTAGATTTAAGAGGAGAGATTAGCTTATTGGAGCTAGCAGAACTCACAAAAAGGGCTATTTTAGTTGTATCAAATGACTCAGCACCTATACATATAACATCTGCTTTTCCTAATACAAGAATAGTTGGAATTTTTGGTCCAACAGTTAAAGAATTTGGATTTTTTCCTTGGTCTGAAAATAGCAAAGTTTTTGAGATAAATGGTTTGTATTGTCGTCCTTGTGCAATACATGGCGGAAACTTTTGTCCTGAAAAACATTTTAGATGTATGAGAGAAATTACTCCTGATTTAATAGAAAATGAAATTTATAATTATATTGATAAGGTGAAAGCTAATGAATAAAGCTAACATTTCAAAAATTATAAAAGTTTTAAAAGATGATTATAGAAGTTATGTCTGTGTTTTTAAAGTAGATGGAGATAATAAAGAATATGTATATAAAGAACCAAGAGAAAAAAATACAAGAAAATGGCAAAAATTTTTAAATTTTTTTAGAGGCTCTGAAAGTAAAAGAGAATATTATCAAATGAAAAAAATAAACTCTTTAGGACTTAAAACAGCTAAACCTGTTTTTTATGATAAGAATTATCTTATCTATGAGTATATTGAAGGAAATAAACCAACAATAGATGACATTGATTTAGTAGTGAAAGAGCTTCAAAAAATTCATTCTATGGGATATTTACATGGAGATTCACATATAGATAATTTTTTAATAACACCCAATAACGATATATATATAATAGACTCAAAATTCCAAAAGAATAAATATGGAAAATTTGGACAAATCTTTGAAATGATGTATCTGGAAGATAGTGTGGGAATAAAAATTGATTATGATAAAAAAAGTTTTTACTATAAGGGAGCAATGTTACTTAGAAAATATTTAACTTTTTTTTCAAAATTAAAAAATATAATTAGAGGAAAATAAATTGGAAAATCATAAAAGAATATTAGTTATAAGATTAAGTTCAATAGGAGATATAATACTTACAACAGCTGTACTTAGAGCATTTAAAAAAAAATATCCAAACTACATAATAGATTTTTTAGTGATAGATAAATTTAAAGATGCTATAAGTTTGTCTCCTTATGTAGATAATTTATTGATTTATGATAAAAAGAAAAATGATGGTCTTTTTAATTTAATAAAATTTAGTAAAGAGCTTTCAAAAAATAATTATGATTATGTATTTGATTTACATTCTAAATTTCGTTCAAAGATAATTACCTTTGTTTTAAGTAAATTTTACGGGGTAAAGGCTTATACATATAAAAAAAGAGCTTTCTGGAAATCTATACTTGTAAATTTAAAATTAATAAAATATAAAGTTGATAATACCATAGTTAAAAATTATTTTTCAGCATTTAAGGATTTTGATTTAGAATATCAAGGAGAAAAATTAAATTTTTCATTTGAACCTGAGTTAAAAGAAAAATTTAAAGAGTATAAAGACTATATAGTTTTCGCAGTTGGAGCTTCAAAAGAAACTAAAAAATGGACTGTTGAAGGCTTTGGTAGCTTAGCCAAAAAGCTATTTGAAATTTATAAGAAAAAAATAATTTTAGTTGGTGGTAAAGAAGATAGTGAAAGATGTGATACAATAGGAAGGATAAGTGAAGATTCTATTATAAATTTAGCAGGAAAGTTAAGTTTAAAAGAAACAGGAGCTTTACTTTCACAAGCAAGATTTTTACTTACAAATGATTCTGGACCTTTTCATATTGCAAGAGGAGTTGGTTGTAAAACTTTTGTAATATTTGGACCAACAAGTCCAGAAATGTTTGATTTTGGAGAAAATGATGTGTTAGTCTACAATAATATTGACTGTTCTCCTTGTAGTTTACATGGAGATAAGATTTGTCCAAAGAAACATTTTAAATGTATGAAAGATTTAAGTTATGAAAAAGTTTTTAAAATAATAGAAAATAAGGAGTGGTAAAAGAATGGCAGCAAAAAAAGAAAAAAATGCCCCAGATGCAAAAATTACAGATAAAGAAGGAAAAGAAAAAGCAGTCAAAGATGCAATGGCAGCGATTACAAAAGGTTTTGGAGCTGGACTTATTATGAAGTTGGGAGAAAAAAGTTCTATGAATGTAGAATCTATCCCAACAGGAAGTATAAATTTAGATATAGCTTTAGGAATAGGTGGAGTACCTAAGGGAAGAATTATTGAAGTCTATGGAGCAGAAAGTTCAGGGAAAACAACTCTTGCTTTACATATTATAGCTGAGGCACAAAAGCAAGGAGGAACAGTTGCATTTATTGATGCTGAACATGCACTTGATCCAGTTTATGCAAAAGCATTGGGAGTTGATATAGATGAACTTTTAATTTCTCAACCAGATTATGGAGAACAAGCACTTGAAATTGCAGACACTCTTGTTAGATCAGGAGCTATTGATTTAATAGTTATAGATTCAGTTGCAGCTCTTGTTCCAAAGGCAGAAATAGATGGAGAAATGTCTGATCAACAAATGGGATTGCAAGCTAGACTTATGTCAAAAGGTTTAAGAAAATTGACAGGGAATCTTAATAAATATAAAACTACAATGATTTTTATTAACCAAATCAGAGAAAAAATTGGTGTAACTTATGGACCTACAACTACGACTACTGGTGGGAAAGCACTTAAATTTTATTCATCAGTTAGATTAGAAGTTAAAAAGATGGGTACAGTAAAACAAGGAGATGATCCAATAGGAAGTGAAGTTATAGTAAAAGTAACTAAGAATAAGGTTGCACCTCCATTTAAAGAAGCAGCATTTGAAATACTATATGGAAAAGGAATTTCAAGAATAGGTGAAATCATAGATGCAGCTGTTGCAAGAGATGTAATAGTTAAAGCTGGTTCTTGGTTTAGTTTTAGAGATCAAAGTATAGGACAAGGAAAAGAAAAAGTAAGAGCAGAATTGGAAACAAATCCAGAGTTATTAGCACAAGTTGAAAAAGATTTAAAAGAAGCTATTGCAAAAGGTCCTATTGAAAAGAAAAAGAAAAAATCTAAAAAAGAAGTTGCTTCTGATGACACTGATACTGATGAAAATAATGAAATAGATGATGATGCAGTTGAAAATAACGATTAAGGGAAATAAACTTATTCTTGATAATGAAAAAATTATTTATCTAACCAAAGAAATGTTTTCTAAATTTGATTTAAAGGATAAAACTGAACTTGATAATGAAACTTTTTATTCTTTAATTTATTTTAGAATTAAACTATCAGCTTACAATATGTTAGCTAAAAGAGATTATTTTAAAAAAGAATTGAAGAATAAATTGATAGAAAAAATTGGTTTTGCAGATATAGTTGAAGATGTTGTAGAAGATTTTGAAGAAAAAGGCTATTTAGATGACTATGATAAGGCAAAATCTTATGCAAAACAACACTCTAATTATGGAGCAAAAAAACTTTCATTTATTTTTTATCAAATGGGAGTAGATAGAGAAATAGTATCTGAAATTCTTGAAGATGAAAAGGATAATCAGATTGAAAAGATAAAACAACTTTGGATAAAATTAGGTAATAAAGAATATAAGAAAAAGGTTGAAAGTATATTAAGGAAAGGCTTCTTGTATGGAGATATTAAAAAAGCAATATCTTCTTTGGAGGAGGAAGAAGAATGATTATTTTAGGTATAGAAAGTTCATGTGATGAAACTTCTATTGCAGTTTTAAAAGATGGGAAAGAAATTTTATCAAACAATATTTCTTCTCAAATTGAAATTCATAAAGAATATGGTGGAGTTGTTCCAGAAATTGCTTCAAGGCAACATATTAAAAATATAGCTACTGTACTTGAAGAAAGTTTAGAACAAGCAAAAATTACCTTAAATGATGTGGATTATATAGCAGTAACTTATGCCCCAGGATTAATAGGGGCTTTACTTGTGGGGATTTCATTTGCAAAAGGTTTATCTTATGCAAAAAATATTCCTATTATACCAGTTCATCATATTAAGGGACATATGTATGCAAATTTTTTAGAACATGATGTAGATTTACCTTGTATTTCTCTTGTTGTGTCTGGTGGACATACTAATATTATATATATAGATAAAAATCATAATTTCATCAATATTGGAGAAACCTTAGATGATGCAGTTGGGGAAAGCTGTGATAAGGTTGCAAGAGTTTTAGGGCTTGGATATCCTGGTGGTCCTGTAATTGATAAGATGTATTATAAGGGAAATAGAAATTTTCTAAAAATTACTAAACCAAAAGTTTCAAGATTTGATTTTAGTTTCTCAGGAATTAAAACAGCTATTATAAATTTTGATAACAATATGAAAATGAAAAATCAAGAATATAAAAAAGAAGATTTAGCAGCTTCTTTTTTAGGAACTGTTGTGGATATTTTGTGTGATAAAACATTAGATGCAGCAATTGAAAAAAATGTAAAAACTATTATGCTTGCAGGTGGGGTTGCAGCTAATTCACTTTTAAGAAGTCAATTAACAGAAAAAGCAGCTGAAAAAGGAATTAAAGTTATATATCCAAGTATGAAATTATGTACAGATAATGCAGCTATGATAGCAGAGGCAGCATATTATAAGTTAAAAAATTCTAAAAATAAAGAAGATTGTTTTGCAGGTTTAGACTTAAATGGTATTGCAAGTTTAATGGTTAGTGATGAGAAAGCTATGTAAAAAATAAATAAAATTTATTAAGGATTTAAAGTTTGTTTAAGAATTTTAAATCCTTTTTATTTTTTAGATATAAAATAAATATAATTTTATTTTCAAAAAAATTATATTAAAAAAAAACAAATTAATAAATTTTAAATTTATCTATTTAAAAATAAGTTAAAAAATAGTATAATATAAAAGTCAAAATTAAAAATAATTTTTTGGAGGGGGTTAAATGGATGAAAAATTAATTTGTCTTCAATTAGGGGCTTTACTTCATGATATTGGAAAAATTATCAGAAGAGCTGGTTTAGATAGCAAAGAACATTCAAAGGCAGGTTCGAACTATTTGAAGAATAATAACTTATTAGCTGATAGATACAAAGAAATATATGATATGATTGATTATCATCATGCTAAATATTTATCATCAGCAGATTTAAAAGAAGATTCTTTAGCTTACATAGTCTATGAAGCTGATAACATTGCCTCAGGTATAGATCGTGTAAAATATGAAGATAAACAAATAAGAGGAAATGAGATGGACTCTTTAAATTCTATCTTCAATGTTATCAGAATTGAAAAGAATAATTTAAAAAAAACTTTTAAACTTTTTGATTTTGATAAAAATGGATTTAATATGCCCACATCAAGTAGCATAAAATTAAATAATTCAGACTACAAAAAAATTATAAATCACATAAAAGATAACCTAAATACTTTCAAAGAAAATATAAATCCTGAAAAGTTAGCAATAGTTTTAGAGGCTTGTTGTTCTTATTTTCCATCAAGTTCATATGTTGATACACCAGATATCTCATACTATGATCATGTGAAATTAACAGCAGCAATTTCAGCTTGTTTTTATCTCTATGATAAGGAAAATAATATTCAAAATTTCAAAGAAGAATATTTTTTTACCATCAATAGAAGTAAAGAAAAATTTCTTTTAGTTTCAGGTGAGTTTAGTGGAATACAAAATTTTATCTATACAATTTCTTCAAAAATGGCTATGAAATCTTTAAGAGGAAGGTCATTTTATTTAGAGCTATTTGCTGAACATATTATAGATGAAATTTTATCAACATTAGAGCTTTCAAGAATAAATCTTTTATATTCAGGAGGAAGCCATTTTTATCTTTTGCTACCTAATACTGAAAAAACAAAAGAAATTTTAGATATATATAAAGAAAAAATTAATAATTTTATTTTAGAAAGAATGGGAACAACAATTTATTTTGAAATGGTGTATACCGAAACTTCAGCAGAAGAATTGGGTAATGGATTAACTAAAGAAATAAAGGCAGAAAATAAAGTAGGAGAATTATTTAGAAAAACATCTAGTAAAGTTTCTAAGGCTAAGTTGAGTAGATATTCATTGAAGCAGTTAAAAGAACTTTTTGATGAAAATAGCTCTATAAATAAAATATATAGTTATACAAAAGAGTGTACTATTTGTAAAAAGGCTGAAGATGAAAAAATACTAGAAAATAATTCTAGAGATTTTGGTGAAGAGGCTGGAATAGAATTATGTGACTCTTGTAAGGGGTATATTAATTTGGGAAAAGATATTTCTCAGTTATATCATACTAATAATGATAAATTTATAATAGAGAAAGAGTGTGAAAAACTTGAAAAAGGAGTTATTTTCCCAAAATATTTAGAAGGCTATGTTAATATTTTAATCAATGATAAAAATTATATTTTGAAAAATATGAATAAAATACATAGATATTATGCTATAAATTCAAATTATACAGGAGATAAACTTTGTAAAAATATTTGGGTAGGCAATTATAACATAACAGTTAAAGATGAAAATAGAAAAGGAAATCTTATTGAATTTAAAGAATTAGTTAAAAAATCAAAAGGTATAGAAAGATTGGCTGTATTTAGAGCTGATGTTGATAATTTAGGAACTCTTTTTCAATCAGGATTTGAAAATAAAGGTTCAAAAGAACCATATAAAAATGTAACTCTTTCAAAGTCAGTGGTTCTTTCAAGATACCTTTCTGATTTCTTTAAAAGAAAGATAAATTTAATACTTGAAAAAAAAGATGCTGCAAAAGATAATAATGAATTATTTAAAAAGTATTGTGATATTATCTGTGAAAATAATTTAAGTCCAAGAGATATTGTTATAGTCTATTCAGGTGGAGATGATGTTTTTGCCATTGGAACTTGGAATGATATTATAGAATTTTCTATTGATTTAAGAACTGCATTTAAAGAGTTTACTAATGACAAAATCACTTTATCTGCTGGAATTGGCTTCTTTTCCGAAAATTATCCTATTCATCAAATGGCAGAGAAAACAGGTAATTTAGAAAGTTTAGCAAAAGCTAATAAAGATTCTAGTGGTAAGATTATTAAAAATTCGGTTGCTTTATTTGGGGAGATAAATGCAGAATTAAATCATGTATATACTTGGGATATTTTTATAGATAAGGTTCTAGGAGAAAAGTATAAATTTATAAAATCTATGATTATTTTAGATGAAGAGGATAAGCTAAAAGAACCTGATAAAATATTTATTGGGAAATCTAAATGGTATAAAATAACGGATTTAATAATAAATAGACTTACTAAAAATGACAATAGGTTAGATATAGCAAGATTTGCATATATTTTAGGAAGAATAAATTTTACAAATGATAATAGAGATAATTTTAATGAATTTAAGAAAAATTTATTACTATGGTTAAAAGAAAAAGAAGATGCTAAACAGCTTCTTACAGCTATTAATATATTAATTTATCAAGAAAGGGGAGAATAGAATATGAATAATGTGAATGTTGGAGAAGAAATAAAAAAATATATAGAAGATTGTAAAAGTAATATAAAATATTATGATATTAAAAATAATACTTTTTATAATGCTGAAAAAATAATAAAAGATGATGGAAAAATAGAAATAAAAAAAAGGAATAATAAAGATATAAAAATAAACAAAATTACTACATCACAATTAAGATTGTTATTATCTAATACTGTCATTATTAAAAATAAAATACAAGTTGAATTAAAAGGAAATAAAGAAAATAGAGTCTCTGAAAAATTAGAAAATGAGGTAAAATATTTATTTGTGAAACATATTTATCAATGTGGAAGAGATTTAAATGTAAAATCATTTGATGAAAATTTTAAAATATCAGAGAAAATGAAAAAAATAGAAAAGTCCACTAAAAATTTTAATGATTTCTATCGTTATCTTGAAGAGATTGTTGCATATATGAAATATTATGGCTTTGATGATAAATAATCTATATAAAAATTTTAATTATGAGAGGAGAGAATTTATGTATATATTAAAAGGAAAATTATTAATAAAGGGAACAATTAAATTAGTCACAGGTTTGCATATAGGAACATCAGGAGATTTTTCTGCAATAGGAGCTGTTGATACAATAGTTATAAGAGATTCAGTTACAAATAAGCCTATGATTCCAGGCTCATCATTAAAGGGAAAAATGAGATATTTATTAGCTAGAGCTAACTCAGAATCATCTTTAATATTACCAAAAATTGATGAAGAGCCTGAATACATAAAAAGACTTTTTGGAAGTTCATATCCTGAAATAAAGACATCAAGATTACAATTTCAGGATATGTTATTATCTGATAAAACTATAGATGAGTTTAAAGAATTTGAATTTGATTTGCCTTATACAGAAATTAAATATGAAAACACAATCAATAGAGCAACTGGAATAGCAAATCCCCGACAATTAGAAAGAGTTCCTGCTGGGTCAGAATTTGATTTGAAAATTGTATACAATATAGAGAAAATAGAAGATTTTAAAGAAGATATGAAAAATATTTTGTTAATGATGGATGTTTTAGAAGATGACTATCTTGGAGGACATGGAACTAGAGGTTATGGTCGTATAAAATTTAAAAATCTATCTTTAGAATTAAAGACCTATACAGAAGAAAACGAAAAAGAATTAACAACAATAGAAAAAGAAATAAATAATTTTAGAAAAGAGTTAGAAAGTAAGGTGGAATAATGTCTTATTTACTATATAAACTAAGATTTCCAAGTGGTATTCATATTGGAACAGCTTTTGGAAATACACTAGAAGAAACAATGATAAGTGTTTATTCAGATACTTTTTATAGTGCTTTGTTTAATGAATATATGAAAATATACAATAATGACGAATTGTATAAAATTTCTGAAGCTGGAAATTTTTTAGTATCTGATTTATTACCATTTAAGGAAAAAGATGATATGTCAACAGATTTTTATTTACCTAAACCTTTTATGCCTAAAGAACCTGCAAATAATAAAAATAAAACTGAAATAACAGTTGATAGAAAAAAAGTAAAAGCAACTAATTTTATCCCAGCAGATAAATTAGAAGAATATTTTTCTTTTCTAAAAAATGGTACTAATTTTCCTATAATAGATGATGATTTTGGAAAAAAACAATTATATACTAAAAATAAGATTTCTTTGGAAAACGAAGATACTCAACTTTACAACATAGAAGTTTTTAAATTTAATGAGAAATCAGGGCTATATTTTATAGTCAAACTTCCTGAAAATGAGAAATGGCAAGAAATATTTCAAAATATTTTAGATAGTCTTGCTTTAACTGGAATTGGAGGTAAAAGGAATTCTGGTTTTGGTCAGTTTGTTATTAAAGAAGATGCAATGAATTTTGATGGTTTAGATTTTGAAAAATTTGAGTCAGAATCTGATGCTTATATAAATAAAGCTTTGTATTCAAATGAAGAAAAATTTTTAATTATTTCTTCATACTCACCTAAAATAGGAGAAATAGAAAAACTAAAAGATGGTGACAACTACTATCAGTTGATAAAAAGAGGTGGTTTTGTAAATCAGTCTTCATACAGTGAACAGCCTGAAAAAAGAAAACAAGTGTATATGCTTTCATCAGGCTCAATATTAAGTTTTAAACCAGAGGGAAAGATATTAGACTTAAATCTTCATGGAAAACATAATATATATAGAATGGGAAAACCTATTATGTTGGGGGTAAAATATGAGTAATATAATAAAATACAAAATGAAACTTGAAGTATTAACTCCACTTCATATAGGCGGAGCAGATTATAAATCTAAATTGGACAAAAAGGAATATGTATTTGATAAAGATAAAGGAACTCTAACTCTAATAGATAGTGAAAAATTTATTATTTTTTTAATAAAGAAAAATCTTTTTGATGAATATATTTTCTATATTCAAAAAAATTTAACTTCAAAAAAGAATGAACAAGATAAAAATATAAAATTGATAGATTTTTTAAAAAATAAAGATATTTATAAAAATATAGATGAATTTAGAAAAAAAACTCCAATTAAAATAGATGCTGAGATTGAAGAAATGAATGATATAAAATTAATGTTAAGAAATCTTCAAGGAAAACCTTATATTCCAGGAACTAGTATAAAAGGAGCATTAGTAAATTTTTTATTAGTTAACTATATTATTAACAATAGGGATAAATTTAAAAATGAGAAAAATAAAATATTAGAAATAGCTCAAAAAGCCAATAATGATAATGATATAAAGAAGGCTAAAAATAATATAAAAAGAATAGTAAATGATATTGAAAAATATATTATTTATGGAGATAATAAAGAATTAGAAAAATCAAAAAGATTTGGTATATCAGTATCAGATACATATAATTATTCAAATATAAGAACATATTTTTACAGAGATATAGATGAAAAAAGAGATACAAGTAAAAAGGAAAAAGAGCAACCTATACCAATATATAGAGAGTATATAATGGCTAATTCAATATTTGATTTTGATATAACTTTAGATATAGACTTAATAAAAAAAAGCAAACTTAAAATAAAAACTATAAGTGATTTAACTGAGGCACTTGAAAATACATCTAATTATTTAATAAATAAAATATTAAAAGATGAAAATAGCTCTCAAATTGAAAATTTGATACTAGGAGCTAATACAGGATTTTTACAAAAAACAATTATCTATTCTCTTTTTGAAAAAAAAGAAGAAAGATTAGAAGTTGTCAAAAAACTTTTACATTTAAAAAAGGGAGATAAAATAAAAGATCATTTAAAGGATAAATTTTCTCCAAGAGTTCTTAATAGAGTAAAAATAAATGGAAACAATAAATTAGCAGGTTTAGTTAGAATAGAGAAAGTAGATGAAAAAAATGTTGGCACAAATTAATATAGAACTTGAAGCTAATGGACTTAGCACTAATATGGGGTCTTTATTTCATGGATATTTAATGGAGAATATAAATTCAGCTTATGCTGATTATTTTCATTATAATACAACAAATCCATTTACGTCTTGTATTTTCAAAGATATAAAAACTGATAAATTTTTTTGGAGAGTTACAACATATAATCAAAAGGCTTATGATATGCTTATGACTTATTTTTCAAATATTCCTGAATCAATCTATTTAAAAAACAGAGATTTAGAAATTAATATAAAATCTTTTTCTATCCAAAAAAAATCTTATGAAGATTTATTTTTAGAATGCACTAAAAGAAAAAGGATAAGGCTTATAACTCCAACTTCATTTAAGTCTAACGGAGTAACACATATATTTCCTAATATTTCAACATTGATTTCTGGAGTAATAGCAAAAATTAATCAACATTCAGAAACAGCAGAATTAGGAGATAAAAAAATAATAGATGAGCTTTTAGAAAAAGTTTATATAAAAGATTATAATTTAAGGACAAAAGTTTTTTATCTTGAAAGTATAAAAATAAAAGGATTTGTAGGAACTATGGATTTAGCAATTAAAGGGGAAGAGACAACACTTGCTAATATTTTAAATTTTTTAATTTTGATGTCAGAATACACAGGGCTTGGAATAAAAACGTCACTTGGAATGGGAGGGGTAAAAGTTGAGTAAAAAAGTTCTTTTAACATTTGCAGGAAACACAGATCCAACAAGAGGACAACACGATGGACCTATAATACATATATGTAGATATTATAAACCTGATAAAATATATTTAATTTTAACAAGAGAGATGGAAGAAAGAGATGAAGAACCATACAATATCTATGAAAGATCTATTAAAGAAAATTTAAAGGGATATAACCCTGAAATTATTAGAATTAAAACTGGTATTAAGGATGCACACCATTTTGATGCATATTTTGAAGTTATTTATAATGTATTTGAAGAAATAAAAAAAGATAATGAGGGAGCCGAAGTTTATGTAAATATAACTTCTGGAACTGCTCAGATGATTTCAAATTTAATTTCTTATTATATAGATGCTACAAATATTAATATAATTCCAATACAAGTTGAGACTTATACTGGACAAAGTAATGCAAGTAGTGAAGATAATAAAACTGTTGATAAGTATTATAAAGTAAAAGAAAGAGCAGAAGAAAATCTTGATAATAATCCAGCTACAAGAACAAATCGTATTATAAAACCTGATTTGAAAAAATATTCAAGAGTTTTAATTAAAAATCAAATAAAAAAATTAGTAGAGCAATATGATTATTTTACTTCTCTTGAATTATTAAAAAGAGACATATTTAAAAATAACAAAGAGCTAACTTCAATATTAGAATTTGCAATAGAAAGAAAAAATTTGAATAAGAGAGCAAATGATAAATTAACAGAACAGGGCTTAAAAAAATATGAATATATTTCTTATTACATAAATTATGATAATAAATTATGGTATAACATAGTTGACTATTTTAGTCTTGCTAGAATTAAAGAAAAATCAGGGGATATTTCAGGATATATTTTAATGTTAGAACCATTAGTATCAAATATTTATACTTTTATTTTAGAAAATATTATGAAAAGGAAATTAAGTTCTCTTTTTAGGGTAAATATCAACAATAAAAATAATGGAAATATGGAGTATAGGATAGATATAAATAAATTAGAGCCTAATTTAAAAAAACAAATTGAAAAAGATATGAATATAAGAGAGTTGAAAGATAGGGGATTTGTTTACACTCCAATTTTAATTTCAATAATTAAATACTATTTGAAAAATGATACCTGTAAGGATATAACGTTAAATTATTTTAAAAATTTATCAGAAACTTTTGAAAGTATAAAAGAAATAAGAAATATTTTAGCTCATACTTTAACTTCAATAAGTAAAAAAGATTTTGAATTTAAATCTAAGAAAAGAGTGGAAAATATAAATAAAACTATCATTGAATTTTTTGAAAAATTTTATAAACAATATGGTTATAAAAAAGAAATGATTGAGGTATATGACAATCTTAATAAAGAGATAAATAAATTATTAGAATAAAGGAAGTAGAATAATGAGTAATCTATATATCTATGAACAAGGAATAATCTTAAGATATAAAGAGAACAGACTGCTTATAACTTACACAAATGGAGATTATAAATCTATTCCAATAGAAAATATTGATAATGTTGTTATCTTTGGTGGTATACAATTAAGTACAGCTTGTATGCACAATTTACTTATTAAAGGAATTCATGTTACTTTTCTTTCTAAAACTGGTTCTTATTTCGGAAGATTAGAATCTACTAGTAATATAAATATAGATAGGCAAAGAGAGCAGTTTAGAAAAAGTGATGATAAAAAATTTTGTTTAGCAATAGGTAAAAAATTTATTAAAGGTAAAGCAACTAATCAAAGAACTTTGCTTATTCGGGCAAATAAAGATTTAAAAAGTGAGATTTTATCAAGTGTGATAAATAGTATGTTTGGAATTATAAAAGATATAAATGATTCTAAAACAATAGAAGAGCTTATGGGGGTTGAGGGTTACTTAGCAAGACTATATTTCAATGCAATAAATCATATTATAGATAAAAAATATAGTTTTAAAACAAGAACTAAAAGACCTCCAAAAGATCCTTTTAATGCAGTAATAAGTTTTGGTTATACACTTTTACATTATGAAATATTTACGACCTTAGTAACAAAGGGATTAAATCCTTATGCTGCTTTTTTACATTCAGATAGACATAAACACCCAGCACTTTGTTCTGATTTAATGGAAGAATGGAGAGCTATTTTAGTTGATTCAATGGCAATAGCACTTTTAAATAATGATAAAATTGTTTATGAAGATTTTGATTTTGATGAAAAAAGTGGAGGAGTATTTTTGAATAAAAAAGCATGTGGAAAGTTTGTAGAGCAATTTGAAAAACGTCTTAGACAAGAAGTTTCATATATAACAGAAGTTCCATATAAAATGAGTTTTAGAAGAATAATAGAATATCAAGTTATGTTATTAATTAAAGCATTAGAAAATAATAATGCAGATATATATAAGCCAGTTTTAATTAGGTGATATTATGGATAATTGGGATTTTTTAGATGAAGATTTTGAAAAGGAAATTTTTGAAGATAACTTTACTGTTATTATAATTTATGATATTATATCCAATAAAAGAAGAACACAATTATCTAAACTTCTGAGTGCATTTGGGTTTAGAATTCAAAAATCAGCATTTGAATGTCTTTTAACAAGAGAAAAATATAAATTACTTATTGAAAAAATTGATAGATATGTAAAGCCTGAAGATTTAATAAGAATTTATAGATTAAATCAAAATGTAATAACTCAAATTTATGGAGAAAAATTAGAAAATGAAAATGAAATGTACTACTTTTTCTAATGAGAGTTAGACGATATATTAAAAATGGGAGGTTTAATATGATTTTTGATAAAATAAAATGTAAATTATTAAAATTTAAAAAATCATACGATAATAGCTCTATAAACTATTACAAACAAAAAGTTTTTTGAGTATAGGATAAGAGAGAATATAACTCCGAGAGGAGACGGAAACTTAAAGCTACCACTTTTTTATAAAAAATATATACAGTGTAAATAAGAGAGAATATAACTCCGAGAGGAGACGGAAACTTAACTCTATTATTGCTGTTATTAGTTCAATTAACTCTTATAAGAGAGAATATAACTCCGAGAGGAGACGGAAACTTGATATAATGTTCTTCAAGATTATATTTATAAATATCATAAGAGAGAATATAACTCCGAGAGGAGACGGAAACTAACATTCTCTTAAAACATTTATATTCTCTGGGATAACAAATAAGAGAGAATATAACTCCGAGAGGAGACGGAAACTCCCATTTTCTTTTATTTCTAATATACTTCCTAATAAACATAAGAGAGAATATAACTCCGAGAGGAGACGGAAACTCTTTAATAAGATATTAAGTAATGTCATTTCAAATCTCTTGATAAGAGAGAATATAACTCCGAGAGGAGACGGAAACACAAAACTACTTAATACCATTGTTAATATCATCACTTTAAAATAAGAGAGAATATAACTCCGAGAGGAGACGGAAACCAAAATTTCAACTTTTTTCATATTTTTGCCTCCATAAATAAGAGAGAATATAACTCCGAGAGGAGACGGAAACCCTAATAAAATACTTTCAATAAATAGAAACACACTTTCATAAGAGAGAATATAACTCCGAGAGGAGACGGAAACTTTTTTACTTCTTCTTTTATAAAAAATTCTTTTTCTTTTTCATAAGAGAGAATATAACTCCGAGAGGAGACGGAAACTAAATATATGGTGTATAGTACAATTAGAAAAAACTTATTTTATAAGAGAGAATATAACTCCGAGAGGAGACGGAAACTTTACTTTTTAACTTTTACTACTGTTTTACTTGGTCTGAATAAGAGAGAATATAACTCCGAGAGGAGACGGAAACTCAAAACATCCGTTATATGCATAAATTTCTTGTGCTAATCTTATAAGAGAGAATATAACTCCGAGAGGAGACGGAAACTTTTTGAATTACTACATTATATCCTATCTTTAAACATTTAATAAGAGAGAATATAACTCCGAGAGGAGACGGAAACATATATTTTCTGCTTGTTTTAAAACTAATTTATTGTTAATAAGAGAGAATATAACTCCGAGAGGAGACGGAAACTAATTATATAATTGAGGGGTAAAAAGCCCCTCACAAATATATAAGAGAGAATATAACTCCGAGAGGAGACGGAAACCCAACCACCTTTAATGTTTCCATATGAATTATCCCAAATAAGAGAGAATATAACTCCGAGAGGAGACGGAAACTGATTAGTAAATTCTAGTGTGAAGTTTTTTAATTTCATATAAGAGAGAATATAACTCCGAGAGGAGACGGAAACTAGTTTCTATAATACTGATTGTAAGTAAACTATAAAATAAGAGAGAATATAACTCCGAGAGGAGACGGAAACCACTACCTTACCAAATACTAATACTTGTTTAGCTCCTGCTGATAAGAGAGAATATAACTCCGAGAGGAGACGGAAACTTATAGAAACTATTTCAATATTTGTGCTAGCTTGGAAGTGAATAAGAGAGAATATAACTCCGAGAGGAGACGGAAACTTTGGAGAAGATGGAACTTATAAAGTATATACTACCAAAATAAGAGAGAATATAACTCCGAGAGGAGACGGAAACATGCTTTTTTGTTTTACTTTCAATTTCTTTTAAATTATAAGAGAGAATATAACTCCGAGAGGAGACGGAAATTTTTAGTGATTGACGATAATGTTGATTCTTCCAGTATAAGTTGTGTCTAATAAGAGATAATGTAACCTCACAAGGGGACAGAAATTAAAGATATAGTCTTCTATGAAAAGTAAATATCATAGAGGGCTATATTTATTTGAATAAAAATATAGAGAAAATATAACTTTGTAAAGAGATAGAAAGTCATTTGAATTGCAAATTGATGTTGGAGAAAATTAAAGATTAGAAAAAATAAAATTAAAGCAGGAACGAAAATTTTGAAAAAATTCTTTTGATATAGTATAACATTAAACAAAATAAAGAAGAATTACAACTTCAAGAGGAGACAGAAATTCATTCTATTGACAAGAAATCAATATCTTTTTATAATATCAATATAAAGAAATAGAATTCTGAAAAAAGATAAAAAGTATAAAGATGTTATGATATTCTAATATTCAACTAAGAATTTCTCACAATTGAAATTTTTATAGAAAAAATAAAAACTATTTAAGGAGGGATTTTATGAAAAAAACACTATTTTCTATATTGCTTATAGGAATTTGTATGACTGGAGTAGCAAATGCAAAAGAAAAAAATCCAATTCTTTTAAAACAAGTATACAAAAAGGAAGAATTAATAACATTGGATAAACAAAAGGTAGCAGGAGGAAATGGAACTTTACATGGGAAATTTGCCTTTACTAGAGATATGGCTACTGAAGATGAAGCTATCAAAGAAATAGGATGGATGACATTAAATAAGGGGGAATCTATTGGTGTACACCCTCATAAAAATAATGAAGACACTTACATTATTGTTTCTGGAGAAGGTGTCTTTACAGATGGCTCTGGAAAAGAAACAGTAGTCAAAGCTGGAGATGTAACTATTGCAAGACCAAATCAATCTCATGGACTTCGTAATGAAAAAGATGAACCACTTGTATTTTTAGATATTATTGCTCAAAACCATGCTTTAAAAATAGAAAAATAAAATTTAGTCTATCATTTCAATTGTGGGAACTCTTTTGGTCAGTATAAAACCATCTTATTGGACTGTGTAGAAAAAGTTTGTAAATTGTTAAAAATATAGTCTTCTATGAAAAATATAATATCATAGAGGACTATATTTATTTTAGAAAAATAAGAAAAAATGATGTCAATAGAAATTTTTCTATCAACAATTTAGGTTGATATTTTTAATTTTATTTATCTTTTAATAAAATTTTGCTAGAAATTATAGCAGCAAGTGTAAACAGAATTCCTACAATAAATGTAAAACTCATTCCAAAGAAAAGTCCATTGGTTAATATAAGTGTTAAAATTATATTTAAAAATACAAAATAAACTACACTTGTGATAGTATATGAAAGAGAGTAATTTGCTAAAACAGGACTCTTAAAATCGGGATCACATATTCTTAGTAAAAGTATTCCAGTCAAAAATACACCAGTAGCCATACCAAAAGTAGAAATCATATGTTCAAACCAATAATCTTTTATAAAAAATTTGCACATATAAAATAAAAATAAAGTTGTAACAATAAAACCAACAATAACTATAAATAAAATTGGAATTAAGTAAGTGAATACAGCTTTTATAGGTAAACTAGCAATGGCAGCTGTAACAGCAAATTCTGTAAGACTTCCAGATATTCTTGATTTTGTATTACTGTCAATTAAGAAATCTATTTTAAATCTATTAAATAGTTTCCATACTATAAACATTATAATCATTGCATAAGCCCAAATAGAAATTTTATCTAATATTGGTATCTTATATGCTTTTATCAGATTTTGTAATTGTGATGAAATTAAACAAACTCCAAAAATAATTGCAGCATGAAATGCTAAAGTATCAACTGATGATGTTAGAGTAGTTTCTCTTCCAAGTTTAGGTTGATTTTCAATATCTTTTACAAAGCCTATTTTAAAACTTTCAGGGATATCTCCTGGTTTTTTAAGAATAGCTGTAAAATTTTTTCTTGAAGCAATATTGATTAAAAGCATTCCAATTAAAATTCCTCCTACCAAACCAAAAGTTGCTGTGGTGGTTGCTACACCTTGTGCTATTTCCCAAAAGTCTAAGTTAGCACTTTGTAGCATATTTCCTAATAAACCAGCTGTTCCATGTCCACCAACAAAGCCAATTCCTAATTCCCAACCAAAAGTTTCATAGAAATCATAATTTGAAAAAATATATTGTGCAGAAAAACCAACTGCAAATTGTAGCATAGAAATAGCAATTCCAATAAAAGCCAAAGGTAAAATATTTTTCATAGATTTTTTTTCAGATGAACTTTTTAGCCCAAGAGGAACAGAAGCAACTATTGGAACAATTAAAATTCCTGGAATTAAAGAAAATATTTTTAACCATTCTTCAGGAATTTTTATTATATTAAAGCAAATAGGACCCAATATAAGAAGTAAAAATCCACCTATTACTGATGCAGGAATAAAAGTAGTCTGAAAAAATTTTATTTTTGCTCTTAAAAAAGTTCCTAAAATTAGAAATAATCCTAATAATCCTAAAGAATTTAATAAATCCATAAAAATTTTACTAGTCATACATATCACTCCTTAATTGAATAATTTTATTTAAAAATTAATTTAATCTATCAAAAACTAATTTACAAAAAGTTTTAATTCCTATTTTTAATGAATTTTCATCAGCTATAAAATCTGGACTATGTAAAGTACATTTTCCTTTATTAAAATCACTTTCAGTTCCTAACCACATAAAGACAGAAGGAACTTTTTTAGTAACAAAGGAAAAATCTTCACCAGCAGGTAAAGGATTAGATTGAATGAGTACGTTTTCTTTACCTAAAATTTCAGTTAAAGATTTTATAGCTGATTTAGATAAATCAGGGTCATTATATACAAAATCATAACCATTTTGATAATTAAGTTTTCCAAGGCAACCATAAGCACTGGAAATATCTTCAACTATTTTTTGTAATCTTTTTTTTATCATATTCGCATTTTCAGTAGAGAATGTACGAACCGTTCCTTCAAGTTTTACATAGTCAGCTAATACATTATATCTACTACCACCTTGTATTTTCCCAATTGTAATAACTGCTGTTTGATTAGGAGGCATATTTCTACTTATTATACTTTGTATACTTGTAATGATATTTCCAGCTACAACTATTGCATCTCTTCCTTCTGCTGGCAAAGAGGCATGGCTACTTTTACCAAAAATTTCAATATCAATTCTATCTGATCTTGAAGTTGCAACCCCTGATTTTATAGCCACACTTCCTGTTGGAATTCCAAAAACATGTAAAGCATAAGCTTCATCAACTTTTGGATTTTCAAGCAAACCTTCTGTTATCATTCCTTTTGAGCCACCAATAGGAGATGCTTCTTCACTAGGTTGGAACATAAATTTTACATTTCCATTTAGTTTATTTTTAAAATATGACAACACATAAGAAGTTCCTAATAATATAGAAGTATGCATATCATGTCCACAAGCATGCATAATATTTTTATTTTTTGAAATAAAAGATAAATTATTTGTTTCATTTATAGGGAGAGCATCCATATCCCCTCTTAATAAAATAGTTTTTTTATCACTATTTCCTTTTAAATTTGCAATAATTCCATATCCATTGACATTTGTTATTATTTCAACAGGCAGTTTTTTTAATTTTTCAATAACCTTTTCGGACGTTCTTTTTTCATTACCACTTAATTCAGGATATGAGTGTATATCTCTTCTAAACTCAATAATTTCATCAATATATTTATCAATTACTTTTTCTATTTCTTTAAAATCCATAATTACCTCCATATTAAAAAAAATTTAATAAAATTAAACGACATCTTTAACGACAAATATTTTTATTGTATTATATTCTTATCTTTTTTAAATGTCAATAAATATGTCGTAAAATATTTTAAAATTTTTTTAAATAAATATATGATATAATTAAAATATAATCATTTGAAAGGGAAATTATATGATAAAATTAGCAATTTTGACACCAAAAAATTCTTATGAAAAGATTAAAAAATCATTGAAAGATATTGAATGCGAAGTAAAATATATATTTTACAATAATCTTTATGATTTAGAAAATTTATATTTAAAAAATGCTCAAAAATATGATGGGATTATTACAAGTGGACCTATTGGTTATGAGATAATAAAAAATAGTGTTGAATTACTTACACCTTTATACCATTTTGATATTTCAAAGGGTGATTTATATAAATATCTTTTTAATATTTTAAAAGAAAATCCAAAAATAGATTTTTCAAGGGTTTATATTGACTTTATTTCTCCTGAAAAAAAAGAATATTGGTTTCAAGATATTTTTAAAAAAGAAGAAGAACCAATTTTTTATAAAATAAATTTTTCTAATAAAAATTTATATGAAACTTTAAAAAATAATTACATTAACCTTAAGAATAATAAAAAAATGGATATAGTTCTTACAAGAATAAGTAATATGGTTGAATTTTTAAAAAATGAAAAAATTTCATTTGACTTTTTATTTCCTTCTGAAGAAAATATAAAGAATACGGTTTTAGAAGTTATAAAAGATATAAAAATTTTAAAATCTGAAAAAAAACAAATAATCTTTGGAAAACTTTTATTAAATGAAGTTTCAGCAGATATAGAGGAGGAAATACATTCAGTTTCTAAGAATTGTATAGTAAAAATTTTAGATAAAAGTATAGAAATTTTAATGATATATGAAGATTTTATAAACTCAAATATAGCTTTAAATTTAAAAAAGAAATTAAAAATGAACTTTTTTTCTGGTTGGGGAAAAGGAAATAATATCAATGAAGCAAGGTATAATGCAGAAAAAGCATATAAAAAAAGTAAAGAAACAAATTTTGAAGTTGTATATTTAGTATCTACAAATTCAGAAATTATATTATCTGAAATAGATGATGAAAAGAAAAAAAATATTGAAATAATAGAAAAATTGAAAGAATTAAATATAACAAAACAGAATTCAGAAAAACTTATAGAACTTTTTAGAAGTAAAGAGAAGGTTAGTTGTGCAAGCTTGGCTACTTATTTGGATATATCAGAAAGAACAGCAAATAGATTGTTATTAAAACTTGAAGAAAATAACTTAGCTATTTCAAATTTAATAAAAATAAGTAGAGGAAGACCTAAAAAACTATATCAACTTTTATTTTAAAAATAGCACCTCTAATCCTTGTATTTTAAACTAAGATTAGGGGTGCAGTTTAGTTAAATAAAATTCTTTTTAGATTCTTTTAATGCTATTTCCTCTTACATCCACTTTAATACTTTTAATTACATTATCTCCTTCAGTTACAGTATAATAACTACATAGATTTGCTGTGGAACAAGAATGGTTAGGGATAATTTCAATTTTATCACCTATTTTTAAATTTGTTTGTTCTTTTATTTTTAATTTTCCAACTTCCTCAGATAGAGAAGAAACTATAATTTCTGGATGATTAATTACAGTCCCATAGCCAATAATAGAACTATTACCATGAGCACCTTGGTCCAAGCCTAAGCATTTAGCTCCTGCATCACAAATAAAAAGATTTTCACTAGGATGAGAAATAATTGTAGCTAAAACAGTTAATGCACAATCCTTAATTTTAGCCTTATTTATAGATAACTGAATACTATCTAAAAAAACATAATTTCCAGGATGATATACATTTATATTTGAATCTTTAACTGCTTCTTCAAAAGTAGGTGTAGAACCACTTGTAATATATTTTAAGTAATATCCTTCTTTTTCAAGTAGTTCTTTTGCTTTTCTCAAAGTTTCACATTCATCTAACACATATTGATGTATATCTGCTTCACAAGTGGATGAATAAACATGTCCAGGATGGGAAGAAATCCCTCTTAATTTTAAATATTTCAATTTCTTTAATTTTTCTGCAAAAGTTAATAAATTTTTTAAAGATACCCCAAAACGATGTAATCCACTATCTACAATAATAGTATAGTTAATAATTATATTTTCAGTTTCTGCTATTTTATTGATTTTTATAGCTGCTTCTAAAGAATCTAGGCGTATGATAAACTCTGTTTTTTTACTCATTTCAATAATTCTTTTAATATTTTCTTCACTTGCCACAGGATAGGCATACATAATCTTTTTTACACCTTTTTGACAACATGCTTCTGCTTCATCTAAAGTACCACATAATACTCCTGTAGCACCTTCTTTTATTTGCATTTCAACTATTTCCATGCTTTTATGTGTTTTTATCATAGGCCATAACTCTTTTTTATATTCTGTGCATAAATTTTGATATTTTTTAATATTATTTTTTAAAGCTTCAATGTTTAATAGAATAGTTGGTGTTTTTAAATCTTTCTTTTGCATAAAAATACCTCCTTAAAAGCTATTTTAAATAAGTATTTAAAAATATTTCCATATCTTCTTTAGGAACCATTTTCCCGCCTGTTGCCCAGCATACATGATATGTATTATTAATATTTTTTCCAATTTTATTTTCAACATATTTTTTACTTTCTCCATATTTTAATAGAGAAACCACTCCCTCAAATGCTGCACAAGAAGAAGGTTCAATTCTTTTGTTTTCTGTTTCATTTAAAATTCTTAAATAATCATATAATTTGTAATCATCCACAGTAAAAATTCCACTTAAAATAGGTTCCATAAGTCTTCCGACCAAACCAGAAGGTCTTGCTACTGCTAAACCATCAGCATGTGTGATTCCATGGATTCCTACATCATAGACACTAATTTTTTCATGTAAACCTGTTTCCATTCCTAATAACATACAAGGAGCTAGTACAGGTTCAACAAAGAAAATATATACATTTTCTTTAAATATTCTTTTAAGACCATAGGCAACTCCTCCAGGAGCTCCACCAACACCACAAGGAATATATACGATAAGAGGATGTTCTTTATTAATTACAATTCCTTTTTTATCAAATTGTTTTTTTATTCTTGAAGCAGCAACTGTATATCCTAAAAATAGATTCATTGATTTTTCATCATCTACAAAATAACTCATAGGATCCAAATCAGAATTTTTTCTGCCTTCTTCTACAGCTTTTCCATAATCACTTTCATACTCAATTACTTGAACTCCTTTAGATCTTAACATATCTTTTTTCCATTTTTTAGCATCCGCTGACATATGAACAATTACTTGAAACCCTAAGGCAGCACTTGTAATTCCTATACTTAATCCTAAATTTCCAGTAGAACCAACTTGTATTTTATATTTTGAGAAAAAGTTTTTAAATTTTTTATCTGCTAAGATAGAATAATCATCTTCTAATTTTAGTAAACCTGCTTTCATTGCTAATTCTTCTGCATGCTTTAAAACTTCATAAACTCCACCCCTGGCTTTAATAGAACCAGCTACTGGAAGATGACTATCCATCTTTAAATACAATTTTCCTGGAATTTCAGTATGATATTTTTTTTCTAATTCTTTTTGCATATTAAATATCTCTTCTAAAGGAGACTCAATGATTCCATTTGTTTCTTCTGTTTCAGGAAAAACTTTTTTGATAAAAGGAGCAAAACGTTTTAATCTTTCTTCTGCCTCTTTTAATTCTTGATCTTTAATAGGAAGATTTTTTTCATACTCTGTATAATTTATTTCTTTTGGATTTATCCAAACAACTTCTTTTTTATCTACCATATTTTTTATTAAAGGGTTATTTGCAATAATACTTTTTATATCCATAATTTACTCTCCTTTTCATTTTTTAAATAATATTATAAGAAAATAATTTTTAATATAAAAACACAGATAAGTGCAGTTATAGATTGAAATACACTAATAATTGGAAAAGTCTTATAAGCAACCTCAGGTTTCATTCCTGATGTAGAAACAACAACCCAGAAAAAATCATCATTTCCATGGAAAACCATAAATCCACCAGCTGCACAAGCTAACATAGCAATTACTAATCCCATTGGTGTATTAAATCCAAGAATATCTAATAGTGGTAGTAACATAGAAGCAGCAGTTATCATACCAACTGTTCCTGAACCTATTGCAGTTCTAAAAATTGCACCAATAATATAAGGAACAATAATTCCTATAGAAATTCCTGAAAATAAATTCATTACAATTTCCTGTAAATTAGATAATTTTAATACTGTTGCAAAAGCTCCTCCTGCTCCAACAATTAATACAATTTGTCCTGCTGTTTTTAAAGATTCTCCAAATATTCCATCAAAAGTCCAAACATTTTTGTCTTCTGGATAAACAGATTTATATGTAAAAAATGCTATAATAAGTCCAATAAATAATGCTATTATAGTTTGTCCTAAAGAATCGATAACATTATATAATGTTCCTATTCCAAAAGGCTTTGATTCCAAATTTCCAACTGTTTTTAATAGCATTAAAAATATTGGTACTATAATAGGTGAAAAACTCATAAAAGGACTTGGTAATTTTTTATTTTTTTCATCTGTATGAATTTCTTCTATTTCAGGAAGAAAATAATATTTTTTTCCAAAAATTCTTCCTGCAATAATTGCAACTATTGTTACAGGGATAGAAACAATCATTCCACATAAAATAACTAATCCTAAGTTAGAACCTAAAATTCCAGCAACAGCTAAAGGTCCTGGAGTTGGTGGAACCAACATGTGAGTTGCATGAAGTCCCATTGCTAATGCTACTGCCATTGTAGTCATACTTCCACCTGTATCTTTACTTACTCTTTTTGCTAATGGAGACAATAAAACAAATGCAGAATCACAAAAAACAGGAATAGAAACAAAATATCCTGTAACAGCTAGACCAATATCAGCATTTTTCTTTCCTGTAATTTTTAAAATAGTTTCGGCCATAGTTTCTGCAGCACCACTATTTTCTAATAGAGCTCCCATAACAGTTCCAATTGCTATAACTACTCCTATTCCAGCAATTGTCCCTCCAAGTCCATCTGAATATGCTCCAATTATATCAGGAATTGAATGCCCTGATATTAATCCAAAGAAAAAAGCACTGATTGTTAATGCAAAGAATGGGTGAAGTTTAACTTTAATTGTTAATAAAACCAGTAATAATATTGATAATAAAATAGCCACAATAGTAAATGTTACACTCATAAAATACCTCCTATTTTTTATTTAAAAATAACGTTATTTTAATTTTTATTTAAGATTCTATTTTTAATATCAAAATTTAATTTTACTTAATTTTATAATCAAATTTTATTTAATAGTATTTAACTTTTAGCATGTAGTTATTGTTGATATAATAATTTTATATTATTATTAGAAATAAGTCAAGTTAAAAAATTAAATATTATTAAATTTAATATAATTTAATTTTATTTTTTAAAAAAAATGGTGAAAAAAGTTAAAATAGTGTATAATAGAAAAGAGTTTTTAAGAAAGGATAATATAAAATGAATAAAGAAATTAATGTTGGTATTACTATTAAAAATATAAGAAAAGCTAAAAAATTACTTTTAAAAGATGTAGCTTTAAAATGTGGAATCTCATCTTCTATGTTAAGTCAAATTGAAAAAGGAAATGCTAATCCATCATTAAATACAATCAAGTCTATTGCTCAGGTTTTAGAAGTTCCTTTATTTAAATTTTTTATAGATTCAGAGAAAGAAAATTATGAATTTCACCTTTTAAAAAAAGATGATAGAAAAATTATTTCAACTGAATATGTAACTTATGAACTTTTATCTCCAGATGTTGAAACAAATATTGAGTGTATGCAAATGACTTTAATAGGCAAAAATGCAGAAACATCAGTAAAACCAATGGCACATAAGGGAGAAGAAATTGCAGTATTACTAAATGGTAAAGTTAAATTAACTATTGGAAAATTTTCTGTTGTTCTTTCTTCTGGGGATTCTATCCATATTCCTTCAATGGCTCCACATAAATGGACTAATTTACACAGTGAGAAAAGTATAGTTATTTTTTCAGTAAGTCCTCCAGAATTCTAAGAAAGTAAAAATGATGTTAATAGAAAATCTTTTTATTAACATCATTTTTTTATAAATCTATTTATTTTTCTTCCTCAACAAAATGTATATCATTTTTTAAATTTTCTATACTAGATAAATCTTTTTCATCATAATTGCCAGTAGCCATATGTCTAGCTTCAATATTCTTTAAATCATCTTTATTGATAGTATATTCAAACTCTTCAGCATCCCATTGATTTTTAAGAATTATTACGTAAAATAGTTTATGTTCTTTATCAATAAGTATCATAGTTGGAATAGTTGGAGTAACATCTTCTTGTTTACCTATGGCTAAAATTGAAAATTCTGTATTCTTTGGGATAAACCTTAAATCTGTTGAGCTATCATTTTGAATAATACAATAATTTCCCTTTAAAGTTAAATCACTATTAACTAAGGTATCTTCTGAAATTTTTATATTATCTAATTCTTCTTTTGTTAATTTATCTCCAACATTATATTTATTAAATCCTTCATCAGTTATTTGTAAGGCATCTAATTCATTGCCACTTTCCTTTTCTTTTAAAGTTAAAAGATAGAATGTTATATCATTCCCAATTTGAATAGATTCTTTTTTTGTAATTTCATAATCCCATTTCTTTCCACAACTTACTACTAATAAGCCTAATAAAACTATAAGTAAAATAAAAATCTTTTTCATAGTGCTCACCCTCTATTACTTTATTTACTTCTATAATCATATTTTATATGAAATTTAAAGAAAAGTAAATATAAAGAAATAAAAAAAATCCTTGAATTAAAAAATTCAAAGACTTGGATATTGATATTTTGGTGGAGATGAAGAAATAAAAATTATAACCATAGGAAGAAGTCTTTTATATAACAAGAATTTTTTATATATCTAGTAAAGCCTCTAAAAAGAGGTTTTTTATTATAAAATAAAAAATCTATATTTTCAAAATACCTTGGGAGAGGTTAATTAAAAATATAGACACACTATTTACATCTATATTTTACATTAACCCTCCTAAAAAATCAAGTTAAAATTTAAAGGGGGATTTTTTTATGAAATTAGATTCAAAAAACTTAGTATTAAATTTATTAGGAACAGATGCAAACATTCAAATAAACAAAAAAATATTATTAACATTAAAACTTGAAGAAGCTTTCTTTCTTTCCTATTTAATTGATCAGTATAAATACTTTGAAAGAGAAGGAAAATTAAGAGAAGATGGAAGTTTTTATACTAGTAATATGGATATAGCATTATACACAACCTTTAATAATTCACAAATAGCAAGAGTAAAAAAATTAGGAGTAGAAAAAGAATTATTTAAAATATCTCTAGAAGATAGTAGAACAAAGTCATATTATTATCTAAATTTTGACAAAATATTAGAAATGATAGGAACTGAAAAATCAAATATGGAATTAGCATATAAAAGTAGATTTGATTCTGAAAAAATAGAGCTTGAAATAAATAATTTAGATGACATAGAAAATTTAAAAAAATTTACTTTTAATGAGCTTAGATTTTATTGTAAAGAAAATAAAATTAAATACTCAGGAAATGATAAAAAAGATAATTTAATAAAAAAAATTATAGAAATTAAAAATCCAAATTTAATTACAAAAAGCCATTTTTCCACAGTGAACGATATATCGTTCACTAGTGAGCAGAAAAATCGTTCACTGACAAAAAATGGGAAGTTGGAAGATGGTGTGAGCGATATATCGCTCACAGTGAGCGAGAAATCCATCACAAACCAAGACAAGAATAACCAAGAACAAAATACATGTCATGTACATGAGAAAAATAAAAAAGATAAAAAAATAGAGAATTTATTTCATGAACTTGGAATAAATTTTACAGATACTAATGAGTCTAGTTGTTTATTAATACTAGATAAATTTGAAGGGAATAAAATTCTCTTAGAAAAATATTTAATAAGTATTTATAATCAACTAAAAAAATTAACTAATATAAAAAATTTACCTGCTCTTTTTAGTAAAAAATTAAAAGATATAGATTATTCATTAGTAAATAAAATAAAAAATGAAAATCAGAATGAATTAAAGAAAGTTCAAAAAGAAAAAAAAATAACAAAGGATGAAGAAAGAATTAAAGAAAATAATGAAAAATTAGATAAATATATAGATGAATTTTTAAAATTAGACAAAAATATACAAAAAAATATAGTTGATTTAGCTGAGCAAAATTATTTGAAAGAAAACAGTGAAATAAATATTGAGATGCTAAAAATAATAAAGAAAAATACATATAGAGTTTACTTAAAAATGATACATTTCAAAATTTTAGAGGTTACCAAAAAGAATAATTTAAAAGTAGGTGAAACACTATGAAATATTCACTTTATATTGGAACAAATAAATATTCTTTAAGTACTGAAGATGATATTCTTAAACTTTCTCCTGGTAATTTTGAATGTAATCATAAAATTTTAATTGGAAATAAAGATATCTTGAAGTCTGTTCAAGTAGCTTATAAGAAATTGTTTCAAAAAGCTGTTGAAAAATATAATAAAAATAACTCTAAAAAAGAAATAAAATCTTATTATGTAAAAATAAATGAGAGCCAAAAGCAATCTTTAGCTGTTGGAATTTTAATTAAAATCAATGAGAAAAATTATAAAAATTTACCTGAGGAAAAGATAATTGAATTATTTTTAAACCAGGTAAAAGTAATAAAGAAATTATTAAAAAATTTTTATATAGTGTCAGCTGTATTATATTTATATTTTGAAAAATCTTTAACATTAAGAATAATAGGAGTTCCTTATATTAAAGATAAAGAAAATGAATTGGAAGTGAGACTTTCAAAATCAGCCTGTTTCACAAGAGAACGAGTTGAAGAGTTAAGATTAAGTCTTCAGATTCAAGCTAATAGAGATTTTTTAAAATTCTTTGTAAATAAAACAAAAGTTATTACAGCTGATAAAAAGAAAATTGATATTAGGCAGTTAAAACTATTTAAAACTTATAGAGAAAATAGAGTT
>ERZ773008.420-NODE-420-length-30882-cov-3.564343_pt1 | contig 30882 bp, 42 predicted proteins | sample MGYA00580664_ERZ773008 | MGnify/ENA primary metagenome ERZ773008 (study PRJEB29015, sample SAMEA2738016) | human oral metagenome | biome: human oral; feature: human-associated habitat; material: dental | place: China | collected 2048 ... | reverse complement strand
CTCCTCTGTACAGCAACACCAAATTATTCAAAACAAACTCCCTAATATTCATCATCATTTAAATTCTTTAATACTCTTTCTACAATGTTCTTTTTCTATTGTGTCTAAAATCCACGCTAAAATTCTTCCTGCCCTTGTCAGTGTGCCGTTTCGCTGATTCTTTCCAAGTGCCGAACTTATCGTTTCCTCAAAGTTGCCAAACTCGTAGCCTCCCTTTTTCTTTAAAACCAAATTAAAGAGTGTTCTAAACTCAAAGTTTCCGAACCTGTCCAGATTGACTGCCGAACTCTTGAAATAGCCTAAATCCTTGAACTTTATCGCCACAACCAAGAAGTTTAACAGTGACAAAGGAAGAAACAGCAACCACGCTATAAGGAACAGAAAAAGCCCACCTATAAACTTGCCTACACCTTTCATAACTTGTCCAATTCTTCGTTTTTCGTTCTCACAAAATCAGCCAAATACCCTTGGATTAACTGCAACAGCGTGGCTCTGTTGTTTTTCATCAACCAAAGCATATACTTGTAACTGCTGACCTTTATTGGCTGTGTTTCTGCCGTAGGCTTGCCCTCTTCATCTTTCACTGGAACATTGATTAGCTCATTCTTTGCTCCTCGTAGATAACTCCAAGTGTCTTTGTAAACCACCCATTCAGGCGCAGGCAGTTGGATGTTGATTTCCTCGCCTGTTTCTTTGTCTTTTAGAATCTGCTTATATCCGAACATTACAAACTCGTGTTCGCTCTTGGCATCCAAGTTAATCACTCGGATAAATCGGTTAAATTGTGGAAGTTTCGGATGCGCTTCCATTGGCAACTCCGCAAGATAAAGCGGTGTTTTCTCTACTTCCTCTAAAATCCCCTGCACCTGCTTCGGTATCATCAAATTTTCGTTCATATTATATTGTTTTATTGAATGTTATAGCTTATGTCTTTTATCACAAAATCCGCGATAAACAAACTTGTAAATGGCGTGACAAAATGAATGTATTTATCTGTGTTTTGCGCTGTGAATGATGATATCGCCATCGCTCCTGTGTTTCTGATTATTGTGAATAGTGTAATCAGCCCCCCTTCTTTGATTAGATAAATATCAGTAAAACCATCCAATCCGTTAAACTGCACCTGCGTAGTTATTCTGTTATTAACACTTGTGTATTCCGCTCCCCATTTAAGCTCTGTCATTATATCATTCGCCAAGTCTATCTCTGGCGAAGTGTTCAACATATCTGAAAGATGAATACCCCCAAAAGAACCATTGTTACGGAATAAAACAGGGCTATTGTAAATTCTAAATTTAAAAACCCAGTTTCTATCCGTAGGTAATTCTTTGTTTATCCCAATAGAATAAAACCCTGCTCCTTCGTGTGTCGCCATGTAAGCGTTCGTTCTAAAATCAGCAGGGAAGGCAGTAGACTTAATTCCTGCAATCATTCCATCGCTCAAAGTGAAAGGCGTAGGTAGTTGGTAGTTTCTGTTTATCAGTGCCTGTGGAAATCTGCTTCTATCCAGCGTTCTTACAACCATTTCAGAAGCAAGAACAGGTGTAAAGCCTATATCCTCTAATTGTTTTATCTTCGCTATGGTGTTCTTTATATCTTGAGAATATTGATTGTTCGCTGGCGCCACGGCATTGATATTAGACAAAACATTCTTTACATTCACATTGATAGTCGCAGGAACATTGAATGTAGTAACGACTTTCGCCCCACCTGAAAACCCTATCTGCTTCGTTGCAGGATTATACATTAGGTAGCCATTGAATGTCTTGTCACTTGCCTTATCCTCCAAGTCGTAAGCCTTGCTGAATAATTTGTTCAGCAGGAAATTCTCCACCTTGCCCTCGGCATCCTGCACAAGAAACCTATCAAAACTATTATCTGCTGATTTATCAGAAAGTCCCTTGATAGAGTAGTAGAAACCTGCTGTATCAATAAACCAATTAGCACCAAGAGTAAGCCCAGCACCATTTGTTGAAGTAAGGTGACTACTTGCCACATTGCTGCCAAGACCATTTACCAGCATTCTTTTTGTTCCCCCTGCATCGTTGGTTATCACTACATATTTGTAGTTAGCATCGGTGTTAGTAATCGTTTCCGTAGCCTTTGCGTAGGCGTTACCTACTTCGCCGTTCTTATCAATCGTGGCGATATTGTCAGGAAGAGTGACATTTCCTCCGCCTCCTCCTGTGGCTACTACTTCCTCCCACGCTCCATTCTTACGAGCATACTGCTTATTATCACTTGGCGCATCAGAAAGTGTTTTTAACTTGGTGTTCCAAGCCTGTATATTCTCTTGCGTAAGGTTTCCTGCTGTTAAATCAGCCTTTAAATTCAAATCTGTAAGGTCTGCTTTTTCGTTCAGTTTTTCTGTGACCTCGTTGTTTTCTAACTTGCTATCATTCAACTGGGTAAGGATAGAAGCAATCCTTTGACAAGTATTCCCTCCTGTAGCTGTCTCTCGCCTTACTTTCTCAATATCTACTTGTATTATCTCGTTTCTCATCGTGTTTTATTTAGAAAATATTTCAAACTCATTTAGCAGAACATTCAGCCCCCCAGCATCTTTGACATTGGTAAAGGACATTTTCCCACTCATTGCAAAGTCCGAGCGGTCTATCTTTTCCAAAGCCGTTCTTTGTGTGCCATCGATGAAAAATTGGTTGTTGGTAGCGTGAACCTGAATGAAATTCAGGATGTTGCCATCGCCCCCACTTATAAACTCATAACTTACCACTTCATCGATGTAGCTATCTTTGACTTTCAGTGTAGAATTGCCGCCTATTCTGTTGTTGGAAATCTCTGCCTCCACTCGTATATCGCCAAGGCAGTATGCCGGCAGATTGGTCACAATCCACGCTCCCTCTTCATCAAATTCAAACAAATTTCTGTTGTAAGAGTGCTTTGTCGCCACTCTTATAAACTTTCGCCCTTGCGCATCGGTAGAGTCCAAAAACCAAACACAATTAGAGCAATATTCCGTTTTTCCAGTGGTAACATTCACTATTTCAAGTCTTCCAGTTAATGGTTTATCAGATTTGAATGTTACATACTTTAAATAACCATCTTTCTCAAAGACCGAACTTTCTAATTCTGTTTTATTTGTTCCATTGACTAAAAAAACCTTGTGTTCTCCTGCTGTTATCGTGTTGCCATACATTGGAATTACAAAGCGATGTTTTACGCCTAATTCCAACGGATATGGATTTCTTTCTCCAAAATATTGCGTATTCTGTGGATTGGTCATATCTTGCAACTCTTCAAGAGTCTTATAAAACCGAACAGGGCTGTGATACCAGAATAATTGCATTTACTTTAATTTCTTCAAAAATACAATATTATATTTATTTAGACTAATTAAAAATAAGATAAAAAAGCAACGAAACATAGGCGATTATTCCTAACTTTTTGTTATCTTGCATTGAAATAAAAAACCAATTAAAAATGAATAGAATATTTACCTTATTTATCGCTGTATTCAGCGTGTTTTCAATCGTTTCGTGTAGCAGAAATTCAGATGAAACACCACAAGAACAACCAAGAATAATAGGAGTTCCTTTCACAGAAGAAATAAAAGGCTCTTATATAGTTCATTATAAAAACAACTCTACAGGCTACAAAGAGTCAGTTCCTGCTAATAAATACAAGTTAGAATTGAGAGAAGGAAATATCGTATATTGGACAGATGAAAACGGCGAACACGAAGAGTTTTTCCCTGATATTCATGATAGATTTCCATATGCAGGAAGAAATAGTAAAAAACTTTTATTTTATATCCAAAAGACTGAATACAGAGGCTCGCAATATGTAGAAATAGGAATGATGAGACAAGATGCAAATGGTCTTAATTCTATATTTACCTACTACTGCACAAAAAGATAAAAAATAAAACACCTAATTAAAGGTGTTTTATTTATTCCCATAAGCAGGGATGTTCGGAGGTTAGATACCATTCTAATTCTCCTTTTTCGTTATAAAAGCCTCGCTCTTTGGCTATATCGTTAGGATTTTCGCCCTTTGGCACATAAGCCACCACAAGACCTTTGTCATCAAAGATATGATAGATAAACATACGCCCATCCTCGTTAAACTCTCGGAGCATAGCGCACTCGCTCTTGGTTATCGGCTTACTGCAATTACACGCCATTATTTATAATATCTAATATCTTTTTCCTTATCTCTGGTTTATTATCCAGCTGAAACTGATAGCCTTGCTCCTCGGTTACTCCCAAATGGCTCGTTCCAAGTTTGCTATGTAGCCACTTTGCCTTTTCGTTCTGCAAATCATTCTTAAAGAAGATAACTGCTGGATGAACGATAACATCCACAAAACCCTGATATTGTCCAGTCACTCGCAAATCCCAAAAACCCCTATTATTTGGGTTAATAGAGGTTTTGAAATGTGCATATTCAGGGTTTTGATAGCGTGGCATATCATTGCCCTCGCTATCTTTCCCATGCATAAGGTTTTCCTTATTTAGATTTATCAGCTCCTTTTTTCTCCCTTCCATTGTCGTCCGCATTATCTCCGGCAACGCTCTTTTCGCTGCCTGAATGCGCTTCAGCAATGTTATCGGATTGATTAGTTTCTCGCTCATTTCTAAATAAAGGTTTCAGACTCTTTTCTACATCTTCCTCGTTAAGAGTAGGGTATATCCCCATGATGTATTCTTTGGCTTCTTTCTTACTCTTGAAATTTTCCATATTTCCAAAAGTATAAGCCCCAATTTTCAGTTCCATTATACTACGGATTTAAGTTCACTTTCCCCTGTGTAGTAGTTCGTGTCAAGGCTGATTACTCTCAATCCATTGTCAGAAGTAATGAACCTCACTTTCTTACCAGTAGCAAGAGCAGAGTGAGTAAGAGTGTATTCCTGCGCTGATGCATCATAGGCAACATTCGTGATGTTACTAATCACTCCATCTTCCTCAATCTTCCACTTACCAGCATCAGTAAGTCCTGTTACATTAGCATTTGAGAACGCCTCTGTTACTTTCACTTTGGTAGTTGTCGCTGTGTTTGTCAATACGCCAGTAGAAACGGCCAACTTGATGATTGGGTTAATCTCATTGAATGAAAACTCATAACTTTCAAACACATTTTCAGACTTTTGCCAATAAATCATAGCATCAGGTAAGATGTCCACTTCTAATGTAGAACCTGACACCTCCGAAGTAGTTTTTAACTTCTTAACTCCCACGAACAACTTGCAAGCAAAGCCCATAAGCTTACCATTTGCTTTAATCGCAAAAAGTGCTGAACCATCTTCAAAGATTGGCACGAAGCTGTAATTGTCGCTGTTGTCCAATTTTGCCAATTCATTTTGGAACGAAGAACCTTTATCAAAGGTAAATCTGTATCCTTTTGTCCCAGGGATTGAACGGCTTCTTTCCTTTCTTACAGATGTGTTGTAATCTGCCTCTTGGTCGTTGTCTTCCACATTGAAGAAAGATATTTTACCAATGAATTTATCCTCTTGGATAATCTTATCCAATGCTGTCTTATTGAAAGTCGCAGGGTCTATTTCCACTCTTCTGTCAAGAAGTGCAAACCCTGTAACCAATTTCTCTCCACAAAATGCACCTCCAAGTCGTGCTATCATCTCTGCTGAACCGCAGAAGCTTTGTTTTAACATAAGTTTTTAAATTTTAAATGGTTTAACATTCACACATTCATTGTCTATATTCAGACTGATATCCAGCACTATTGCATCCCATATGTCAGGCGTAGTGGTCGTTTGGCTTCCTCTCTTGTTGCCGTAGTCCCTCTCTCTACTCGCTAATTCTGATATATCATTAAAAGGCAGTGAAACAAACGAGTAGTTGTCCTCTTCAAAAGATACTCCATTGGTCTTTCTTATCTTATCCAAGAAAGAGCCTAATAAAGGCAAAAGCACTTCCTTAAAGGTAGATTTAAACCTGTCTTTGTAAAAGGCGTGTTCCGAACCCAGCGTAATGAAGAAAAACCTCATGCCTTTGAGTTTGGTTTTTTGTCCTTTTACATCATGAACCACGCTGTATCCTGTTTGCAGCCAAATGACAGGGTATTTCTGTTTCTTGCTTTGGAGCAGTTTCCAAAGTTCAAACAAATCCGCCTCGCCATAGTTAGCCGTGTATTCGTTGCCCTTGAAACTCACTTTAAAGGCATCCTCAAACAAGCTATACAGCAATAAATTATGGTTTATCATCATAGCCCAAATTCATTTGTTATTTCTCCACCGAATTTCAGATAATTAGCATCAAATAGAGGATAGTCCTCTACATTATCCAAAAGATACCTCACGAGTGAAACATAGCCACTTGTAGGCTTAAAACCGCGGTAGTCTATCCCTCTTCCTAAATTCCAATAAGGATTTCCCTCCAATGTCAATCCGCTTCTATCACTCCTTACTTCTCCGTATAACTGATAAATGAAATCGTTATATATCCTCGCCATTTTAGGAGAGATGCTTACCGCGGTGCCTACTTTTGTATCTATCATCGTTTGCCCAAAAGCCGTAGTTTGGGTTACATTGTGCATATTATAGACTACATAGACTATATACGCCAGTAGTGACTCCTTTTGTTTTTCTTGGATTAAACCTTTCCAAACCAAAGTTTCCTCCCTGCCGTTAGCCTCACTGGTGTAGGTCTTGCCGTGTAGCAAGTCCTTATAATTTTGTGGCAGGTTAGTAGAGTCCTTCTGATATTTAGCCTTGAAATCAAGCCACATTTTGACACCAAAACTGAAAGACAAAACTTCTTCCTCTACCTTGTCAATCAACTCATCTAAATTCACCACAGTGGTGTTTTCATCAGGATTTGGCTCATCCAAGTTGGGAATAAGCAAATCGCCTTTAAAATATGTTTTGTCTATCAGCATTTAGTATCTATTTTTCAGCTTGTTCTGTGTCTTTACCTTCTTCTACATTTGCAGGTTTTTTACCTTTACTTTCTTTGTCTACTTGCTCAAAAAGTTCAGCTTCTAAACCAGCCTGTATTACAGTCTCATCCAATATGTCTAAGACCGCCCCTTTCTTATGGTCGCCCCATTCTCTTAACAACTTTACTTCCATATCTGTTTATGCTTTTGTAATTGCTGTTTTGATAGTCGCAATATCATCGTAGATGAACGCCTTCTCATCAAGTTTCTTCACGAATGCGTGGAATCTTGATTCTCCCAAGATTACGAATTGGTTCTTGATGAAGTCATCATTTATCCATCCAATTCTCACAGTGTAAGAAAGGTAGTCAGTGATGTTATACTTGCTAAGGTCTCCTACAAAGATTTTACCTTGTGGCACAGACTCATCAGACTTGATAACCATTCCACCGATTACTACTGTGTTGAACAATGAAGCTGTTGGATACAATGGTCTTCCCTCATTGTCTTTTGCTGCCACTAATTCCAAGTAGAAGTCTACTGGATTCACAAGCACCAAGTTTGCCATATATGGAGTTTCATCCTCGTAGTTGTGAGTAGTAGCGATGTCAGTCACTGCTGCATTCACCACATCCATAAAGTTAGGCTTTGTAACTTTTATAGACATAGGACCGGCTACAAACGCACGACCATATTTCGTTGCTCCTTTTGGATTTTCCCCAGCACCATCACCGAACAAGATAGCCTTGTTTTTGAATAGGTCGTGTTTTTTCTTCAAGTAGTCTTTTGCTACGCCTTCCAATCCTTTGATGTCATAAACAGACTCTTCTGTTAGGTGCATCCAAGCAGCAATTTTCTTTGGCTTCGCAAATTCTGTTGAAACCTTGAAGTCAATCTGTGGCTTCTTGTTACCCTCTGCCACAAACTCATAGTTTCCATCTTTTGGAACTACCTCTGTATAAGCATATACAGGCTGTGAAGTAGGCAATACAGACACGAAATTCTCAATGTCCATTCCACGAAGATTAACATTAGAAACAGGTGCGATTTGTGTTCCTAAGATATTAGGAGCCGTTCCCAATGTTACAGCACCAGTAGTAATTGGAGCTACTTGTTTGAACTCAATCTCTACTACGCCAGATTTAGACTCGTAAGCTTTTTTAATCGCATCGTGATTTCTTTTTATCACTTCTATTAAAGCATCTTCTGTAAGACCGCCTTGCGTAGCCTTGATTTCTTCTACAATTCTCAACACATTGTCCACAGACTGCTGTGTTTCTTTTTGGTTTTCAGAAATAGTGCTTTCAAGCCCTGTTTTTAGGGTTTCCAATTCTGCTTCTCTTTGGCTTTTTTCAAAAGCCTCTTTGTCAGCGAAATACTTTTCTTTTTCCTCGTCTGACATCTTCGCAATTTCTGTTAAAGATTTCTTTTCAAAATTCATCTTATAAATTTTTAAAGGGTTACTAAATAATTTTCAATCACACTTTTAGGAGTGGAATTATCCGAGTCCTCTTTTGCAGTAGAAGTGTCAGCGACGGGTTCTACAAGTATCGTTGGAGTGGCGAAGTTGCTGCCTTTGACCACAGCACTTCCCTCTATTATCTTTTGTTCTGTTACAGCCCAGAAATAGCCGTATTCATCTACATCTTCCTTGTTTACAATATCATTGTAATACTTATCCCAAACTGCCTTTTCTTCGGCATCCCATTCAGCCTCTGAATTGATAGCGAGTTCCAGCTGGATGTAGCGAAGCCCTGCCGAATGTTCTTTTACATATCCTTTGGCATATTGTCCGAACATATAAGGGTTTCTGTCCTTTCTTAGTGTGGCGTAGAATACCAAGCACTCTGTCTCTCCAAGGTAGTTAAAGCCCAAGTCTTTCCAGTTGAATTTCTCTACTCTCACTTCCACTTCATCACTGATGATGTTTTCAAAATTCATCTTGTGTTCTTTCAACAGGTAGATATTCTTGGAGTTTTTGGCTGTTCTGTTCCAACTTCCGTTGATGGAAACATCGCCGTGGGAATCATAAATGTTGGTAGAGTTGATAACTGCCTTTACCCTGATAGTGTCAATCTCATCAGGTGATACCCCTGCTGTTTTAATCGTTTCACCCTTTTCATTCACGGCAAAAGAAAACGCAAAAGGGTCTGACAACTTTGTCGCCATTTTCTTTTGTGAAATAAGGAAGTTCTTATTCTCTTTTAGGAATTTGAACATATCCTCTTTTGTCTCAAATGTTCTGTTAGGAATCTCTTTTGCTCTTATCATCATTTCTTCACGATTTGGTTTTTCTCTAAAATCTTCTTTTTGTCTTTCAGACTCTGCACTAATTCAGGGTTAGTTTTAGAGTCTTTCAGTTTTTGCTCTATCTTTTGTGTGTTTTTGTCCATTACTGATTGTTTATAAAATCCTCAAAACCTCTTTCTTTGACAAACTGCTCAAAGTCGTTACTTACACCTAATTCCTGCGCTTTTTCAAATGCTCCTAAAAGCGATACCAACGCCTCTGCTTTGAATTTAAAGCCCTCGTTTTTGAGTTTGGTTTTAATTGCGATAACACTCGGCAGGTGGTCATATGTTCCTATCAGCCTTGTCCCTCTCTCTTTAAAGTATTTAGGCGACTTGTTGGTCAGTTCTTGAAGCCAGTTGTCTGTGATAGTTTTCACATTGCCTAAAATGAATTTAGCCTCTGCAAACTGCTGGTTTTCATAGGTACTTCCACCGAAGAAGTCTTTTGGAATCAGGTATCTGTTTCGTATGTTTTCCTTGGCATTCTCCTGCATCTCTATGGTTTGCAGTTTCTTATTGTCCCTTGTAAGGTCTAATCTTTCCAAGGTTTCATTTGTAGCGATTACATCGCCAGCCTTACCCATTCCTGCGCCATATCTTCCTCTACCGTTGAGTTTCGCTTCTATGTCGTTCTTTTGGTCGCCACTCAATGGCGCAATCCCTGCCCCTGTTGCCTTTCTGCTGATGATAGTATTCACAGGATTAGAAGTAAGGAAACACATCATATCCTCGCTATTAAGGATTGTCTGAATAGAGTAGAGGATAGAAGAAATCCTTGATATAGGATTGAAATACATGTTCTTTGCTCCATCTCCTCTGTAATTCTTCCTTGCTATGGTATCGTAGAAAAAAGCCAACTCGTGCAGTTCTCTTGTTCTCTGCACACCATCAGCAAGAGTTTCTACCACTTTTAAAGTCTTTATTTTGTCCCTTGTAAGCGTGTAAGGGTCTTTTATCTCTGGAAATTTGATATTGTTAAACTCCAAGTTGTAAAGCGAAGGACTTGCCCTTAAATTGCCGTTTTTAAAGAAATTGCCATATTGAATAGACATTCCAGTCGTGAGCAGATTAACCACCATTTCTTTGATGAAATCAGTCTGATTTTGAAACTCGTTAGGTTCGTTGAGAAATTTCAGATATTCGGAATTATCCACAGCTTCGCCTTTATCATCCACTTCTTGGATTCTTACTTGTGAAGCAAAATCTGCATATAGATTGATGCAGTCGGATAGGAAAGTGCCGTCTATGTAGTAAGCCTTATAATCTTCCTTTGGCGAAAAGTAAGTTTTCCCTATACCCAAGAATGATAACACGCCCATACGCTCTGTTTCGTAGTTGTAGGAGTGTGTACCATTACTCAATCTTGCATAGATAGGCGCTACACTGCTACCCATAAATGCAGACTTAAACGCTGATATTCCGTTGTCTATTCTCGTTAAAATTCCCACAGCAACATTCTTTTGACAAATATAATATATTATCTTTATTTAGACTAAATAAAAATAAGTAAATTTGTGAAGACAACAAAAAACAAATGAAACTCTACAAAGATTCCAAGGAACTGCCACTATTCAATTATGAAAGAATCACAGAAACAGGAGATTATAACTACATGATAAAAGGATATGATGGCGAGGAATTGGAAGAAGACAAAGAGCAACAGGAGATGCTGAAAAATAAGTTTAACGACATCATCCGAGAGTATAGCATATCCATTAACGCCAAGACCAATGACCTGCTGATGCTGGGAAGTGCCGAGATAGCGAAAATCAACTTTATCAAATTCACCACACTGCTGGCAATCGTGGAGATGAAAGAAAGGCAAAATGCATTAAGACAGGAACTTGGACTGCCTGAACATTGGGAGGATATGAAAGAAGCCCTCGCACAAATCAAAATCCGTAAGAGCGACAACCTGCAGGAGCAAAAGAAATATATAGAGGAAAGAATAGCAATGTGGCAGACCAACCTTGATAAGGCAATGCAGAACATTGAGAACAACAAGAAAGAAGCACAGGACAAAGAGCCAGCCAACATCAACGATGCTATTGTGAGTATTGAGATGGTGCTGGAACGAACAATAGACCTTAATAAGACCAGCCTTTATCGATTTGGGAAGATGCAGGAAATGGCGATAAAGAAAGTAGAATTACATAACAAAAAATAAAACCTTATGAGTGATAAATTAGCCGTAATTCAGGCGGAGGAGACCGTAAAAGAATTAGACAAATTGGAAGCAGGAGTGAATGATTTAATTGAGTCTTTCGGCAAACTAAACACAGCCGTAGACCAAACCAACTCCAAACTGAACAGAGGAACGCCAAAAGAGACCATTGAGGGAATAAAAGACTTGGATGGTTATTCCAAAGAGTATATGCGAACGCTCAAAGATATGGCGACCATAGAGCAGAAAACACAGCAGATAAGACTGACCAATGCAAGAATAACCACCGAACAGGTGCGAGCAGCAAAGGAGTTAGCAAACCAGCAGAATGCCGAAGCACGAGCGAAGAAGCAAACCTTATCATTGCAGGAGAAACAAAACAAAATCCTATCCGAAAGTCAAAGTTACTACAAGAGATTTGCAAGGGAAGTGCTGGATGCCAAGAACAAAGCGAAAGAATTAGCAGCGCAAATGCAGTTTTTAGAACAGGACTTTAAAAATGGAAAAATCGGCGCTTCTGCCTATGAGAAAGAACTCTCTAAACTATCCAAAGAATTTACAGAGGCAAAACTCAAAGCCGTAGGATTAGACTCTGCACTGAAAAAGATAGACAAAAGTGTAGGAGATAACCAGCGTAATGTTGGAAACTATCAATCAGCACTTAATGGAATGGGTAGTGGCTTTGGTGGAATGATGAGCCGTGCTGGTTCTATCGCTGGGGGTATTCTTATGGCAGATGGTGCAAGAATGCTTGGCGACATTGCTACTCAATCTTATGAGACTGTTCAGAAGCTCAATGCCGTGAATTACGCAATGAAAGAAGTCTTCCAAACAGAGGAAGAAGTAGGTTATCAAAAGGAGTTTCTTTCAAGTGCTGCCGAAAAATACGGATTGGAACTTATCAGCCTTACGGACTCCTACACCAAGTTCAGCGCGGCAGCAAAAAACACAAGTTTAGAGGGCGAAAAAGCCAAGGAAGTATTTGAAGCCTTTGCTGGTGCTGGTGCTAAACTCGGTCTTCCTGCCGAACAGATAGAGGGAGTTTATACCGCCTTGGAGCAAATGGTATCCAAAGGGAACATCCAAGCAGAGGAATTGAGAGGACAGTTAGGGGAAAGGCTCCCTGGGGCGATGAAGATATTCGCTGATGCTATGGGCGTATCTACTTCCGAATTGGATGATATGCTGAAAAAAGGACAAGTGGTAGCAGGAGATGTGTTGCCGAAAGTAGCCGAAGAACTTAAAAAAGTCTACGGATTAGATGCTGTTGATAGAATAGATACCCTCGCTGGCGCACAGAACAGGCTCAAAAACCAATGGACGGAGTTCTTGGATACCCTCGCTACTAACAAGGATTTTATCAATGCTATTTCTGATGTTTTGGAAATCGCCAAAGGTCTATTGGAAGAGTTTCTTGATTTAGCCATTACAGGAGGAATGGATGGCGTGAGTATAATGGGCGAACTGAAAGATGTCTTCGAAGCCGTGGGCGATGTGATTAACGCGCTGACAGGTAATCTATTTGATAACGGTAAAGGCTGGGATTTGGTTAATCTCGTGGTTAATCAGGTTAAAACCAACCTTGTGGCTATTAGCACTGTTATTAAACTTGTTATCAAGGGTATAGAGTATTTTGTGAAATCTATCAAAGATGCTATATTCGGAACAGAGGATGCTATCAAGATGCTGGGAGACTTTGGCTCTATCATTGACAGCACGAAAGAGAAACTATCAAGTCTGCACAAAGAAAATACTGCAATCCTTTCAGGAGATGAGAAAACACTGCAAAACCTTAAAAACCAAAAGGAATTAGAAAACAAACTTATTGAAGCAAGGAAGAAAGGGCAGAAATACTTTGTTCACAATAACTTTTGGAGAGAAACGGCTGCGAACGGAAAATTCACTAATAAAAGAGCCAACGAATACACTTATATAGATGGCGAACTTGTGCCAAGAAGCAGTGTGAAAGTAGTAGCCCCACCAAAGGCAGGAGATAACAAAGCGAAGAAAAAGACACCAAAAGGCAGGGTAAAGAAAGAGAAAACACAGGAGCAGTTAGACAAAGAAGCATTTGACAAGGCTCGTAAAGACTTGGATTTTGAACACAACGAACTATTAGAAAAGTTCCGAAGACAACGAGTAGAGGCGCAAAACGAACTTACAGGCTATGACCTGCTCGTAAAGGAAATAGAAATAGATGGTCTTGTTATCAAAGAAAAAGATACATACTACACCAAACTACTTGACCTCGCAAAGAAATACAAGCAGGAACAAAGGGAAATAGAGTCGCAGAAATCCAAAGACCTGTTTGATGAAAACGAAAGTCAGCAGGATAAGATGAGGCAACTCAACCAAGCACTACTCGAAAAAAACCAAAAGGAAATAGAGTATATCAAACTTTTGGGTCAAGAAACTGCCGAATATAAGAAGCAGATGATAATGACAGACAAGAATATATCCTACAAGGATAAGCAATACTTCTTGGAGTTATTAGAATACGACACCACCATAACAGTCAATAAGAGAGAGAAAGAGAAATTGCAACTACTAAAAGAGCAGTTGGAAGCAAAAAGGGCGCTTCTGCAAGAGCAGGGCAAAGACCTTAATGAAGATGAAAAAGTCCAACTCGCACAGACAGACTTGCAGATAACACAGCTGGACACTTCCATAATGGAAAACGAGAAGAACAAAGCTAATAAGATGTTCCTGCATATCGTAGAGGGATTAGAGCCACTCAAAAACTTGGTAGAGCAGAATTTAGCAGACTTGGGATTGGATGCCGTGAGTAAGCAGTTTTCTGACCTATACAGCAAGATATTACAGCAAGGTAAGGACTTCTCTATGTCTTTCGCTGACTATATGAACATGGCTACTGCGCTGATTAGTGACTTTGCAGGAAAGGCAATAACATCAGGCAAGGAGCGAACGATTGCTGAACTTGATGAGGAATTGGAACGCTCAAAGATGATAACAGACACGGAACTCGGATTTATTGATAAAAGACTTGATGCGCTTAATGGACTTTCTGAACTCACCGAGGAGCAAATCGCAGAGCGTAACGCCTTGGAAGATGAAGCAATGGTCATCAAGGAACAGCAGATGCAGAAAGAGAAACTAATACAAGCACAAAAGGCAAGAGCCGAACAAAAAGCGCAGGCACAACAGGCACTGATGAACGGAGCATTAGGAGCAACGCAGTCTATCGCTCAATTAGGTGTTCCTGCTGGTCTCGTTCCTGCTGGAATTGCACTTGCGTTTGGTGCGCTACAAGCAGGGCTTATTATGAGTAAAAACCCAGTACCACAATACTTTGTCGGAACGAAAAACGCATCACAGGGCTGGGCGTGGACAGATGAGCGAGGAGCCGAAATCCATACCGATAAACACGGAAACATTAAGGACTTGGGAAGTGACAAAGGTGCAAGGCTGAAATTCTTGGAGCAGGGAGACCGAATTTACACGGCTTCTGAAACACGCAAGATATTAGAGAATATCAAGACACCTGCGCTGGATGAGGTTCTGTTGTCTAACGGCATTGTTAAGAATATCCAAGTGCCGATGAATATCAACACGCCAGCAATAGACTACGACAAGTTAGCGACTAAAATAGGCGAACAGCAAGACCGAGTGATGAGGAAGTATGATAAGACCAGCGTATTTGAGCTGAACGGCTACATATACACCCAAAAAGGTGGACAAATACCAGTGGCAGTAAGTAGAGTAAAGAAAACTAAAAACATCGTTAAAATAAAGGGAAATGAAAGGGATTAAGAATATACAATACCAAAGTGGAGTAGGGCAGATATTCCGATTAGAAGTGCTGACAGGGAAATACGAGGGTATCCATGAGATACAAGAGCCTGACGGCTTCGATGCCTTGGACATCAGCATCGATGTGAACGAGGAATACTACAATATTGACAACTTTATCCTTGGCGAAACTTCTAAGATAAAGATACTGGAATACAACGACAAGGAAGCCTTTAACATCATCAAAGGCGTATATGATGAGCAGGGAGGAGATGGGCAGATTATATTCAAGTGGTATGTTGTCCATAATGGCGTGGAGAAAGACATCTTGGGCGCTGGCTTTGAAATTAACCTGAATAAATACCAACTAAATTATGAAAACAGCCAACGAGTGATAGAGTGCGAAATCAAGAAAAGGGAAGCGCAGAATAAATTCTACACTCGTGAGGATACCACGATAAACCTATTCGCCAAGAAGAATCTGGATGAAAACCCAATACAGCCGATAGGTAGCCGTGAGATTGTCTTAAAGGCAGAGGAGGAAAAGGTAAAAACCATATGGTGGATGGAAGGAGAGATAGACCCAAACCGAAACTGGTTTAATTATTTAGGGCCGAGATTGGTAGATGCCAATGTGTATCCAGTAGGATTAGGAAAACCGATATACAAAATGCCTGAAAGACCATTTCCTATGTTTAACATCAAAGCAGACACGAGGCAGATAGGGCAAAACTTTGATAAATACGGAGGGTATTTTGTGGCTGGAGAAATTAAAGGTAACGATTATGATGTAGACACATCTTGGATTACCACAAAGAAAACTATCGTTGAATATGTAGGCGTGCCAATGGCTTCAAAAGAAGAATGGCCACTGCTCAACACCGAATTAAGCCACACCAATGTAACCCTGTCTATTTCTAATATCAATTTCAAGGCTCGTAAGATAGTGAAGTTTGGAATACATTATTTTAACGACATAGAGAAAGCCAAGCCGCTGACTTTTCATATGATGGCAGAAATAGAGTACGGAGGTGGTGGAACACACCAAAGACACACGCTACACCTTGCATCATCCGAGCCGTTGGAAGGAACAGACTTTGGGCACATACAATTCAATAACAAACAATTTGACCTTGGCGATATTCCAGCAGGAAGTAAAGTTTGGGTATATCTACATTTCCCAGAGGGTATAGAACAGAGTCAATTCTACTTTGGAAGAACAGACAGCGCTATTACCATATCTTCCAGCATCGATAAACTCGGTAGGAAGTCCAAGGTGGTAAGTCTTTTTGATGCCATAGACAAAGTGGCAGAGAATTATTCTGATGGAAAGATAAGACTGGTTTCTAATATCCTCTCGGAGGGTGGCAAATATGCCAATCAATATGTAGCAACAGGGGCTTTTCTTCGTGGCGTGGCGAATATCTTTTTAGGCGAAAACAAAATCAACACCTCATTCAAGTCGCTATTCTACGAGGGCGCTGCGCCACTATTAGCCCTTGGCTTTGATGTTATAGAAGACAAACTGATAGTAGAGGATATAGACTATTTCTTCAAAGATGTTCAGGCTTACGACCTTACAAGTAAGGACTTTGTTCAGGAAAACCTGACCATAGAAAATGATAAGGATATAAGTTATAACAACCTGATATTCGGAACAAAGAAATATTCTACCAAGAAGAAAGGGGATATTTTTAACTTCAATACGAAAATGGAGTGTTCCACACCGATAAAGTCCGTAAAGAAGAAACTTGACAAGACCACAGGCTTCATCATCGATGAGTATAAAATCCAAGATTTATTGGATGATACCAACGACAACACCAACGACAATGATGATGATTTGGTATTGATAGACACTGTTACAGGAAGTTATGTGGATTCAGGTTCTTTCCCTGATGTTGTCCATTCGGATGCTGGGGGAGTGCTTACCCTTACGGCTTCAAAATCGCCTTGGGATACCCTGCCTTTCAAAGTAGGAGAGAAAATAAAAATCGTGGAAGGGCTGAATGTCGGAGAATATACTATCCTCGCTATTAAGTCCCACACGCTTACTCTTGACAAACGAACAGGAATAGAACAAGGGACAATCCTTACCAAGATAGAACACACGCTGACCGATGTGGTTAAGAACAGAAACGCTACGGCAACAGATGGCTTTATTTCAGCCGAGGGCGTTAAGAACAAACGAACAGCCGTTAATCTTTATCACAATCCGAAATACCATATGAAAAGGTGGTTTCCTCTCTTCGGTGGTGGATTGTCCAAGAAACCTAACGGCGAGAATATCATCGTGACCAATTACAAGAACAACGGCAAAATAGAAGTAGAGCCTGACACGGATAAAATCCCATACCTACCGAGTGAGGTGGATGTTTTAAATGAAAATATCAATCTTGAAAGGTTAAGGAAGTCCAGCCGTGTACTGTTCGGCACGGAAAACATAGAGATAACGCTCACGAATGTAACCTTTGAGGAGTTCTACAATCTCTACAATCGCTGGCGAATAGGCGAGGATATCTACACAGGGGAGAAGATACCGAGCAGAGGATACATAGATGTTTATATTAGTGGCGAAACTTACAGCATCTATCCTTTCGGAACGGAAGCCCTGCAATATGATAAAGGCGCTAATGAATTGACTATAAAAGGGAAAATCAAAAACTCTAAATGGGGAAGAAAAATCTTTGATAAGACCTTTGACCAAACCTTTGAATAACAAAAAGCCCTGCCACAATCGGCAGGGCTTAGTGTTAAATTTAAACAATAGTTATTAAAACTATTTTCTTTATAACTGGTCGGCAGTCTTACGGATACGCTCGGAAAGGTCATATAATGCACCTTTGAACTGTTCCATTTCTTCACTGGAAAAACCACCAGTATTGCCGTTTCCATCTATTCCGTCTATCTTGTGGTAAATCCAAGATGGAGAACGATCAAAATATTTTTTTGATAACTTTGCCCAAGATATATCAAGAGCTATATCACTTACTATTTCCTTTACGGATTGATTTTTCTTTGCAATTGTTTCCATATTTTATATATTTTAAAAGCACCACCGCGGGGGCGGTGCTTGGGTTTAATCTTCATAAAGAAGTTTTTCAAATAATCTAATTATCCACTCTTCTAATTGTGCTGAATAATTGTGTTTTGATTTTTTAAAGTTTCTAATCGCTTGGATTAGTTCCTTTTCCTGTTCTGTTAGTTTCATAACTTTTATGTATTAAATTTAACAATACAAATATAATACGAATATTCGTATTATGCAAATATTTCTACAACTTTTTTCAAAAAATTTTCCCCTAAGAGTTCCCCGTAAACTTCCCCTAACTTAAAACATAATCTCAAGATATTCCTTTATTCCCCAAATGCAGTATTCCGTTGCGTTCATATAGTGATCGTTTCTTTTGATAGGTTTCTCGGTTGGCTGTCCGTTGATATACTCATATTCGTAGTTTTGATATTCATTATCAAAGTCGCCGTCATCTACATAGTATATTCGTGCATTGTTGATAAAATCAAACCTTGCCTTATAGGTAGGCTTGGAAGTCGGCACGGCATTGATTGCGTATAATGTTCGTAAATCATTGGTTAGACTTATCTCGCTCCCTGGTTCCCTATCGGCACTATCAGCCCAAACAAAGGTTACATTACCTATCGGAACACCAGCATATTTAAGGTGTTCGCCAAGTGGTCCCTCCATTTGGTTCATCGGCTTATAGAGCAGAGGGCGAATGTAGAACGACTTGTCGCCATCATACATCACTTCCACGCAAGCCGTAGGATTGGCAAAACCATAGTCTAATCCGTAATACTTTCGGTAGCCGTGCTTTGCGACTTCATTATATTGGTTTAGGCTGATTACTTTCCAATTTTTGTAAATCTTATTCGGTTTCTCGGACTTTTGTCCAAGACCATAGACAAGCCAGTGATACTCGGAAGCAGAGCCTACATCTTCGTTGTACCTGCACCTTTTTAATTCCTTGATTTGTTTTGGAGTAAGATTTAACGGATTAGCCTCTAAATCATAGGTTTTAGCGCTGTTTTCATTGAGAATGTCGGAAGTCACAGCATCGCAATACTTTATCGGCTGGTAGGATAAAATCTGCATCCGTTGTTCAGGCAAAATAAACGGATTGTCCTTAAATGTAGAGTAACTCACATAAGTGGTTTCTTTGAGTTTCTCTTTTTCAATCCAGTGGTTTTGTTTCGGATTCCAGTCGAAAATGATAACCTTGGAACGCTGGGCAAGTTGCCGATATACTTCTTCCGAGAAATTGTAAGGCTCGTTTATCCAGCACAAAGTCTGTGTCATCCCCATTGCGTCGTCTTCATCATCAAGTCCAGTAAATCGCAAGATGTTGCCATTATTCCTGAAAGTCCAAGTGTGGTTAGTCTTGTTCTCCACAAGATACTGATAGAGGTTTTCCTCTTCAAGATAGGCATCCAGCTCTTCTATGGTTATTTCGCCTCGTTCAAATTGCTTCTTCCTTACCTGTGGGTCTTTCAGCCACTCCCTCCAGTCTTTCTCCACAATATCCCTGCAACTCTTCTGTGTATCCCTCAAAACTGTTGCTGAGGAAATAGGATTGTTCGCAAGGAAATTATACAGCACCTGAAAGTTGCTCCAAGTCTTGGAACTCCTCGAACTGCCCTCCTCAATGATAAGCTTATATTTGTGCTGCCAAGTGTTGCCGTTGGGTATCTTTTCATTTAAAGCGCCCCAAACTTCGGCAAACACCTTGGAAGCCTTGAATTTTATTTTTTTGTCCATATTTTTTTTAATTAAAAAGCCCCACATTTCTGCGAGGCTCGATAGCAAATCAATAATAAATAATAACTATGAAAAGAATTTATGTTAGTCTTCCTCCTGTGGCATAACCACTTCTACCTGAATAGAAGAAGGTATAGTGTTTATCTTATCTCCTGCCGTTGTAAGGTCTTTCTTGTCTGTCAGCCCCAAATCCCTCGCTATGATATTAGCATTAAAGAATCCCGTAACCGCTCCTTCAAACTTTTGACAATAGATGGTTTCCTCTATGCGTGTAATGACTTCGGAATAATTTTTATCTGGTTTTTCCTTCAAGGCATCTTTAAGGTCGTTAAAATACTTAGTATTAACGCCTAAATAAAGGCACAATCCATGTAGCGTATAGGGTCTTGCTGTTGGTATCTCTACGAGAGTTCCTGCTAATGCACCACCCTTGACTACTTCAAATTTTTTGAAAGGGTTATTGTCGCACCATTGAAAATATTCACACGCTGCCTCCCACAAAACTTCGGCAGTGTTGAATTTCTTATCCTTTCCGTGCTTCTTGCGTAACTTCCAAAATTGATTCCCCTCTGGTGCTGGCATTGTGTTTTTGTTTTTAATTTAAATTCAAATGCTTGTCTATTAAGTTTTTCGCTTCATCAAAGTCGTAGCATACAGCCGTATTCCAATTATTATTGCTCAACATGGTTAAGACTTCTAACTGGTTTTTGGTTGGTTTATTTGGTTTTATTTTCAATTCTATCGCTAAACCTGAATAAGTCTTGTTTGGCTGGAATATAAGTATATCAGGCATCCCTGCTCTTACGCCCAGTCTTTTGAGTTTCGCCCCCTGCTGTATGCTGGTCTTCCTTTCATTGGCGATATGGCAGAACAGCACATTAGGATATTGCAGTCTTAAATAACTGGCTACACTCAACAACAAACAATCTTCCTTATTCATCCTCACAAATATAGTATATTTTCTTATTTAGAACAAATAAAAATAAGAATAAAAAAGCCCTGCTGGTGCAGGGTGGGTTGTTTTCATTTTGATTGATTTTAATATAATTTTTCAAAAATTCTTTCAGAAATCGCTTCTTCGTAGTCTTCTACTCTGAATTCGTGGTCTTCATCGTGGGTAATTCTACCAGTCAGCACCTCTTCGATGATTTGCGCTAGTTCTTCGCCAAAGTGATATTTATTAGCAAAACCTGTAGAGGCGAAAGTGCCATAATTTACCCACTTTTTACCCATTGATAATAGGCTATTATCGGTCTTTATAATTTCAGCTGCTAAATCATCTGTTAGGCTTCTTAATTCTTCTTGACCGAAATTACCTTGATTTTCTTTTAACTCATTAAATAAGTTTTTTGCTCTGTTGATTTCGTTTTGTATTTGTTCTATTGTTTTCATTTTGATTGATTTTTTAAGTTAATATTTAAATTTAAAAGCCTTTTTGTGACTTGCTTAGGTCGGTTGGGTTTAGTTTGAATACTTTTGAGTAAGATATTTTTTTACTTCGCTGATGTTTTTAAAGTTTGGCAAGCCTTTTTTAAATTCTTTAAAATCTTTTTCGCTAAAGTTTTCAAGAAATTTTTTAAGCTTTTGAAACCCCAGCCCTTCTCTTTCAAACACGAACTGTAAATAAAATTGTTTGCTTCTGCTAAGGCTTTCATATCTTCTAAAACCTAAAGAATATTCTACATTTGGATTTGGTGTAAATATCGCCAGCATATCTTTTATTTTTTCTACAACATCATCTGTTAGCTCATAAGTTGTAATTGTTTTCTTTTTCTTGTCTATTGTAGTTACATAAGTAGTTGCCATATCTTTTATTTTTAATTGTTATACTTTGTTCTATTTTGATGTTGCAAATATAGTAACTTTTTACAATACAAAGCAAACAAAAATTGTAATTTTTTACAATATTTATATAAATGATTGATTTTCAGTATTAAAATTTTTTGTAATTCTTTACAATGTTTTTAATTATATATTGCATATATTTGCAAAGGTATTTTATATAAAAATCATTATGAATTTAAGAATAAAAGAAACAGCAAAAAGAAAAGGTTTTTCGTTAGATGATACCGCAAAAAAAATAGGCATCACTTACACTTCTTTTTATAGAAGAATAAACAATCCTAAATTATCTACATTAGAAGAAATAGCATCAGCATTAAATTGCGAAATTGCAGAACTTCTTCCAGTGGGCGAGGGCTTTTACCACTCCTACGATGAAAACGGAAATTGGCAAGGAATCAGAAAAAAATAAACTTATGAATAAAATTGTAGAAATAAAAATGCCAAAGTTCCTTTTGGCAGAAGAACCACAGGATAGGGCGTTTCATTATATTTACTCCCCACACTACTTGTCTTTGGTGTTAATTATTCCTGAAGAAACGGCCACGGTAACGCTTAACAAGAACAACTTAAATAAACCTCGCAAGACCTACCATTATGGAAATGAGGTATTTGAATTGGTTTTAGTGCAAAATAATGTGGAGGCCACAGGTGGCGCTATGTCTCCTGTAATATCTGAGACTGAGTTCTTGGATGAAGCGTGGAAATGGTATGCTGATTATCTAAGATGGGAAGACAATAACATAGACAATGAAACAAGATCTAATCTGAATTGAGTTTAAACTAAATAAAAAATCCCCCTATTTGGGGGATTATATTTTAGGATATTTTAATAACCTTTAGCTTGTCCATTTTAAAAACATCATCTATTATATCTTTTGGGAGGGCAAAATAATCTTCAAAATCCTTATCCCTGTATCCTAACTCCTCTTTAAATAAAGAATATGCCGTTTTTATTGATTTAGGAGCATCAATAGAAACACTCTCTTTCTCCATTTTTCTCTCTCCATTCCTACTTAATTCCGTTCTAAAATAAATTGCTTTTTGTTTATCTATACAATTCAGGTATTCTGCTCTTACAATAATTGATGCTTTGGAGGTAAGCCAATATTTTTTTAATATTGCTAAATCTCCTATTCTCATGCCATATAGTGAGTTTTTTATATGCTTTTCAGGCATAAGAAACTGACTTGCAAACCTATTAGCCTCCCTTTCCTTGTTTCTATCTTCCGAAATAGGAAATTCATTTTCATTATGCATAACCAAATGTCCCAATTCGTGCGCTAATGTAAATCGTTTTCTGTCATTAGACATGTTCTTATTGATGATAATAATAGGATAACCTTTTTTAGTAAAAAAAGAAATTCCATCAAAACCCTCTAATGCTTCTATTTCGTAAACGATTATTCCTACATTTTCAAGAGCAGATATAATATCCTTTACTGGCTCATCTTCAGCTATTCCCATTGTTCTTCTGGTGTAATCTGCTATATAGTCTGTAGAAAAACCATCATCTACATTTAAAGATTTTACTTTATAGTCTACCCATTCCACAGAATCAGACATCTCATCAACTATATATCCTATTATCTGACATTGTTTTTCAAATCTTGATATATCTTTTTTACTTATTCCTGCCTTTTTTCTATAATTGTTATTGTCAAACGAAATATTGGTTTTTCTATTATAAAAATCTTTAGGAAACCCTAAAAATTTAACAATCCTATTTTGAACATCATCGGACAAAATATCCAGCCCTTTCTCAAACTTGGAAAGGTTAGATTGTGACAGTCCGACAATATTTTTTGCTAATTCTGATTGTGTCAGCCCTCTATATTCTCGTGCGAACACAAGTTGTCTGTTGTCCATAATGTTTTAAATTAAAAAAAGGAGTTTCCAAGAATAATTGGTTATACATTAAGCTTGTTTTTTCTTCAAGCCGCTCTTTAATTTTGGAGTATTTACCTCTTTAGCAGATTTTTCTGCTTTCAGAATTGGTTTTATTACTCCTACATCATTTTGGTTTATACTAAACTTTATCTCTCCATCATCAATGTAAATCAATTGAGGATTGACAAAGTTACCAAATTTATCCCTTTGATAGCCAAAATATAAAATAGGTTCTTCACTATAGCCTGATTCAGCAAATAAATCTAAAACCTGATTTTGGCTAAGGATAGACTGAACATTTTGTGTTTTAATGTTCATTGGATACCCTTTTTTATCTAATTTCTTAAACAAAATAATATATCCATTCTTTCTAAAAACAATCCTTTTATGTTTACCAAAAAAAGTATTGTTTCCAAACTCTTTTTGCAATTCAGCCATAAAGGATGTTTGCATGATTGTAGCCTCAAAACCTCTCGCCCTTGATTCTGGCGGATATGAATTGATACTTTTATTTGCCCTGTTCAACGCTGTATTAAAAACATCAAACATTCGTGGCAAATCTTTTTTTAAATCTAATTTACAAGCATCAAGCGTTGCTAACGCCCTTTTTCCTTGTATCCTTCGCAAAGAATTCGTATCTTTGCCTATCAAAAATAATCTACTCATAAGCAATCGAATTTTAAATTATTCTTGAAAACTCCTAATTCTCTGTAGAGGCAGAGAATTTTTTATAACTGCAAATATATAAAAAAATTAATATATTGTATATAATTTTTACTAAAAATTGTATTGTTTTCTCTTATTGAAAATATCAGCATTATTTTTCAAAACCAGTTGGTCTTGTTGTAATTTTCAGGAAAAAGAAATAGCGAAGTTTATACCTCGCTATTTTTGTTTTGCCAATTCTCGGTTAAGATACCAAATGGCTTTTTCCAAGTCTTCCTTAAACTTTGCAGCATCTTTCTTTCCTGCTCGGCTGATGTATTTCACAGCGTTTCCTAAATTGAAGTTGAGGTTTTGGTCTTCAATGAAATCTATTACTTCAATCCTCCCAGCGTTGTAATGGCTTGGGTGATTTACTTTTTCTTCTTCAAATGCTGAATCGTTCATAATTTACTTATTTAAATGTTCAAATCTTAATCCTCTTGCGTAGGATTGGAGGTTTATTTTTGCGTGTTGAGGGTTTTTCAGGCTGTCAAAACTATCATCCTGCCATCGGAAGATGAGGTTTTTGGGTAAATCGTTGTCTATATCGTAGATTACATCTCTTGCAGCAAATAAATACTCCCCAAAGCATAAAAGCCCCATTAAATCATCTCCTACGGCATAGTCAAAGAACACCTCGTGTTTTTCCTCAAACAGCCTGATGTATTCTTTTAGAATATCATCTAATTTATCTCTTAGTTTCATATTCAATCATTTTATCTAATAAATTCCATATAGGCTCCACCAAATATTCATCAAGCTTCACTCCCCAATCTATTAACAAACCTTTCAAGATATATTTCTCTTCTCTACTAAATAATCCATGAAAAGCATTTAATTCGTCTATGCCATCTAATGGAGACTGCCATAAAACTATCTTATCAGTATTGTCTCTTAGGACTTTTAATAGTTCTACAACAGGTCTTATTTTTATTTCATTCATAATCCTAAAACTTTTATTTGCTCCTCTGTTAGTGGTTCGAAGTTTGTGTAAAAAGCAACTTCATCATCGTGTGTTCTTACTCTAAAATGATGAGTATGATATTGATAATAATCATATAATTTACCCACAATAACTGCGTTCTCACCATTATCCCAAAACCTTCCCCATTTCCCTACATAATATTCGTAGTTTATAGGTTTTTCTTGGGTAAATCCTTGTAAAGAATATTCCGTGAAAGAAAGCATTTTTGTCGCTAAATACTTTGTAAAGTGTTCAAGTTCTTCGCTGGAATCAAACTTTACAACACAGACAGTGTAATTGTCATCTACTTCTTCCCAATTATTGCTGTATGTGTGGACTATCTCCCCCCAGCCTTTGAGATAGTGAAAAACTCTATCTCCTTTTTCAAATGTTTGTTTTTTCATTGTTTTAAAATTTAACTTTGATTTTTGGTTTTGTCGCGCGATTTAAGGATTCCCAAAATCAAATTTCAAAGGGTGTTTGTTTTAATTACAACAATGGTTTTGCGGTTTCAATTAATTCCCTAAAGTTCTCTAAAAATTCATCTCTAATCTTTTCAGATCTAAAGCATAAAACATTTCTCTCATTACGATTTTCACCTGTTGTAATAAGATCCTGATGAAAGTAAATAGTCGGCTTCCTAGTAAAATCTGTCCAATCAGGCTTCCAACCGTCGTTATATCGATCTCTTAGTTGACATAATTGAGCAAGGGCTAAACATGCTTCAGCTTCTTCTTTTGTTGGAAATCTGTTTTTAACACTGTCAGCCGTGTGCATGTTGTTAGCAGTAACAACATTGCTATGAAAATCAACAAACCAGCCTTTAACCATGTATAAATCTTCCCACCTTTTAGGTAATTTTCTTTCAATTTTCTTAAAAACTATCTTTTCAAAAGTTGAATTTTTTCTGTCGATTTCGTAGCCCTCTGGCGCCTGTATTTTTAATTCTTTTGTTTCCATAATTTGTAAAATTTTTCTTTTATTATTTCAAACCAAGTTTTATCTGGTAATCTTTTTAAGGTTAGAATTATTAAATCGTGAAAATCCATATCAGAACTCCAAAACTTTACATCTAAAACTTTTATTTTCATACTATTTTCATAAATAATATCACCTTTTTTGGTGTTTTCAAATATCCATTTAGCTCTTTGGATTTTCCAGATTTCTCCTACTTTAGGTTTATTCATTTTCTTCCATAATGTTCTTTTAATAAATCCATTTTCCAAAGTAGAAAGCTGCAACGCTTCCTGTCATAGCTCCAAGAGCATAAACTATTCTGTCCCACTCACTCCCAAAAGCTACTTTCTTAACATTGTGCGACCACACAAAACTGATAAGAAAGCCGCATGCAAGGATTCCAAACAGGAATTCTCTCGTGATGAAATAAGTGTTCAGCACAACCAAGAACACTTGGGTGAATCCTGTTGTAAATAATTTTATTCTATCCATTGTTTTTTACTTCTTGTATTTTAAATTTCTGATAAACTCTTCTAACAAGTCAAATTGCTTGGCATTGAGTTGAGGCATAATTTTCACGATGTTTTCCATTTTCTTCTCTAACATTTGTCTTTCTAAATCTCTTTCTTCGTTTGTTACTGCAATGGAATACAAATCATTATTCAGAAAAATAACAGCCTCTCTAATATCCTCAATAAAAGGATACCCCTTTAATATATCCATTTCATCCAGTGCATCTATTAGCTCTACTTGTAAGGCTACCGTACAGTAGAACTGCTCCATAATTGATTTTACTTTTACATGCTCTTCAATCGTAAGGCTTTCAATTCTTCTTGTTCTTACTTTCTTTTCGTATTTGGCTTCTTTTTTCAAGAGCTTTTTATGATATTCCGTAAGGTGTTGTCCTGCTATGTTCATGCTAATTGTTTATTTACTTGTTCTTTACTTGGTTTATTTGTTTTTATCTCCTTTTTGAATTGTTTGTAAGGGTCTTTCGCTTTGCAGCTGCATAGGAACAGCGCCAGCGCGATTAACTTTACTATTTTCATATTGCTCTAATTTTTCGGTTAATTCCTCTATTCGGTCTTCCAGCATCTTAATATCGCTGCTCCATGCTATAATCACAATGGCGATTGATAAGATTAGGATTGAAACTATTACTATCATTTTTTGTATCTCTTTTTTCGTTTATAATTGCTTGTTACTTCCTTGAAAATCTCCTCGTTCCATTCATAAGCCTTTACAGAACCCAAGATAAGCTTGTTCACTCGGCTTCGGTATTCCATATCCAGTCTTAAAACATATGAGCCTGTTTCCTCCAAGAATTTCTCTCGTAAATCTTTCACTTTGAGGTATCCCTCTGGAACATGTATTTTGCTTCCTTTTGGCGTGTGGATGCTGTAATCTTTCGGCTTGTATTCTGATTTATCAAATTGCTCCTTTTGCTCCTTAATAACCTTTTTCTCTCGTTCCCAAGAGGGTGAATATCCCATTGGAACGACTTTTACTTTTCGGTTTAATTCTTTTGCCTTTTCAAGGATTTCTTTTGGGCTTAATCCAGCGTGGATTATAGGTTTTTTAATTTTCTTTACTGATACTTTTCTTTTTTCCTCGTATTTCTCCACTAATTCATCAAACAGGTCTTCATCCCATTCTTGAATTTGGTGTCTTCCATACTTTTGCGGTGTCTTTACCGCCTGATAATCAGCCAAAGCCATTTTGCCTTTTGATGGCTTTAAAATCTTGGAAAACTTTTCAAATAACTGGGTGGCGATGATGTAGCCTTGTGGAATCTCCCTCTGCGTATATCCTTTCCTCTTCGCTGCCCTTATTGTGATGTGCTTGTCTATCAGCTCATCGAATAGGTTTTTGTCCCATTCTTGGATTACGCTTCTTCCAAGTCTTTTGTATCCTTTAATCTTTTTGTAATCCCTTACGGCAGCCTCTGCTTTTTTATAGCTCAAATGTTTGAAAAACTCATCGAATAAGCTGGTGCTTGTGATGTATCCCTCTGGGATTTCTTTTTCTGCTATATCCATATCCCTTTTGCTACTTTTACTTTTTTGTATCTTTTTCTTTGTTCCTTTCTCTGCTCCTCATAGGTTTTTATAAGGGCGTTTATGTCTTTGCTTTTAGCAACTCTTTCAATCTGTTTTATTGGGTCTTTTTTAAACTCTTCCAGTGTCATAATCTTTGTTTTTTTAGAATGGAAAGCTGTCATCATCTTCTTGGAAGATTTCAGGTGTGGCTTCCATTTTTGGCATCATGTATTCTTTGGGTTCTTCTTTGGTTATCCAGTTGGAATTATCCCAAATTCTCTCTGCGCCATCGTTAAAATCCGTGAGATACCTGCCGTTATTGATGTTATACCAAAAATCCCATTGTCCTGTATCTCCCAGCGTTTTGTTTATCTTGGTCTTGCTTACCAGCACTGTTCCGTGTGAGAGGAATTTGCCGTCATCATCTTGGTTTCTTCGGATTGACATACAATAGTCAGGCATATTCCAAAAGTCGGCAGAACCCGAAATATCGTAAGGTGTCGGCATCTTAAACTTTCCATCGTTTCCCTTTGGCAGTTTCGTAGGGTGTGCCACCAAGAACAAGAGGCTGTCGGTTTTCTTGGTAAAAGCAATCATCTTCCCAAGCGCTTTCTTGATATACAGCCTTTCGTTGTCGCTATGGTTTGCTCCTTGTTCTATCCTGTTGAAAGGGTCTATCAGGAACGCCTTACATCCTTTGGCTTTGGCTAAATATTCAAACCTTGCCAAAATATCATCTATGGTCATATCCTCGTGAGGCGCTACCCAGAACACATTTTTGTTGAGGTATTCTTCGCCTATTTCCTTTTCCGTTTCGGAAATCACTCCCTTTTTGTATTCCTTACCGATGAACTTTGAGAAAACTCTCGCAAAGTGCGATGGCAAGGGCATACTTTCAGGTGTGTAGTAACCAATTCCCCAATGATACAGTGCATTTAGTTTTGAGTAGATGAAATCCATAAACTCAGACTTTCCACTCCCTGGTGTTCCTGTCACTACGCCAAACCTCCCTGTCTGCCACCTTATCCTATCATCAAGCCCCTCTACGCCTATTCTCAAACCTTGTGGCAGTCCGTTTTCAAAGTAGGCATCCAAGTCACTTTGGAAATCTTCCACAGCATAAACATTACTTAACTTTAAAAATTTGGCGCTTTCCACAGCCTTACGGACACTTTCTACTCCCTCTGCGACTAACAATTCGTTTGCGTCTTTAAACTGCTTAAATGATACGCTTTTGCATTTTTCTATTCCAAGTCTGCGAGTAAGGTCGTTTTTCAGTTCCAAACCTTTCATATCGTTGTCGGTCGCCAAAATGAAAGTCTCTACTTGGTTAAGGTCTTCAAGGCTGTTGTCAAAGTATTCCATCCGCCCAGTAGATGCTCCATTCGGCACGCTGATAACATTTTCAAATCCTGCTTGGATTAGTGAAAGAGCATCCATTTCGCCCTCTACGATGATGATTTCCTTAAAGGTTTTCAGCGCATCGTAATTGAACCAAATCAGCTCTGCACCTGAATGCAGTTTGAAATTCTTCTGTCCATCTCGATACTTCACATTGACCAGTTCGCCATTTCGGAAGTAGGGAAACACGATGCAGTTTGCTTTTTTCTCAATTTGTGGCATCCATTCTTCCTTTTCGCCAATCTTCATCCGCAGGAGTGTCTTTTGGGAAATCCCTCGCTTTTCAAACCACTTTACCAGCTTTTCGGAAAGTTTGGTGTAGTTTTCCCACTTTACCTCTGGCTTGGTGTAGATTTTCTTCTCAAAGGGAACATGCTTTACAAATCTCGCCTCGCAGTGATTGCAGTAGCCTACTTCTTTTTCTGCGTTGTAGGAGAAACACTTGATGTTCTTTTTTCGCCTATTTTTTGAACATTCAGGACAGACCGAATAGTTTTCTGCATTCCTGTTGATTTCAATCTCGTAGATGTGATTTGTCGCCAGCGACATTATCATTTCTGTCATATTCCTGCGGTTTTAAAACATCGTTATTCTCGTTCCATCTCGTGCTATATGCCCTCCTGACTGCTTGGTTTCTTTCTGTGTCTTTCCGCTGTTCCCATTGAAATCGTTTCTTGACCAAGTGCTTAACCTCCCTGCTGTACTCCAAGTTTTCTGCAACTGAAACTTCATCTTTCCCTTTTCGTTCGGCTCTGTCCAGTAGATAAAAAAGTCTTTAAGCATTTCCTTGCTGTATTTCTCGGAATGTAATTTCAATTCCTCTATAAAATCCTGCTTGGTAAATTCCTTGAAAGATTTTCTTTTTTCTATATTTTCTTTTTTATCTTTTCTTCTCTTATCTTGTCTTAAGTTGTTATCAGTATCTCTATCAGCATCTGTATCAGCATCTGTATCAGGAACTATATCAAAATTTGATACAGATAGGATAACATATTTGGTTTGTCCTTCTATTCCTTTTCCGTTTTTTTCAGGCGCTTTAAAGTCAATCAGTCCTCTTTGTTTTAGTCTATTTTTTGCTCCTCTAATCGTGTTTATAGAAAATCCTAACGACAAACTTAAAAACCTGTCCGATTGTCCAAAAGGTTGCTTCCAATGAAGTGCATTGCAGGTATTTAGCAAAAAGAAATAAAGCACTGCGTCACTTGGATTGAATGCACACTCTTTTGATTGTGTCCAAAACTGGTTT
>ERZ773008.419-NODE-419-length-30906-cov-12.724612_pt1 | contig 30906 bp, 37 predicted proteins | sample MGYA00580664_ERZ773008 | MGnify/ENA primary metagenome ERZ773008 (study PRJEB29015, sample SAMEA2738016) | human oral metagenome | biome: human oral; feature: human-associated habitat; material: dental | place: China | collected 2048 ... | reverse complement strand
ACCTCACCCCCACCGACCTACCCGGAACCCAAGTCATCATCGACGGACGCGGCGTCCTCGACCCGGCCCGCTGGGAGGGCGTCGCCTACCGCTCGATCGGCGACGGCACCGCCCGATGAGCAGGGTCCGTCACCTCTCGTCCGTCCACGACGTCCACGACACCCGCGTCACCTACAAGGAGTGCGCCTCCCTGGCGGCCGCGGGCCACGACGTCGCCCTGATCAACTGCCACGACGGCGACATCGAGGTGGCGGGGGTGCGGGTGATCGGGCTGGGCGCGCCGCGCGGCCGCATCGACCGGATCCTCCGCAAGACGTGGGCCATCTTCCTCCGGGCGCTGCGGGAAAGAGCCGACATCTACCACTTCCACGACCCCGAACTGATGGGGGTCGGGCTGGCGCTGCGGCTGTGCGGCAAGAAGGTCGTCTACGACGTCCACGAAGACGTTCCCCTGCAGATCATGAACAAGACCTGGATCCCGGGCTGGTTGAAGAAACCACTCTCGGGGATCACCCGGGTGCTGGAAGGCATCTCGGGCAGGGCGCTGAGCGCAATCGTCGCCGCAACCCCGTCGATAGCCGAGAAGTTCCCCGCCCACAAAACGATCGTGGTGCAGAACTTCCCCGAGAAAGGCCTGGCGAACCAGCGCAACGACAAACCCTTCCAGGAACGGGGCAACGCGTTCATCTACGTCGGCGGCCTGTCCGAGCAGCAGGGCCTGTTCGAGATGCTCGCCGCCTTCGAACACCTCCCCGCCGACGTCACCGGCCTGCTGGCGGGCAAGTTCAAACAGCTCCAGGAACAAGCCGAGGCGCATCCCGGCTGGCGGCACGTCCACCACCCCGGTCCCCTGCCCCGCGACGAGGTCGTCGCCGGGTTGCGCGACGCGCAGGTCGGGCTCGTGCTGGACCACCCGATCAGCAACTACGTCGAGGGCTATTCGACGAAAATGTTCGAGTACATGGCCTGCGGCCTGCCCTTCATCGCCTCCGATTTCCCCCTGTGGAAACGAATCGTCGCCGAACACGACTGCGGCATCACCGTCGACCCGTTCGACACCGACGCCGTCGCGAAGACCCTGAACCGCCTGCTGGAAAACCCGGAGGAGGCGGCCCGGATCGGAGAGAACGGGCGGCAGGCGATCCTCCGCACATACAACTGGGACGTGGAGTTGGGGAAACTCCTGTCCTGCTATGAAAGGCTGTGAGCATGCTCATCCCCGAACGGATCCTCGTACTCGCCCCGCACACCGACGACGCCGAACTCGGCGCCGGCGGATCGATGGCCAAGTGGCTGGAAGCGGGGGCCGACCTGCACGTCGCAGTGTTCTCGACGGCGGAGGAGTCGCTGCCGGCCGGCTCCGCCCCGACACGCCTGGCCGACGAATGCCACGCCTCCCTCGACGCGCTCGGGGTGAAACCGGAGAACCGGCAGATCATGCACTACCCGGTGCGCAAACTCGGCTACCACCGCCAGGAGGTGCTGGAGAACATGGTGGCGATGGAACGCCAGCTGAACCCCAAATGGATCCTGATCCCCTCCGGCGCCGACCTGCACCAGGACCACGCCACCATCCACGACGAGGCGATGCGCGCCTTCAAACACAAGACCCTGCTGGGCTACGAACTGCCCTGGAACCACATCACGTTCTCCGCGTCGGCTTTCGTTACCCTCGACAAACGCCACCTCGACAAGAAATGGGACGCCCTGACGAAGTACACCTCGCAGCTCGAAATGGGCAGGGCGTATTTCACCAAGGAGTTCCACGAATCCCTTGCCAAGGTCCGCGGCCTCCAGGTGAAACACGACTGGGCCGAGGCATTCGAACTGATCCGCGTCGTTTTGTGAGCCGAACATGATCGTAACCATCCACCAACCGAACTTCGCCCCCTGGACGGGCTACTTCGACAAGATGACGAAGGCGGACGTCTTCGTCCTGCTGGACACGGTGCCCTTCACCAAGGGCGGATTCCAGAACCGCGTGAAGATCAAGGGACCGGGCGGGCCGCAGTGGCTGACGATCCCGGTGCACACCAAGGGCCGACTCGGTCAGCTCACGCGCGACGTGGAGACCAACGAGCTGAAGCCGTGGCGCGGCGACCACGTCAAGACCCTCCAGACCCTGTACGGGCGCTGCCCCGGTTTCGAGACGGCCAAGGCGATGCTGGAGGCCGTCTACGCCCGCGAGACGACGAACCTGGCCGGCCTGTGCACCGACCTCATCACCCGGCTGCGCGACCACTACGCGATCCCGACGAAACTGGTGCGCTCCTCGGAGCTGGAGGCGACGGGATCGGCTTCGGAACTGCTGGCCGCCATCACCGCGGAACTCGGCGGGGACGTCTACCTGTCGGGCCCCTCGGGTCGCAACTACCTGGACGAGTCGGTGTTCGCGGAACGCGGCATCGCGCTGGACTACCACTCGTTCACCCCCACCCCCTACCCCCAGCCGCACGGCGACTTCGCGGGGGGCCTCAGCATGCTCGACCACCTGGCCTCGGGCGCCGATCCCTGGTGGTGACGGGGCCGGCGGTTCAGGCGTACCGGCGTGAACCGGGGACAGAACTCATGCGCCACGCTGCGGATCAGGTGGTTCTGCCCACCCTGTGACAGCCGGACAATCGCCCCATCCGGCAACTCGACGGGGATCATCCCCAGCTCGCGGCGCCTGGCGTGTAGCTCCAGAAGCCCCGGACGTTCCAGAAGATATACGTCCCTCGTCACTTCCCAGTCTCGTTCCCCGCATCTCCGGATGATGGTCAAAGCGGCATCGGTGATTCGGTGGTTCCATTTGGGAGAGCTGATCGGCCTGTCCGGCTTGTCCTGGTTTTCCTCAACCAGCCCTGCCTCCACGAACTGGTGGAGGGTCTGCCGACGAATGATTTCGCGGGTGTTCGGTTTGTAGTCGACGCCGAATTCGTCTCGGATCCAGTCCATGATCGCTCTTGTCCCCATCATGGGATTGTCCGCCAGCTTCCAAGGCGTGACCGGGTCGATCCGGAGCAGTGCGAGCAGGACATGTGCGCTGCGGGCGTTGCAGCGTTCCTGGTCAAAACCGAGCTCGCCCAAGATTTTCCGGGCCTCGTCAAGGCGGCTCACAGCAGGTGCTCCACGACTGCATCGATCACTGCCTGATCCGGCATTGCCGCATCACGCCCGGATCCGAGCAACCGCAGTTGTTCCAAGCTCGGATAGGGCATGATTCGCAGATCGGCGGCGTTGACCTGCGTGTGCCCGGAGAACGCCCGGAAGTGATCGTCCACCGCCGTCGAGTTGAGCCAGTAGGCGAGCCCGACCGCCACATCACGATCCGGACACGGAAAGACGTTCGTCTTGTTGTCGTAGGCGACATGGGTGGTTGCCTCGTGCACGGCCGCGACCACCCTGCGTTTCTCCTCCTTCGCCGAGAACCGTTTCACGACGACACACGCCCCGGGCAGCACCAAGAACTTGCGGAACTCGTCGGGTGCGCACCGGAATCCCTGGGCCTTACCGATGTCCCTGGGCCAGACGACCCGCCCCGCGTGGATGTTTCCCTGGTAGATCATCGGGTAGGTGTCGTTGCCGGGTTCGGCGAGATGTTCGCGGGCACGGAAGTCGACGACCTTGCCGGTCGAGACCCTGAGTCCGAGCGCCCCGAGAGGGGCCCCGGGAAGTTCGCGTTCGCGTCCCGTCGGGATGCGAACGAAACGCTCCGCATCCCGCGGGTGCACGATGCTCCTGAAAGGCACGCGGCGCGGTTCGGCATCGTCGAAGATCAATTCCACCTCACCCTGTTCCCGGCTCCTGGTGCAGGTCACGATCACGTTCTCCTGCAACACCTTGGCCTCCGAGAACAGGGCGGACCGGGAGGCGAAGGCCTGAATCCGGTCCAGGCTGACGTGGGCGAGCATGTGCTCCCGGAACCGTTTGAAATAGGGACCGTTCGTCCAGGAACGCGGCACGATGGCGGCCATCTGCCCCCCGTCGAAGATGCAGGTATCCGATCGCCATGAAGGCCGCGTAAATGTTGGGAACATCAACACCGAGTTGAGCCATGGCCCTGCGTTCCTCCGAGGAGGCCGCGAGTTTCCCGTACGGCGGATTCATCACAACCACGTCATGGTCCTCCCGGAGCATCCCCCGGGCCGCGAGGCTCAGGGCGTCGCCGTGGATGATTTCGTGGTCGAGGCCCGCGAGTGTGCGACCAAGATGCGGCAACAGATCAGCATCCACCTCCACGCAGGTGACCTGTAGGTTCATCCCTTCCGGAAGCAGTCTCGCGACCGCAGCCGTCAGGGCCCCAGCCCCGGCTCCGAGATCCAGCATCCTCAACGCGCCCGCCCCGGGGAGACGAAGACCGCAGACCACGCGCTCCGCCAGGGACGCGGGGGTGAAAAACTGCCCATACTGGACCTTCATGTGTTCCAGGAGCATCACCCGCGACCCCTCGGCCACTTCCAGTATCGACATGGCTCAACCGTGGCCGCGACCACCGACACAACACCGCAGCACCCTCAAGGCGCAGGCGCCACTTCCCGGGAGGGAAGCGAACGGCCAGCCCGGCCGCTGCGAGACGGTGGTCGTGAACCGGCCGGGTGCAAGAATGCGGTGACCGCCAGCCGGTCAGCCGCACCGGGACAAGACGCGTCCCGACACCGGATCACCGGCACACGGCCCGACCGGACTCATCGCGCCCCCGGAGGAGACGCAGAGATGACCACGAACCCGCCCCTCCGGGATACGACCTCCCCCGACGCACGGCAAGGTCTGGACGTCGCGGCGGTCCTGTTCGGGGTCGTGATCGTGTTCCTGGCGCAGGGCGTCCTCGGACGAGTGGTGCAGCGGGCCCAGCAGGGTCTCCTCCCGCCCGGCCCGGTCACCCACACCCTGGCCGGATCCGCCCTGATGCTCCCGACGTTGCAGGTGGCGGTCTGCACCCTCTTCCTGATCCCGTGGACCCTGCTCGGCGACCGCTACGGGCCGCGGCTGCCCTACACCGGCGGCCTGCTCGTGTGGGCGCTGGGGGTGCTCGCCGGAAGCTGGGCGGGATCGACGGAGTTCCTGCTCGCCAGTTACGCGCTCCAAGCGGCCGGGGTGGCGGCGGTGATCCCCGCCACACTGACCGTCATCACCTCCGCCCAGCCGCGGCCCGGCGGTTTCCTCACGGGAGTGGTCGTCGCCTTCCCGGCGCTCCTTCAGCTGCCGGGGTCACTGATCGCCGACCTGCTGACCCGGTCGACGGACTGGAGAGCGGCACTGCTCCTGGTCTCCGGAGCCGCCGTCCCGCCCCTGCTCCTCGGCTGGTTCGCGATCCCCTCCGGCCCCGCAACGACCGGCCCCGACGACGATCCCCCGCCGGAGCGCCCAGCGGGGAGAGGTCGCGCGGTGATCCAGGCCCTGCTGCTCGGCGCCGCGCTGGCAGGGGTCCGGATTCACCTGGAACTGTCCTTCGCCGCGCATCACGGCGCGATCCTCCTGGGTGACTCCACCGGGTACGCGAGAGCCCACAGCGGCTTGGTCGACTTCCCCTTCGCCGCGGGGCTGGCCGTCGGTTTCATCGCGGGAGCCGCGCTCCCCGGGGGTCACCGGAAAACCGTGCTGGCGTGGGTGATCGCCGCGCCGGGCCCGGTGATGGCCTCGGTTCCGCTGCTGCCCTCCGGCATCGCCATCCTGGCCGGCGCCGTCCTGGGCCCGGCCGGGCTCGGCCTCGGACTGTCCGGGCAGCTGGTCGCGCTGCTGCGCCTCGCGGCCGAGAACCGGACCTTCCGGGCCTCCGCCCTGTTCCAGGCTGCCCAGAACCTCGGCTACGGGGTGGGAGTCGGGCTGCCCCTGGCGCTGGTCCTCGTGCTGGGCGACACCGTCGCACCGGAGGCGAGGGTCCACCTGTTCCTGGGCTGCTTCCTGGTCCTGTTGGCCGCGGGGCTCTTCCTGGCGTTGAGGAAACCGGGAGAACGAGTGGCGGCCCAACGAGGCAGGGACGCCTGAACGGGTCACCACACAATCATCACGGCATCACGGACGGAAGAACCGGCGATGAACCGGGAAATGCCAGGCGCCGAAGGCCCGTGACCGCCCTGCCCGCCGCGTCGTCGCCACCGGTTTTTCACCTGATATTCCCGCCCGGACAACGAACACCGAAAAAACGATTGGCTGCGTCATCCGGTCGACCGACAAACAAACTTGAACATTGTTGAAGAAAAAATTGTCACGGCGCACCCGGTTCAGCTCGCAAGGCGGGCGAAGCAGCGGTAAGGTCCTGTTCTGCGGAATCTCAGTTAACCAAGGACAGGTTCACCGCCACGGAGACCCGACCATCGCCTAGAGTCGGATCACCAAGGCATCCTCACGAGGACGGGAAATCACCTGGAGCCTGCCCTTGGTGGCAGGGAGGACGCTTCGCGTTGCGAACGAATGACAACTACGAGGTATTCATGTGGGATAGTGAGCCGCTACTGGCGGTCCGGGGGATGCGCAAGTCCTTCGGTCGACTCGAGGTGCTGACCGGCGTCGACATCGACCTCCGACACGGGGAGGTACTCGGCATAGTCGGCCCCAACGGCGTGGGGAAGTCCACCATGGCCTCGATCATCGCCGGCTACACGTCGGCCGATGAGGGGGTGGCCAGCCTGTCGGGTGGACCGTGGGATCCGCGACGGATCATGCTCATCGACCCCCAGAACGAGCTGGACCCGAAACTGACCGTCGTCGAAGCCATGTTCCGGCACGTCGAGGGACGTCACAGCCTCGCGGAGTTGATGACCCGGGCCAAACGCATCCTCTCCGAGACCGGCATCCACCTGTCCCCCACCCACCGGCTCGGTGGCCTCAGCCACACGGAACGCCGCATGGCCGAGGTGGTCCGCATGCTCGCCGATCCGCGCGAGGTCATCGTCATCGACGAACTCAGCAACGCCCTCAACGCCGACGAGCTCGAGGACCTGCGCTACGCCCTCAACCGGACGGTCGAGGAGGGCCGAGGCGTCCTCTACATCACCCACCAGCTGGAGGAGGCTCTGCGGCTGTGCAACCGGGTCGCGGTGCTGCGCGACGGCCGGGTCGAGGAGATCTTCGACTCCGCCACCACCACCGTCGACCAGCTCACCGAGGCGATGTTCGGGTCCGTCATCGAGATCACACCGCGACGCGCCAACGCCACCGCCGACATCGTGATGGACGTCGTCGGCCTGGAATGCACCACCGAACCGGTTTCCTTCCAACTGAACCGCGGCGAGGTCCTCGGCTTCACCGGTTCCCGCAGCTCGGGCGTGGAGGAGGTGCGCGACGCACTGACCGGGAAACGTCCCGCCCCCGTCACGTCGCTGATCGTCGACGGCCGCCCCGCCCGCATCGCCGCCCCCCGCGACCTGCCGTCGCTGGGCATCGCGGTGCTGACGAACATGCTCGACCCGGAGAGCGAGGCCCACGCGGCCCGCAACATCGTCATGCTCGACGGTGAGGATCAGGTCGACGACGAGGCCATCGAGGACACCACCCGGATCCTGCTCCTGCTGAAGGAGTCGGAGGACCGGATGAGTGAACTCCTGCACCGCCCCGTGCAGTCCACCGGCCAGCGTCGCTGGCAGCAGATGCAGGAGATCGCCAGCCAGAACGCCCGCATCATGATCCTCATCCAACCCACCGACGGCCTCGACATCGCCACCCGGGAACGTTTCGTGCGCCTCCTTGAAGAGATCACCAGCCGCGGCGTCGGGGTGCTGCTGTTCACCAGCGACGAACGGGAACTGCACCAGTTCAGCGACCGGGTGCTCGTGATGGCCGACGGCGGGATCCGGGAGGAATGGGACACCAAGGCCATCGCCACCGAGGCCACCCGGGGGGCGTGACCGGGCGGCACGGCATACGCCATCAAACGCTGGCCTTCCCGACCGGAAACGCCACCCGGATGGGTCGACGAATCATTCGCGTCCGCTGGAGATCCACTGCGGCGGCGTGAACGACAGACTCCGGGATCCCTGCACCAGGTCGGCAACGGCATCGAGTCGCGCCACCTGGTCGTCGGTCAGCCGCAGCTGCGCCGCCGCCGCGTTCTGCCGGACCCGCTCCGCGGACCGGGTGCCGGGGATGGGAACCACCGGCAGGCCGAGCCGCCCGGTCCGGTCCAGCAGCCAGGCCAGCGCGACCTGCGCCAGGGTCGCGTCCAACTCATCGGCAACCCCGCGGATCACCTGGAGCAGTTGCTGGTTGGCCTCGTAGTTCCTGACGAACCGGTCCTCGGATCTGAGCATCGATCCCGCGATCCGTTCCGGTGTCAACGCGCCGGTGAGGAACCCACGTCCCAGCGGGCTGTAGGGCACGAACCCGGCCCCCACCTCACGGGCCGCGGGCACCACCTGGGCCTCGACGTCACGCGACCACAGGCTCCATTCGCTCTGGACCGCGGTGATGGGGTGGACGGTGGCGGCGGCCCGCAGTTCGGCCGCGGTCACCTCGGACAGCCCCAGGTGACGGACCTTGCCCTCCGTCACGAGATCGGCCATGGCTCCCACCGTCTCCTCGATCGGCAGGTCGAGCTGGCGGCGGTGCATGTAGTACAGGTCGATGGTCTCGACGCCCAGTCTCCGCAGCGATGCCTCACAGGCCGACCGGACGTAGGCGCGGTCACCGCGCGTCGCCGGAGCGTCGGGGACTCCGATGAGACCGGTGATGCCGAACTTGGTGGCGACCTGCACCTCCCCCCGGCGTTCCCGCAGCAGCTGCGCGAACAACTCCTCGTTCGTGCCTGCCGGACCCTGGGTGCCGGGCCGGGGTTCGCCGTAGACGTCCGCGGTGTCGAGGAACGTGATGCCCGCGTCGACGGCGGCGTGCAGGGTCGCGAGGGCATCGGCGGGATCGGTCTGCCCGTAGACGTGGCTCAAAGCCATCCCGCCGAAACCAATCCGGCTGACGTTCAGGCCGTGGCCGAGATCGATGGTGGGTACCTGTTGCATGTCATTCTCCCAGTGTTCGTTCGTAGTTGGCGATCTTGTGGTCGAGGGCGCCGAGGTCGTCGGCGAGCTGGTTCAGTTGCTGCTGGACGGCGTCGCGATGCCGCCTGAGCAGAGCCAGGCGACGCCGGTGCGACGACTCCCCCTCGGCGACCAGCGCGATGTACTCGCGCATCTGCTCCACCGGCATCCCGGTGCGCCGCAGCCTCACCAGCATCTGGATCATCCGGATCGCCTGCCCGTCGTAGCGGCGGTAGCCGTTGCGGGTCCGGTCGATCACCGGGATCAGTCCCTCGCGTTCGTACCAGCGAAGGGTGTCGCGGCTGAGGCCGGTGATGTCGGCCACCTCGGCTATCCCGACGGCAATGGTCCCGGCCTGCCGCCACGCCGAGGCGGTCAGCTCATCCGCGGACCGGACGGCGACACCCGCGTCGCGGAGTTCACCGAGGGCCGCGAGGTGCGCCTCACGGGTGGTGTCGGCGCAGGCGTTGGACACCACGGTCACCGCATATCCGCGATCCAGGGCCGACGTGGCGGCGAGCCGGATGCCGTGGCTGGTCACCAAACCGGTCAACACGACGTGCTCGACCCCGAGGGCCCGAAGGGTCTCGTCGGTTTGCGCGACGTCGAAGATGTCGCGGTCGTGCTTGGTGATGACGGGCTGCCCGCGCGGCTCGAAACCATCGGCGAAAGCGGCATCCGGATGATCGGGATCGGCCCGGTCGTCCCCCGGTTCCGGGGACAGGTACCGGGTGCTGATCACCGGCCAGCCGAGGTTGACCAGCAAGCGCCGGACCTCCCGTCCCAGATGCGCCGACCACGGGTCGTGGGCGAGGGCGAGAATCCAGTTCTGCCAGTCGATTTCGAGCAGTGCACTTCGCATGACCCCACACGCTAAACACTGGAGTTCACTCCAGGGCAAATACGATCCGAACCCCTCGCGCTCCGCACCGTCCCAAAGAGCCAGTCAGTTCCGCGGATCCGGCATGCCGTCGGAATCAGCGACCTGGCCGCACGGAGGAATCGGATCGCCGACCGGTCGGGCGCACAGTTCTCGCACCCATGCCAGGCAACGATCCTTCACGGCCCGCAACTGTTCCGGGGAAACCTCGTAGATCGCGACCTCGAAGGGCTGAATGCGGCCAACCTCTTCCAGGCGCCTGACGAACTGAGTGATCTCAAAACCGAGATCGGCTCGATGACCCAGTTCGATGAGCCTCCGGTCCTGGTATCTCCCTGAAGCACGTATGCGATCCACATCCAGATAGTCGCGGGCCTCGCCTCTCGAAAAAAGAGCCGCGACCTTGTTGCCCACTGCGTCATCGGGCGCGAGCACCGGCCCAACTGCAAGGCGCACCGGATCCTCCGCACGCCAATCGACGCCCAGATCGACGGTCACCACCGGCTCCGCGGAGCCTCTGCTGAGGACGAGTCGTGAAAAACAGGGATGCTGTTCCCGGATCTCCACGTCATAGCCTGCTTCTTGAAGGGCAGCAACGACTCGCTCCAGCGCCGGGGCGAATCCATGCTGCGCGGACTGGGTGGTGAACAGGTCCACGTCCTCGGTGGGGCGATCGATGAATCCGTGTTCGCGAATGGCACCGGAACCCGCCAGCGCGAACCCTGCTTCCGGGCCTGCCGCCTCCAGGGCGATCCTCGTGATCCTTCTCTGCTCGGAGGCATCCCGGCTCATGTGCGTACCCGGAGTTCGGGGAAACGCGTTTCCCACAGGTCCCGCACCCTCTGGTCCAGGTTGAGCACGGGCCACAGCTCGATGAGACGATCCCGGTTGAGCAGACGTTCCTGTTCGGCCACCCGCCCTTCGGTGAGCAACGCCTGGTAGGCCATGCGCCGCCCCCCCATATCATCCACGTCGATCCCCACGCGATCCTCCTGCCAGCGAACCCCGTGCGGAAGGTCGATCAGCCCGTGATAGGGGCCGCGCAGGGCGTCAAGAGTCGTCGGCGCATGGCAGGGTTTCACGTCCCGGAACCGAACACGTCCCGCAACCGCATCGGTCACCATGAACCTCCCAGCGCTCGTGAGCCGTCAGCATCTCGGCCTGTCGGTCCAGTGTAATGAGGTCACATCGCTGGCCATCAGTTGATTCGCGGTCCCGGCGGCACCTTCCTGATCCGGCGACGCTGTCGCGCCCCTGATTCACAACGTGGTGCCCCAACCCCTCACGCTATCCTGCGCAGGATGCCCTTCAGGTCGTCGGGCGAGGGCGCCACCGGGGTGGTCGTGGTGCAGCCGTCGGCGAGGGCCGCGGCCACCAGGTCGTCCTCGTCGCGACGCAGAACCTCGGATGCGACCTTCAGGTCGCTCAGCCGCGATGGGATGCCCAGCCTCGACCTCAACCGTTCGACCGCCCCGATCAGCGACGTCACCGCCGCCCGGCCCCTCGCCGAGGGGTGCAGCAGCCTGCTCAGGCGGGCGTAGCGTTCGGCGGCGCGGTCGCTGCGGGCGGCGTTGAACTCGATGACGTGCGGCAGCAGCAGCGCGTTCAACCGTCCGTGCGCGATCGGGTAGTGGCCACCCAGCGCGTGCGCCAGCGAATGGACGATACCCAGGCCGACGTTGTCGAAGGCCATCGCAGCCATGCAGGACGCGTTGTGCATGTGGGAGCGGGCCTCCAGGTCGTCGCCGTGGGTGTAGCAGCGCTCCAGGTTCCCGAACACCAGCTCGACGGCCTTCTCCGCCAGCGCATCGGAGAAGTCGCAGGCCTCCAACGCCACGTACGCCTCCGTGGCGTGGGTGAGCACGTCCATGCCGGAGTCGGCGGTGATGTGCGGCGGCACCCCGACCACGGCCTCCGGATCCAGGATGGCCAACCCCGCCACCAGCTCGCTGGAGGCGATCGGAACCTTCGTGTGCGTCTGTTCGTCGGTGACCACGGCGAACGACGTCACCTCCGAACCCGACCCGCTGGTGGTCGGGATCGCGACGATCCCCTCCGGCGCCCCGAAACCGGCATCGAGGGCAGCCTTGTGCATCACCTTCGCGGCATCCATCACCGACCCGCCACCGTAGGCGACCACCACCTCCGGCCTGACCCTCACGTAGATCGACACCCCGGCGCCGATCTCGGATGTGCTGGGGTTCGGTTTCACGCCCGTGAACGTCGTCACCCGCTCACCGAGCCTGTCGACCACCTTCCGGTACACCCCGGTGGTGGCCAGGAAGTCGTCGGTCACCAGGAAAACCGGCCTCCCGCGGAACTCGTCGAGCGCCTCCAATGCCTCCGCGCCCAGCCTCACCCTGGTGGCCAGCCGGAACTCCCTCATGCCCTGCCCCTGTTCTCGTGTGTCTCTGTTTTTCTCCCCCTAACCGTGGGAATCGTTTCCCGCGGTTCGTCCGGCGCCTCCCAACCCGGTTTCCCCGCCTCGCTGGCGGCGCGGATCATCCAACGCAGAAGGTGAACCGAGGGGCGGGGCCTGGTCATGCCGCCCTCCCGGAGTGTTCCCTGCGGTACTCGGACGGGGTCACCCCGATGTGTTTCTTGAACTGCCGCGAGAAATAGTTCAGCGGCGTGAAGTCCAGCTCCGCGGCGATCCTGAGCACCGGTTTGTCGGTGTGGACGAGCACGAACTTCGCGCGCTCCAGTCGTTTGGCGGTCACGTAGTGGATGAAGCTGGAGCCGGTGCGTTCCTTGAACTTCCTCGCGAAATGCGACTCCGACCACATCAGGTAGGAGGCCGCCTTGTGCAGCGTCAGGAACGACGACGGGTTCTTCTCGATCTCGTTCAGCAGCGTCGTCAGGTTGCGTTCCCCACCCCGGGATGCGGGTTCGAGGAGGTCGTGGACGCGGATCAGCAGTTTCTCGCAGTACACCTGGCACTCGTAGCGGTTCATCGGGCCGCGTCTGCGTCCCCGGTGGCGGGTGACGATCTGGGAGATGTCGCGCCCGAACTGCACGGCCTCGCTGGTGGCGATGCCTATCATCATGTCCTCGTACTCGGACAGCTCCTTCGGATCCACCTTCTGGCTCCAGCGCGGCAGCAGATGATCCAGGTAGTCGCCGAGCAGCTCCAGGTTCGCGGCCGCGTTGCCCTGCGCGACGTTGCGGGCAACCACCGGGGCCTCCAGCGAGATCCGTCGCTTCACCGACTCGACGGGGATCAGGGGCAGCGGTTTCCGGATGCCCGCCAGCAGCGGGGCGAGCGCCGCGTTCCCGCTGGGGTCCGGGATCCTACCGAGCCTGCCCAGCACCGTGCCCGCCACCGCGACGGCGAAATCCGCCTCGCCGAGCGTGGAGCCGAGCTTCGCGTTCGCCAGCCCGACGACCTCGTTGGCCGCGGCCTGCAGCTTGCCGAGGTCGACCACGGCCACCTGGTCCAGCAGCTTCGCGGTCTCCGCGTGTTCCAGCACCTCCGAGGCGCCCACGATCTGCTGGAGCTGCTGCTGCCCCTCGGTGAGCAGCACCTGCCCGGCCATCACCGCGCCCAGGTACTGCGCGCCCCACATGATCGAGACGGAGAAGTCCACCAGGCCCGCGTGGCACCGGTACACGACCGGGCGTCCCTCGATGGCGCTCTGCAACCCGCCGTGGGCGTCGCAGCTGTAACACTTGGCGCGGATCGCGGGGTCGCGGCGCAGGTACTGGCACAGGGTGCTGAACCGCGACGCCTCCGTGACGGGACGGCCCATGGAGTCGACGGTGATCATCGCCAACCCGGTGGAGGTGGCGAAGTCGTCCTGGATGCGCTGCAGCTCCTCGACGTCGATGAGGTTGCGCAGGTCGAGGGCGGCGGCCGCGTTGCCCGCGGCGGGGTTCACGATGAATTCCGGCACAGCACCTCCTGAACGCGTTTGAATCCCTTGCCCGTCACCGAGTCGACCGCCACGATCCGGTGGGCCCCGGCCCGCGTCAGATGGTCGACGGCGTCGTGGACCTGGGCCTCGGTGGCCACCCCCGCGTGGGTGACGACCCCCAGCACCTCGCGGTTGAAGGTGGTGGCGAACCCCGGCGGGAAACGGGTCTCGTCGCTGGTGGCGGACTGCACCAGCACCACCACGTCCACGTCGTAGGAGGCCAGCATCAGGGCGTGTTTGTAGCGCCCCACCTCCAGGTACTCGCCCGGGGTGTCGATGGCGGAGGCGAAGGTCTCGATGGCCTGGGTTTTTGCATATTCGATGGGCAGCCCCTGGAGGCGCTGCCTGAACGTCGTCTTGCCGGCTCCGATGCTGCCGACCAGCAGGATCGACCTCATGTCCTACGTCACGTCCTCGTCAACGGTGCGGGGGTGAACCCGAGAATGGCCTGGAGGGTGGTGACGATCCCCGTGACGGAGGATTCGACATCGGCCAGCCGGCCGGTGATGAGCAACGACCCGGAGAAGCGGTCGACGAAGGCCAACTCGACCCCCGCCGACTTGGTGGCGATGTCGGCGGCGATCACGGCGGCCTCGCCCGGCGTGATGGTCAGCACCCCGATGGCCCCGCTGCTTCCCGCTGGCAGGCCGATCTTCGGGTACAGGTGCGGATCGGGATTGGCTATCACGTGGGCGAGCGTGACCTGCTTGCCAGGCACGAACTCCTGGATGATGCGCGTCTTGTCGGTCAGCTCGGTCATCAATCGCTCCTCTGGGATGTCCTCACGATAGGACCACTTCGTGCAGGGTTCAATGTTGCACACAACCCCGGAGCAAGAATGTGTAACAACCGGGAGAAACTGTGTATCCGAACCGGCCCTATGGTGGCGAAGGCAGGTCCAAACTGCCTGTCGCAAGGACCAACGACGAAGGAGTCAGCATGCAGGAAGCGCTCGGAATGGTCGAGACGAAGGGCTATGTCGGAGCGGTTGAGGCCGCCGACGCCATGGTCAAGTCCGCAAATGTGTCCCTCGTGGGCAGCGAGAAGATCGGTGCCGGCTACGTGACCGTGCTGGTGCGCGGCGACGTCGGCGCGGTCAAGGCCGCCACCGACGCGGGCGCCTCGGCGGCGGAGCGGGTGGGTGAGCTCATCAGCGTCCACGTGATCCCGCGCCCCCACAACGACGTCGAGAAGATCCTCCCCGCCCAGGCCAAGTAGGAGAGTGAACAATGTCTGAGGAACTGATCAACAAGGTCCTGGCCGAGGTGGTCAAGAAGATGGGTGGCGACGCCCCCGCGCCGTCCGCTGCTCCCGCTCCCACACCCGCACCCACGCCGGCGGCCGGGGCCATGCCCTGCGTGACCGAGTTCGTCGGCACCAACGTCCTGGGCGACACCATCGGCATGGTCATCGCAAACGTCGACCCGAAGCTGCGCGCGATGATGAAACTGGAGAAGGACTTCCGCTCCATCGGGATCCTCGGTGCCCGCACCGGCGCCGGCCCGCACATCTTCGCCGCCGACGAGGCCGTCAAGGCCACCAACTCCGAGATCCTGACCATCGAGCTGCCCCGCGACACCAAGGGCGGCGCCGGTCATGGTTCGCTGATCATCTTCGGCGCCGAGGACGTCTCCGACGCCCGCCGCGCCGTCGAGGTGGCCCTCGGTGAACTGGACCGCACCTTCGGTGACGTCTACGGCAACGACGCGGGCCACCTGGAGTTCCAGTACACCGCCCGCGCCTCCTACGCCCTCAACAAGGCGTTCGGCGCCCCGATCGGCAAGGCCTTCGGCATCACCGTCGGCGCCCCCGCCGGCATCGGCGTCGTCCTGGCCGACACCGCCGTCAAGGCAGCCACCGTCGACGTCATCGGCTACGCCAGCCCCGCCGGCGGAACCAGCTACTCCAACGAGGTCATCTCCTTCCTGAGCGGTGACTCGGGTGCCGTCCGGCAGGCCATCATCGCCGCCCGCGAGGTGGGCATCCCCCTCCTCGGTGCGCTCGGCGCCAAGCCCGAATCCACCACGACCCCCTACATCTGAGGACCGATCTGATGCGTTCCAAGAGGTTTGAGGCGCTCGACGCGCGCCCCGTGAACCAGGACGGGTTCGTCAGCGAATGGCCAGAGGTTGGCCTGATCGCCATGGACTCCCCCAACGATCCGAAACCGTCGATCACACTGACCAACGGGCTCGTGACCGAACTCGACGGCAAGACCCGCGACCAGTTCGACATGATCGACACCTTCGTCGCCGACTACGGCATCAACCTGGAGCTGGCGGAGAAGGCCATGGCCATCGACTCCCTCCAGGTGGCCCGCATGCTGTGCGACATCAACGTGCCCCGCACCGAGATCATTCCGCTGACCACCGCCATGACCCCGGCGAAACTCACCGAGGTCGTCAGCAACATGAGCGTGCTGGAGATGATGATGGCGGTCACGAAACTGCGTGCCCGCAAACAGCCCGCCAACCAGTGCCACGTCACCAACGTCGCCGACAACCCCGTGCAGATCGCCGCCGACTCCGCCGAGGCCGCGCTGCGTGGTTTCGCCGAGCAGGAAACCACCGTCGGTGTGGTCCGCTACGCCCCGTTCAACGCGTTGTCGCTGCTGGTCGGCGCCCAGACGGGCCGCCCCGGCATCCTCACCCAGTGCGCGGTCGAGGAGGCCACGGAGCTGCAGCTCGGCATGCGCGGGCTGACCGCCTACGCCGAAACCGTGTCCGTCTACGGCACCGAGGCGGTGTTCATGGACGGCGACGACACCCCCTGGTCGAAGGCGTTCCTGGCCTCCAGCTACGCCTCCCGCGGCCTGAAGATGCGCTTCACCTCCGGCACCGGATCCGAGGTGCAGATGGGCTACGCCGAGGGCAAGTCCATGCTGTACCTGGAGGCCCGCTGCCTGTTCGTGACGAAGGCAGCCGGATCGCAGGGCACCCAGAACGGTTCCGTCAGCTGCATCGGTGTGCCCGCGGGCGTGCCCGGCGGCATCCGCGCCGTGCTGGCCGAGAACCTGATCGCCACCATGCTGGATCTCGAATGCGCCTCCAGCAACGACCAGACCTTCACCCACTCCGATCTGCGCCGGGTGTCGCGGTCGCTGATGCAGTTCGTGCCCGGCACCGACTTCATCTGCTCCGGCTACTCCTCCACCCCGAACAAGGACAACATGTTCGCGGGCTCCAACTGGGATGCCGAGGACTTCGACGACTGGAACATCATCCAGCGCGACCTGCGCATCGACGGCGGCCTCACCCCCGTCCTGGAGGAGGACGTCATCGCGGTGCGCCGCAAGGCCGCCCGCGCCCTGCAGGCCGTCTTCGACGAGCTGGGGCTGCCGGCCATCACCGACGCCGAGGTGGAGGCCGCCACCTACGCTCACAGCTCCGACGACATGCCCAAACGCAACGTCGTCGAGGACCTGAAGGCCGCCGAGGACATGATGAACCGCGAGGTCACCGGCGTGGACGTGGCCAAGGCGCTGTCGCGAGGCGGTTTCGAGGACGTCGCCCAGGCGGTGTTCAACCTGCTGAAGCGTCGCGTCGCGGGCGACTACCTGCACACCTCCGCGATCTTCGACGCCGACTTCAACGTGATCTCGGCCGTGAACTCGCCCAACGACTACCACGGCCCGCAGACCGGCTACCAGATCGACGACGAGCGGTGGAACCAGATCAAGACCATTCGTCAGGCCATCAGCCCCGAGAGCATCTGAGGTGAGCCATGAGCATTGATGTGAACACCCTCAAGCAGATCATCGCGCAGGTGGTCCAGGAGATGGCCGCCGAGGATTCGGCCGCCACCCCGCCGGCCGCCGAGCCCGCCGCGGCGGCCCCCGCCTCGGGTGGCACCGCGACGATGACCGCCACGGCCGCCGGGAAACTTACCCTGGCCGAGACCGGACCCGCGGAGCGCGGCTCCGACCCGAAGGAGGTCGTGGTGGCGGTTTCCCCGGCGTTCAGCACCCTGATCCACGAAACCATCATCGGCCTGCCCCACGCCGCCGTCCTCAAGGAGATCGCCGCGGGCATCGAGGAGGAGGGCCTCAAGCACCGGTTCGTGAAGGTCTACAAGACCGCCGACGTCGGTTTCATCGCCCACCAGGCGGCGAAGCTGTCGGGCTCCGGCATCGGGATCGGCATCCAGTCGCGCGGCACCACGGTCATCCACCAGAAGGACCTGCCGCCGCTCAGCAACGTGGAGCTGTTCAGCCAGTCCCCGCTGATCGACCTGGAGACCTTCCGCGCCATCGGCAAGAACGCGGCCAAGTACGCCAAGGGCGAATCGCCGCAGCCCGTGCCGATCCGCAACGACCAGATGGCCCGCCCCAAGTACCAGGCCATCGCGGCCCTGCTGCACAACAAGGAAACCGCCCAGTGCGACCTGGCCAAGAAGCCCCAGGCGCTGCGGGTCAGCACCGCCTAGGAGAGTCACCATGGATCAGGAACAACTCATCCGACAGATCATGTCGGAGGTCATGAAGTCCCTCGGCAACGACTCCGTGTCCTTCGCCAAGAACGCCCCGGCGCCCGCCGCCCCGGCCCAGGCCCCCGCCGCGGGGACCCGCCGGATCGGCCGCGACGAGTACCCGCTGGCCGAGAAACACCCGGAGCTGGTGAAAACCAACACCGGCAAGGCCCTCGACGAACTCACCTTCGAGAACGTCAAGTCGGGGAAGCTGAGTCCCCTCGACTTCCGCATCTCCTCGGAGACCCTGGAGCTCCAGGCCCAGGTGGCCGACGCCGACGGACGCCAGACCCTGGCCCGCAACCTGCGTCGCGCCGCCGAGCTGGTGGCCGTGCCCGACGCCCGGCTGCTGGAGATCTACAACGCGCTGCGGCCGTACCGCTCCACGAAGGCGGAGCTGTACGAGATCGCCGACGAGCTGGAGGGCCAGTACGGCGCGAAGGTGAGCGCGGGGTTCGTCCGTGAGGCAGCCGACGTCTACGAGGCCCGCGGAAGGCTGCGCGAGGACTGAGGAACCACCCCTGAAGCCGGGTTGAGCCGGGCCGCGAGAATCTCTTTCAAAGCCGGTTGAGCCGGGCCGCGAAAATCTCTTTCAAAGCTGGTTGAGCCGGGCCGCGAGGAACGAGCGGCCCGAGTCGAAACCACCCGGCAGCCGACAAGCAAACCCAACCCCGGACGACAACGAATTCAAGGAGAAAGGAGGCGAGGACGATGGCGAAACTGGTCGCTGGCATCGACATCGGCAACGCGACCACCGAGGTGGCGCTCGCCGAGACCGGTGATGCCGACGGGCAGGTGAGGTTCCTGTCCAGCGCCATCGTCCCCACCACCGGCATCAAGGGAACCAGCACCAACATCCGTGGCCTGTTCCGCTCCCTCACCGAGGCCCTGGGCAAGGCGGGACGCCGCATCGAGGACCTCGACTCCATCCGCATCAACGAGGCCGCCCCCGTGATCGGCGACGTCGCGATGGAGACCATCACCGAGACGATCATCACCGAATCCACGATGATCGGACACAACCCCTCCACCCCGGGCGGCCTCGGCATCGGGGTGGGAACCACCATCGCCCTCGACGAGCTGCCCGACGCCCCCGCCGGGCAGCCCTACATCGTCGTGGCACCCCGAACGATCCCCTACGACCAGGTCGCGGCCCGGCTGAACTCCGTCGCCGAGCGCCTGGAGGTCACCGGCGCGATCCTGCAGGCCGACGACGGCGTGCTGGTCCACAACCGCCTGACCCGCAAGATTCCCATCGTCGACGAGGTGCGTCTGATCGAGAAGGTTCCGCTCGGGATGCTGGCCGCCATCGAGGTGGCCGACGTCGGGCGCATCGTCGAGACCCTGTCCAACCCGTTCGGCATCGCGACCCTCTTCGGTCTGGAGGCCGACGCCACCCGCTCCGTGGTGCCCCTGGCCCGTTCCCTGGTGGGCAACCGTTCCGCCGTGGTCATCAAGACCCCGGAGGGTGACGTGCAGGAACGCCGCATCCCCGCGGGCCGCCTCACCTTCCACGGCACCAACACCCTCGACGTCGACGTCGACCTGGGTGCCGCCGAGATCATGGACGTCGCCTCCCGGATCCGCAACCTCTCCGACATCACGGGAGAGGCCGGCACCAACGTCGGCGGCATGATGGAGAAGGTGCGCGTGACCATGGCGCAGCTGACCAACCAGCACACCCGCGACATCCGCATCACCGACCTGCTCGCCGTCGACACCCGGGTGCCGCAGCAGGTGGCGGGCGGCATCGCCAACGAGTTCTCCATGGAGGCCGCCGTCGGCATCGCCGTGATGGTCAGGACCGACCGCCTCCAGATGGAACGGATCGCCTCCGAACTGGCCGCCGAGATCGGCGTGCCCGTCGAGGTCGGCGGCGTGGAGGCCGACATGGCCATCCGTGGCGCGCTCACCACCCCCGGAACGGCCGCCCCCATCGCGATCCTCGACATGGGCGCCGGTTCCACCGACGCCTCCGTCATGCGCCCGGACGGCACCGGCACCTCCATTCACCTGGCCGGCGCCGGGAACATGGTGACCCTGATGATCCAGTCCGAACTCGGCCTCGACTCCTTCGACCTGGCCGAGGACATCAAACGCCACCCACTGGCGAAGGTGGAGTCGGTTTTCAACATCCGCCACGAGGACGGCACCGTGCAGTTCTTCGAGGACCCGCTTCCCGGGCACGTCTACGCCCGCACCGTGGTGCTCAAACCCGACGGCATGGTGCCCCTCGACGTGGATCTTCCCGTCGAGACCATCCGCCAGGTCCGCATCCGCGCCAAGGAGCAGGTCTTCGTCACCAACGCGATCCGCGCCCTGCAGCGCGTCTCCCCCACCTCGGAGGTGCGCGGCATCGACTTCGTGGTGCTCGTCGGCGGCTCCGCCCTGGACTTCGAGATCCCGCAGCTGGTCACCCGGGCCCTGGCCGACTACCGGGTGGTGGCCGGGCGCGCCAACATCCGCGGCGTCGAGGGGCCCCGCAACGCCGTCGCCACCGGCCTGGTGCTGGGAGGTGAGTCGTGACCGACGAACGCCCCACCATCAACCTCGCCGTCCACGAGGGCATCGGCGACGAGCAGCTCACCCAGGTGCTCCTCGGCATCGAGGAGGAGGGGGTGCCGAGTCGCGTGGAACGCCTCTCGGAGCTCAACCCCCTGGTCCTGGCGCACCGCGCCGCGACCTCGTCGCGGCTGGGCATCGGGCTGGGAATCGCCCTCGACTACGTGGTCATCACCACCGAGAAACTCCCCGAGCGGCGCCCCTACCTGGCGCATTTCCTGGGGCGCAGCGAGCAGGCGGACCGGATCATCGGGTCGAACGCCGCCCGCCTGGTGAAGAGACTTCCCCTACGTGAACCCGAAAGGAGCCAGTGATGCAAGCACTGGGGAGCATTGAAGTGGTGGGCCTCGTCGCTGGCGTCGAGGCCGCCGACGTCGCCTGCAAAACCGCCGACGTCACCCTGATCGGCTACGAACTGGCCAGGGGCGGCGGCTACGTCACCATCAAGGTCGAGGGCCAGGTGGCGGCCGTTCAGGCGGCCATGGCAGCCGCCGAGGTGGCGGCGTCGAAACTGACCCGGGTGGTCAGCAGGATCGTCATTCCCCGGCCCCACCAGGAGCTGGAATCCATCGTCTTCTCGGCCGCGACCGTGGGCCTGACCAAACCCGCGCCCGGAACGAAGGCGATGACGAAATCCGCCGCCAAGGCCAAGGCACCGGAGAAAACCAAACCCGCGTCGAAGGCCGAAACCAAGGCCCAGGAGAAACCCGAATCCGGGGCGGGAACCACCAGCGAATCCGGACCCGAGCCGAAGGCCATCACGAAACCCGAGCCGAAACCGCAGCTCGAGCAGGCGCAGCCCGAATCCGGCCCGGACCAGAAGCCGGATGCCGCACCCAAGAACCCCGCGGAGACCACCAAGGCTCCCCGGACATCCACCACCAGGAGGAAGCAGTCATGAGCAATGCTCTCGGAATGATCGAGACCAAGGGCTACGTGGGGGCCGTCGAGGCCGCCGACGCCATGGTCAAGTCCGCGAACGTGACCCTGATCGGCAGCGAGAAGATCGGTTCCGGTCTTGTCACCGTGATGGTGCGCGGCGACGTCGGTGCCGTGAAGGCCGCCGTCGACGCCGGGTCGTCGGCCGCCGCTCGGGTCGGCGAACTGGTCTCCCAGCACGTCATCCCGCGTCCCCACGGTGACGTCGAGAAGATCCTGCCGCAGTCATGACCGACGCGCTCGTCGCCGAGATCACCAGCCGGGTCCTGGAGCGGATCGCCGCCCTGGACCCGCGCAAGGTGGTCGTCGGCATTTCCAACCGGCACGTTCACCTGTGCGACGCCGATTTCAAAACCCTGTTCGGCTACGACGCGCCGAAGGTGAAGAAGATGGTGCGCCAGCGCGGCGAGTTCGCGGCCGAGGAGACCGTGACCCTGCACGGCCCCCGCGGCACCATGACCCGGGTGCGCGTGATGGGCCCCAACCGTCCCGCCACCCAGGTGGAGTTGAGCCGCACCGACTGCTTCGCCCTCGGCATCAAGGCGCCGATGGCCCAGTCGGGGCATCTGGAGACCGCCGCCCCCGTGCGCATCGAAGGTCCCCTCGGGAGCATCGACTGCGACCACGCAGTGATCGTCGCGGGCCGTCACATCCACATGAGCCCCGACAACGCCGCCGCCCTGAACCTGAAGGACCAGGACCGCGTGAGCGTCCGGTTCGGGGGGGAGCGCGGGGCGCGTCTGGACAATTTCCTGATCCGCGTCAAGGACTCCTACCTGGCGGAGCTGCACCTCGACACCGACGAGGGCAACGCCGTCGGGGCCAGGACCGGCGACTACGTGACGATCTGCCTGGACCGATAACGATGGCGACGAATCCCCAGACCAGGATCAACCGGTTCGCGGAACTCGTGCGAACCGGGAAGGTCGCACGCAAGAACGCCAAACGCAGCGGGCTGCGGCTCGCCGTCGACCTGGGCACGGCCAACATCGTGCTTGCCGTGGTCGACGGCGGGAACCGTCCGGTGGCGGGCGGTTGGCGGAAGGCGAACGTGGTGCGCGACGGCATCGTCGTCGACTGGCTGGGGGCCGTCACCAACGTCCGGGAGATCCTCACCGAACTCCACGACAGGCTGGGCCACATCTTCACCGAGGCCGCAGTCACCATCCCGCCCGGGATCAGCGAGGGCACCGTGAAGGTGTTCACCAACGTGCTCGACGCCTGCGAACTCGACCCGTGCGAGGTGGTCGACGAACCCGTGGCCGCGGCCCGGGCCCTCGGCGTGACCGACGGCACCATCATCGACATCGGCCACGGCACCACCGGGGTGTCGCGGCTGCGCGACGGGGTGGTGGACTTCTCCACCGACGAGCCCACCGGCGGCCACCACATGACACTGGTGCTGTCGGGGGCGCTGGGAATGGGCTACGACGAGGCCGAGGCGTTCAAGTGCGACCCCGCCAACGTCGATACCGTCTTCCCGGTGGTGCGCCCCACCCTGGAGAAGATGGCCACCATCGCCGAGCGGGCGCTCGGCGGCACCGACCCGGGCAAGGTGTATCTGGTGGGTGGTTCCGCCTCCCTGCCCGAGGCACCCAAAGTTTTCGAGAAGGTCCTCGGCGTCACGGTTGACCGGCCCGAGGAACCCCTTTTCCCCACCCCGTTGGGGGCGGCAATGAGGAGTAGCCGATGAACGAGAAACAGCTGCGCGAGCTGATCACCAGGATCGTGCGCGAAATGCTCGCCGAACAGCCCCGGCAGGAAACCCCGGCCACGGGGAAACCCAACGCGCTGGTGCTGTTCTCGGGTGCGCTGCTCGGTTTCGACGCGGCCCTGGAGTCGCTGAAACGGGCCGCGGCACACGTCAACCTCGACTGGCGGCAGACCACCTCGGCCTCCCGCGTCCTGGACCAGGAACGCATCGCCGCCCTGGGCATGACCCCGGCCGAGGAGTCGCTGGTGCAGGCCCACGACCTGCTCGTCGTCCCCACCCTCACTGCGAACCTGGCCGCGAAGGTCGCCCACGGCATCGGTGACTGCCTGGCCAGCAACGTGGTGGCCGAGTTCATCATGAGCAACAAACCGGTGGTCGTGGCCACCAACGGCGTCTGCCCCGACTCGGCGGACAAACGCGGCTGGTTCCCGCAGATGCCGTCGGGCTACGCGGCGATGCTGCGCGAGAATCTCGCCGCCCTGAAATCGTTCGGGGTGCACCTGGCGACCGCGGAAACCCTCGACCGGGTCGTCGGGGAGGTCGCGGGCGCGGGCGACGCGGTGCACTGCACCGCACGCGTGGTAACCGAGTCCGTGATCCGTTCCCTGGCGCCGGGGTCGCGGCTGAGCGTGCACCGCAGGGCGATCATCACCGACCTGGCCCGCGATGCGGCCGCGTCGTCGGACGTCACGATCACCAGGAGGAGCTGAGATGTACCTGGCCAAGGTGGTGGGCACGGTGGTCTCCACCAGCAAGGACGAACGCCTCGTCGGTTTCAAGCTGCTGCTGATCCAGCGCGTCCACTCCGACGGCGCCGCCGTCGGCGACCAGGAGGTCGCGGTGGACACCGTCGGCGCCGGAACCGGTGAGACGGTCATCATCACGAAGGGCAGCTCGGCCCGGTTCGCGGCGAACCGGCAGCAGGCCCCCCTGGACGCGACCATCGTCGGCATCGTCGACGTGGTCGAGGTGGAGGACTGACCGCCATGCCGAACGTTTACACGCGCACCGGCGACAAGGGTGACACCGGGCTGTTCGGGGGCTCCCGGGTGCCCAAGCAGAGCCTGCGCGTGGAGGCCTACGGCACCGTCGACGAGGCCAACGCGGCGCTCGGGGCGGCGAAGGCGATGCTGCCCGCCGGCCAGTGGCGGCGCCGCGTCCACGACGTGCAGCAGCGGCTGTTCGTGCTGGCCGCCGAACTGGCCAGCGACCCCGAGGGCGCGACGATCCTGGCGAACAAGATCAACGCCGACGACATCACCGACCTGGAGCATCTCATCGACGACTGCCTGGCCGTCACGGGGCCGCAGCGGGAGTTCGTGGTGCCGGGCCGCGACGACCGGTCGGGGGCGTTCCACCAGGCCCGCACCGTGGTGCGTCGCGCGGAACGACGGGTGCTGACCCTGGCCGAGACCGAACCGGTGCGCCCCGAGCTGATCAAATACCTCAACCGCCTCTCCGACGCCGTCTACTCCCTGGCCAGGCTGGCCGAGACCTGGCGCGACGAGGAGATCGAACGCATCGTCCGGGACGCCGTCGCCAAGGTCCTCGGAACCCCTTCAAAGCAGGCCCAGCCGGACCGCGAGGAACGAGCGGCCCGAGTCGAAACCACCCCCTCGAAGCCGGTTGAGCCGGACCGCGACGAAGGAGCAGTCCGAGTCGAAACCACCCGGCAGCCGAAAAACAGACCCAACCCGGGTCACCACGGTTTCGACACGGCCAGCTCGCAGAGCGAGCAGACCGGCTCAACCAACTTCACAAGAGCAAAGCTGGCCCAGCCGGACCACGAGCCTCTGGGCGAGCAGTCCACTCCGGCACCATCCCGCGGCCGAGCAGCGGTCCGTCGGTTCGATCTCGCCGCCGCCAAACGGATCGCCGAACGGGCGGAGGCGCGCAGCACCGAACTGGGGGTGCCCGTCGTGATCGCGGCCGCGGACGCGGGCGGGAACCTGATGCTGCTGCACCGCATCGAGGGCGCGCTGCTCGCGTCCATCGAGATCGCGATCAACAAGGCGTGGAGCGCCGTGGCCTTCCAGGCACCGACCGCGACGCTCGGTCCCCTGGCCTCCGGGGACGGTCCCCTCCCCGGTCTGGCCGACACCAACTCCGGCCGCGTGGTCCTGTTCGGCGGAGGGGTGCCCGTCCACGTCGACGGGGAACTGGCAGGGGCCATCGGAATCTCCGGTGGAACCGCTGAACAGGACGTGGACATCGCGACCTGCGCGCTGCAGGACTGGAACACGATAGGAGAGCAGTAATGAAGATAGATCCGGCACAGCTGGAGGCGACCATCCGCGAGGTGCTCGCGGCCATGCTCCCCGGCAACGACAACCAGACCGAGGCGCCCACCAAGCAGGAGGCCCCGGGCGACGGGGTGTTCGCCGACATGGACTCCGCGGTGGAGGCCGCCCACCTGGCGCAGCGCGAGTACCTGAGCCATTCGATGGCCGACCGGCGCCGCTACGTCGCGGCCATCCGTGAGGCGATGCTGGCCCCCGAGGCCCTCGACTACATGTCGGAACAGGCAGTGGCGCAGTCCGGGATGGGCGATGTCGGCCACAAGTACCTGAAGAACAAGGTGGCGGCCTCCGAGACCCCCGGGGTGGAGGATCTCGTCACGGAGGCCTGGTCCGGCGACGACGGCCTGACCACCATCGAGTACTCGCCCTACGGCGTGATCGGGGCCATCACCCCCACCACCAACCCCACCGAAACCATCACCTGCAACGCCATCGGGATGCTGGCCGCCGGCAACGCCGTCGTGTTCAGCCCGCACCCGCGGGTCGCCAAGTTGTCGTGCTGGCAGGTGCGTCGCATCAACCGGGCGCTGCGCGCCGCCGGCGCCCCCGACAATCTCGTGGTGACGGTCACCGCGCCGTCACTGGAGAACACCAACGCGATGATGGCCCACCCGAAGGTCCGGATGCTGGTGGCCACCGGGGGCCCGGGCATCGTCAAGGCGGTGTTGAGTTCCGGGAAGAAGGCGATCGGCGCGGGCGCGGGCAACCCGCCCGCCGTCGTCGACGAGACCGCCGACATCGAGCACGCCGCGAAGTGCATCGTCGACGGCGCCAGTTTCGACAACAACCTGCCCTGCACCGCGGAGAAGGAGATCATCGCGGTCGATTCGATCGCCGACATGCTGAAGTTCTGCATGATCAAGCACGGCGCCTACGAGGCGACGGCCGCCGAGGTCGCGGAGCTGGAGAAGCTGCTGGTTGGCGGCGACAAACCGCGCACCGAGTGGGTGGGCAAACCGGCCGCGAAGATCCTGGAGGCCATCGGCGTCACCCCGCCGCCCGGGGTGCGGCTGATCGTGTGCGAGGCGAGCGCCAACCATCCGTTCGTGGTGCACGAGTTGATGATGCCGGTGCTCGGGCTGGTGCGGGTGCCGGACGTGGACGCCGCCATCGACCTGGCCGTCGAACTGGAGCACGGAAACCGCCACACCGCGGTGATGCACAGCCTCAACGTCAGCAAACTGACGAAGATGGGCAAGCTGATCCAGACCACGATCTTCGTGAAGAACGGCCCGTCGTACAACGGCATCGGGATCGGCGGCGAGGGCTACCCGACGTTCACCATCGCCGGACCCACCGGCGAGGGCCTCACGTCGGCTCGCAGTTTCACCCGGAAACGTCGCTGCGTGCTCGTCGGCGACCTGAACGTCCGCTGAGCCGCCATGACCAGGCGAATCGCGATAACGGGAGCGGCCGGGCAGATCGGATACGCGCTGGTCTACCGGCTGGCCTCGGGTGATCTGCTGGGCGACGAGCCCGTCGAGTTGCGGCTGCTGGAGGTGCCGGCGGCCGTGAAGGCCCTCGACGGGGTGGCGATGGAACTGCTCGACTGCGCCTTCCCGCAGCTGAAGGGCATCGAGGTCACCGACGATCCCGCGGTGGCCTTCGACGGGGCGAACGTCGCGATGCTGGTGGGGGCGTCGCCGCGCGGCGCGGGCATGGAACGCGCCGACCTGCTGGAGGCCAACGCCGCCATCTTCGCCGCGCAGGGCCGGGCCCTGGCGGCCTCGGCGGCCCCGGACGTGCGGGTGGTGGTGACGGGGAACCCGGCGAACACGAACGCGCTGATCGCCTCCCGGCACGCCGATGGGATTCCCGCTTCGAGGTTCACCGCTCTGACCCGGCTCGACCACAACCGGGCCCGCGCGCAGCTGGCGGCGAAGGCCCGCAGGCCCGTGGCGGACGTGACGAACGTGACGATCTGGGGCAACCACTCGGCCACGCAGTACGCGGACGCCTTCAACGCCCGCGTCTGCGGTATGCCGGCGGACCAGTGGATCGCCGACGACGCCTGGATCGCCTTCGACTTCATCCCCACCGTCGCCAGGCGGGGGGCCGCGGTGATCGCGGCCCGGGGGCGTTCGAGCGCGGCATCGGCGGCCAACGCCACCATCGCCCACGTCCGCGACTGGCTGCTCGGCACCCCCGGGGGCGACTGGACGTCGATGGCGGTGGTCAGCGACGGCTCCTACGGGGTCCCGGCTGGCCTGGTCTCGTCGTTCCCGGTACGCTGCTGCGACAGCGAGTGGGAGATCGTCCAGGGCCTGCCGCTCAACGCCTTCGCGAGAAGTCGCGTCAATGTCTCCGTCGACGAACTGAAATCCGAGGCGGAGGAGGTCAAGTCGATGGGCCTCCTCCCCGCTTGAGACCGAACCCGGCAGGGCCGCTCCTGCGATGCCCACCCACCTCTTCTCAACCATCGAAGAGCCGCAGAGCCCCTGCCGGGTTCTTTATTCTCTGTCCCCTCCTCAAGCAGACCGACCCGAACCGCGACATCCCCTCCCGAAGCTGGTTGAGCCGGGCTGCGAGGAACGAGCAGCCCGTGTCGAAACCACCCTCCCCAAGCAGATCGACTCGAACCGCGACACCCCCTCTCACTCCCCTCTCCCGCGATTCGCGCCCGGGGGAAGGAAGGCAACACAGCCTTCCCGTCGCCCGCTGGCCTTCCCGTCATCCGCCAGTCTTCCCGACGGAAACGCCTGCCTTCCCGTCAAACGCCAGCGCTACAGCGCAAGCACACGACGGGTAGACAAGCGCGACCATTCGACTTGCTGGGAAAATGGCCAGGGAACCGGTCGTGAAGGAGGTCGCCGTGCCAGTTCGTCGTCCATTGGCAGCCGGGCGACGACACACGGTGGGGTGTCTGCCCGACGGCACCGTGGTCGCGACCGGAGCAGATTCCGGCGGGAGTGCCGGACGTCGCTGTGGCGAGACGTTGTCGCGGTCGCGGCGGGCGGCGTCCATGTGGCCGGCAACACCGGTAGATCCCACACGCTGGGGCTTCGCATCGACGGAACGGTTCTGGCATGCGGCTGGAACGCCCAGGGGCAGTGCGATGTCCAGGACTGGCAGGACATCATCGCGGTGGCTGCGGGGTGGAGATTCAGCGTGGGCCTGCGTGGCGACGGATCATTGGTGGCGGCGGGCCGCGCCGTGGAGGAGCAGCTGCGGGTCGAGGACTGGCGCGAGGTGACGGATGTCAGCTGTGGTGATTGGCACACGGTTGCGGTTCACGCGGACGGTACCGTCCGCGCTGCCGGCAACAACGCCGCGGGCCAGTGCGACGTACAGCACTGGACCCGGATTCTCGCAGTTGCCGCGGGGTATCTCCACACCCTGGGGTTGACGAGGGATGGTGCTGTTCGTGCGGCCGGACGTCCGGAGTTCTGGGCCGGCTGCGAGCAGTGGGCGGGAATCGTCGCGGTCGCGGCGGGCAGCTACCACAGCGTCGGTGTGAGAACCGACGGCACCGTGGTCGCAGCCGGCAGATCGGATGCCGGCCAGTGCGACGTGCACGGTTGGCGCGACATCGTGGCCGTCGCGGCCGGCGCGACCCACACCGTGGGGCTTCGCGCTGACGGTACGGTCGTGGCGACCGGCAGCAACAGCCACGGCCAGCTCGAGGTCGGGTCCTGGCGCCTCGGATGATTCCCGGCTCCACCGGCGGGCGAACCCCTTGAGCGACGGAAAGTAACATTGCTGCCAGGAGGTGACCTGATGAGCACGTTGACGATCCCGCGACTGAGCGAACGCACCCACGCCCGCCTGTTACGCCAAGCCGCCGAGAACGGTCGATCCGTCGAAGCCGAGGTCCGGGCGATCCTTGACGCGGCAGTAGGACTGCCCGATGAGAGCACCCCCATGGCGGTGCGCCGCGAGTCTTCCGAGGCCGGAGGCGTGGACATCGAACCGCCCGATCGCACCGACCCGCCGCAGGATGCCACATTCTCGTGATCATCGCTGGCACCAACATCGTCTCCGAACTCCATGGGACAGGCACCTGACGCATCAGTCCTCTCATGGGTCGAGGCCTACCAGTTCAAGAACTCGCCAGCTGCGTGATAACCGCGGAGGAAATCCAACAAGGTCTCGGAAAGAAGCCCCACGGAGCGCGTCGCGAGAACCCGCGCCGTCGCTGGAACAGGCTGACAAAGATTTCTCGCACATCAAGAAACTCGGCCTGGTGAACCCATTCATCCGAGGGGAATTCACTGAAAAAGGTCTCTCGACTTCACCTCATGCGAGACGCATCAGCGTGGATTGCCCTGTCGCGACAGGAACTACCATCGCCTGCAGGAGGTGAGACGATGGGCACTCCCCCACGCGAGATGCGCAATGTTCCACGCCGCACGAATGACCGCGGAACGGGCAAGTACGTCGCCGACCTGGAACGCAGAAACACCCTCTCGCCCGACGAGCTGCTCAACGGACACATCGACTCCGTGACCGAGGTAGCCTGACGTCCTTCAACGACCTCATCGCCAGCACCGACGCCTCGGAACCGAACCGGCCCACGTCCAGGACCTCCGGCGCGCATCTCGCCCGCCGTGGAGGAGAACACCGATGACATCGAATTGATCGTGGTTATCGCAGGATGTCATCCTTTTGGATGACTTGACGTGTTGCGAGGACATGGAGCAGCGGGGCGTCGTCGCTTGTCGGGGACGTTTGAGCTAAATCGGTGGGACGCAGCTTGTATTTGATGCTTCAAAGGTGGTTGTGGGGTGGCGGGGCGGTGGGCAAGGGTATGGGGACCTCAATTTTTCATGTGCGAGGAATTGTTCTTCCGGAAGGGGTGCTTCGCGGTGAAGTTCACAACGAGGAGCGATACCCCGGTGGCGCTGAAGCGACCCTCAGTCGCGGAGTCAGAGGATCTGGAGTGTTGGCGAGGTGGGCGCACGAGGCTGCTGAGCCATTACATGAATTCCATGAAACCGGTCGGCAGATTTGAAGGGATCGAACAGTGGATCATTTCCGGCTAAACAAGGAAGTGGTGTGTGATGGGTGAGCGGCCGCAGTCGGGTGATGGGTTGGTGATGCCGGAGGCGTTTCCTTGTAAGAGCAAGGATATTAATGCCGAGAATGTGAGGGCGGCTGCTGGGCGGTTGAAGTCCATGGGACAGGTGGTTGATTCCCGGATGGATACGATTGTTGGGTTGTGGAATGGTTTACCCGGGGTGTA
>ERZ773008.415-NODE-415-length-30972-cov-16.373840_pt1 | contig 30972 bp, 36 predicted proteins | sample MGYA00580664_ERZ773008 | MGnify/ENA primary metagenome ERZ773008 (study PRJEB29015, sample SAMEA2738016) | human oral metagenome | biome: human oral; feature: human-associated habitat; material: dental | place: China | collected 2048 ... | reverse complement strand
CGAATTGCATTAACAGATAGATTTGACATAGAATTTCCTTTCTATTTGAGGTGATTAGTGAATCACACATTCTATTTTACTATTATATGAAAAAATACATAGAATAGCAATTAAACAATTCGACGTAAATAAGTATTCTATTTGCTATCCTCTAGTCGCCTGATAGTAGGGAAGTAAGCGTTCATAAGCACCTTCTAATTTTTCTAAAATCACTTCTAATGATTGATTTTCAATAAAAGAAACATCTGCCTTAACTAAAACTTTTCGGACTTCCTGACTCCTCAACTTCTCACGTAAAGTACGACGATTTTCTTCGTTCGCCTCCCACCGTTGACTTTGACCATCTGAGTAGGCTAGATAATAAATCCCTTCAACGGTTGAAATTTCTAAAGCTTTAGCCTGCTTGCCCAGAGTTTGCTCATCCTTCTTACGCTCGATGAAACTGACTTCTAGTGATACTCCAAAATCTGAAGGGCTCCCATATAAACGTAAAGCCAGCATAGGTTCTGTCACTTGTCCGTCTCTCTGTAGATAAACCCAAAAATGTGGTCGCAAACGCTGGGCCTGATTCATCCACTGGCTAGTCTGTTGGAGTTGCCATTCTGGATGGCTTGCTTGGAAAGCTTTGGCCAATTCTGTAAAAGCCTTTCGGGCCTCTTGGCCTTTGTGGCGTAATTCCAGCATCTTCTCCCGTTCTTCTCCTGATTTATCAGGATTACGGTACTGCAAATCTGCAAAGTCTAGATAGTCTCTTATCTTATTCAACATCCGTTTAACTTCCTCTAACTAGCAAAAAATCAGGATAAACCTGATTTTACTTATTCTGTATCTACGACAACATAACGATTTGGCTCATCACCCTCAGAGTAACTAGTCACGCCATCCATACGTGAAATAATACGATGAATAATCTTGCGTTCACTATTTGACATAGGATCTGTTTGATGACTACGTCCTTCTTCTAAAACACGAGCCGCCAATTTTTGCGCATAGGTCTGCAAGACTTCTGCACGGTGTTCAACATAATCATTGACATTAATAGTAATGTAGAAGGTTCTTGAATAGCGGTTATAAAGATAATTTTGAGCCAATAACTGCAAGGCTTTCAATACTTTACCATGATAACCGATAATACGCCCTGGCTCATTTGTATCAATTTGTAAATTGATGCTACGACGGTTATAATCATTTGAAATCGTCGCCTCAACGTCCATATCATCAATGATTGTCTGGACATAAGTCGTTACTTCCGTAGCTACTTGTTCAATATCAAAACTCGGTTCCACCTTTAAGTCTAAATCTTCGATAAATTGACTAGAAGGTTCTTCTGTGTCGAAAACTGACTCAGAAGCAGAAACAGTTTCATCTGTTCTCTCTTCTAGTTGTAATTCATTTAGAATCTCAATATGTCCAGTTTCTTCTAAAATGGTGTTAGCATGTTTTTCATTTTTCAAGATTTCAGCCTTGACTTCATCAGAAACCCCTTGGCCTTCTTCTTCAATCTTTTTAATCGCTTCTACAACATGACCCAAATCAACGGTTGCTTCACTGACCGTTTTGACCGGTTCATTTTGTTCATTGATTTCTTTAGGAACACCCTTAATAGCTTGTTGATTTGCTTTAATGACAGTTGTTTCACTAATAGCTTCAATGTCAACTTGAGCTGGTTTTTTACCAAATAAACCAAGAAATCCTTTTTTCTCGCGAGAAATGACTTTGATATGAGCCTTCATTCTTGGAATATCTAATTCTTTCAATCCTTTCTGGATTGCTTCTTCAACAGTTGAACCTGTAAATACTCCCATTACCAGATTCCTCCTTATTATTTCGTTTTCTGAGCCTTTTTCTTGGCTTTTCTTTTTCTATTTTCCAAATCTTTCTGTGCCTGAGCTACCGCCTCGCGCTCTGCAATAATCTTGAATGGATTGTTCAAGAAATAGGTTTGCAAGACTTGATAAGCATTGGACACTGCCCAGTAGAGAGCGACTCCGCTCGGAGCATAAACCCCAAAGATAAAGATTAAGACTGGAATACCATACATCATCGCAGTCGTAGCGCCATTACGCTCAGACAAGGCTTTATTAGACAGCCAAGTACTTAAAAAGGTAAATACAGCTGCTAAAATCGGAAGAACAAGGGTTGTATCCACACCACCAAGGTTAATCCATAAGAAATGACCTGTCTTTAAAAAGTCAACTCTTGATAGAGCTTGGAACAAAGCCAAGATAACCGGCATCTGAATCAAAATCGGCCAAAGAGAATCTGACTGTCTGACACCCATTTCTTTAAAGACTTTACGCATTTCTTGCTCTAGCTTGGTTCTGCTTTCCATATCTCGACCTGGATATTGTTCTCGAAGCGCCTTAATGCGAGGTTGAGCTTCCTGCATTTTTCTGGATGCCACCATTTGCACTTGGAAAACTGGCAAGAGGACTGTACGAATCAAGATCGTAAAGAGAATAATCCCTACTCCGATACTGATATCAAACGATAAAAAGCGAATGATTTCCGCAAAGAAGTAAACAAATTTACTCCAAAAATCAGCCGATTCGGCTGTAATATCGCTAGTTGCCCCATTTGTCGCACAAGCTGTCATGATCAATAGGGACAGTCCTAGCAAACTAGTCAACTGTAGTTTCTTTTTCACTCCCATTTCCTTCCTGGTAAATCTTTGATAACTTTAATACGTGGAGTAGGTTTTTCTCCATCTCTGCATATTCCAAGGTTTCCACCCCTTTTCGGGCAATCACGACAAAATCGACATGCTCTACTAAACTCCCTTTTACACTTTGTAGAATGTGTCGGATTCGTCTCTTGATTTGATTTCTGGTAACTGCATTCCCCAGCTTTTTGCTGACGGACAGTCCTACTCGAAAATGGTTTTGCTGGTTTTCCAATTGGTAGACAACAAATTTTCGATTGGCAAAACTTGTTCCGTCCTTGAAAATCGCCTTAAAATCTTTCTCTCTTTTTACACGAAAGCTTTTCTTCAAAACTCAACTCCATCTATTAAATTACTACTATTATAACAATTTCCCTCAATAAAAGCTAGACAAATACCGTCAATTATAGACATAAAGGCCTTTTTCTACATTCTTATTCCAAAGATTATGGACTATTTTAGACATTTTTAGACATTTCTTGGTTACTTTTTGGTTAGCTTTTACAAGTCCAATTTATCCAATTTTTCAGTTATATTAAACTTCATCTGCTCCGTAACATGAGTATAAACTCCCAAAGTCATTTTCTCGTTCGTATGACCCACTCGTTCCATAATCGCCTTGATTGGAACTTCCAATTCTGCAAGTAAACTAATATGTGAATGCCTAAAAACATGAGTAGTCAATACAAAATCCTCTTCTTTTTGAATTCCACTTCTTTTAAAACTTCTCTTCAAAAAATCGTTAAAAGAAAAAATCATAAAAGGATTCCCATTTTTCGTAAATATAAATCGCCCTTCTTTTTCAATGAGAAGATATTCTTCTATGATCTCTAACACTCTATCGCTAATACCAATGACTCTATAAGAAGCTAAACTTTTTGGACTATCTAGGAATATTTCTGCTTTACTTCCACTCGTATGCAATGTATGCTTAACTTCTAGTGTTTTATTTCCAAAATCAATATCCTCAAGAGTCAAAGCCAAAACTTCTCCAAAACGTAATCCAGTCAAATACATAAATTCAACAATCAAACGTACTCGTTGATTCTTTTCTTCTTTTTCTAAAAAATTAAGATACAGAACTACTTCTGCTCTAGTAAGATACTTATTCTGTTTCTTCCTGACTTTTTTTAAATTCTTCTTCCTTTTTGGCAAAACAACATTATCAATAGGATTCTCACTTATATAACCAACATTTAAGCAATACTTAAAAAACAAGTTTAATAAAACTTTCTTATTTTTCCTATGTTCTGCAGAGCATGGCAATTCTAACAATATATTCTGAACTATTCGACTTGTCACATTCATCAGTAAATAATCTTCCAATTTCCTGATCTCACCAATAATAGTGTATTTCTGAGACTTAAAAGTACTCCTCTTCAGCTCAGATTTTCGAATTTTTAAATATTCTTCATAGGCTTCCTTAACTGTTATTTTCCTTACTTCTGTTTTCTCTTTTTCTATGTTCTCCCTCTTTTTTTCTATTTTCTCATCCAGCAAGATTCTTGCCTGTTTCTGAGCTTGCCTTGTCTTAGAAGTTAAAGTTATAGAAACTTGTTTCCACTTATTCTCTTCTAAATCAAAATATTTTTCATAATATCTATATTTTCCATTCTCCAATTCTCTAAAAAACATTTTATACTCCTTTTAAAAATGAGTATATCTCTAGTCAATAACTATAGTATATCATTTTTTTCCCAATCAAATATATCTAACTCTCTCTCTATGCAGAAGAAATAGATAAAATCCTCTCACATTAATCAATACTTTTTGTCCTGTCCTAAAAGATATATCTTTAAATTCTTTCGTCTTTTGACTTTCGTCTAATCTCCTTTCAATTGTTTTAATACTAATCGAAGGGAAATAATTTGCTTTTAAATCCTTCTTTGATACACAAATATCAGGATAATTATTATATGATTTTTCCATTTTTATTCTCCTATTTCCGAACAAATTTTGAATACCTGGTTGAACCTTTTGACCTAAAATACGAATTTTATATCCTATCCTGGTTTCTTTATGTTCACTTTTTTCTACATAAAACGACAAAAAACAGCAAAAAAAGGCAGGGTTTCCCCTACCTTAATTATTTACTAAACTTACTTTCATACTATCTCCCTTAATTCAATTTACGTCTACCCCAAATTGTCGCAACCAAACCTACAAATCCCCAAATCGTCGCAAAGATTGTACTTGCCGCTCCAGTATTCGGAAGAACTTTTAGCTGTCCTTCTTTATCTTTCAAAGCGATTGTACCGTCTTGCTGTTTCACAGCCCCAATCTCATAAGGTTCTTTTTCTTGAAAATCACCTTCTTCTGTCTCAACTACTACCTTCCCTTGATTGGTAGAAACTACTGTATGACCTGTATTGGTTTCAATAGGCTGTTCCTGAATTTCTTCTTTGGTCACATTCAACGGCTGCGGAGCATCTTGTTCTTTTACTCCTACATTTTCTTCTGCCTTTTGTTTCTGCTCCTTAATTTCAGGAATATCTTCTACAGTAGGCTTCTTATCTTCTTTTGGTGTTTCTTCTTTCGGCTGTTCTGATGGAGTAGGTGAATCAACCACAATGCCTTTATTGTCCTTCTCCTGCTGTTTCTCAGAATCACCGCCCAGATTCAAATTATCATTCACTTTAGGCTCTGGTTGTTCTATAGGTGCTTCTACTGACTTTTCTTTTTCCGTAGGTGTTACAACAATACCACCTGTTTTATCATCAATAGGCTTCTCGCTTTCACCACCAATCACAACCGTTGAAGACTTGTCTTCCTTTGGTTTCTCCTCTGTCGGTTTTGTTTCTGTAGGCGGAGTCGCTACAATACTTGTCGTATCATTTGCGACCTTACTATCACCACCAAGTGAAAGTGTATCTGCAAAAGTCGTTGTTGCAGAACTCAAAATAACTACTGAAAACAATGTTACTAATTTCTTATTCATATTTCTTCCTCTTTTTTTCTATTTTCCAATTACATAATAAAAATTTCTTGCTTCTTCAGCACTAAATACACGATAATCTGTGATTCCAGTACCTTGTCCACTTTGAACAAAGTTACATTCTGAAATCAAAATTGAACCATCATCTTTCACATCTTCTACAAATGCCACATGACCATAAAGACGGTGACCACCAGCTTGCGTTCCTTGAAAACTAACTGCCGAATGTTTCGTAGGAGTATTCGTCACTTCATACCCTGACTTATGCGCCCAGTCTTGACCATTACCCATATATGGATCAAACTCTATCCCAAATTCCTTAGCTCGATTAAAGACGTACCAAGTACATTCTCCGTAAGGATAGGATTGAGTGATATAGCCTTCCTTGGTGATTTCCTTGTCAATGGAGTAGCCGTTCGGTATCTCCATCGCAACAGCTCCAGGAGCAATATCTAAGCTACCAGCTATTGCATTTCCACTAGACGAGCCATCCGATTCAATCGTTCCCTTAAAGACTTCATACCACTTCTTACTGTCCTTCTCCAGCTTTTCTAGCTTAGTCTGTCCGTCTGATAAGGAAACCCCCTCATAATGTTCAGACCAATACTTGGCACTTTCAAATGGATCAGTTGCTTTTTGCATGTAGTCTTTTACTTTTTTATAGCCATGATTCAACTCATAGGACATCAATTCTAGTTGAACTGTACTATCTAACGTTCGAGAGCTTGCATTCGCCCATCGATCACCATTGATTGTATTTCCATCCCAGCCTGACCATTGAAAATAACCAGCAACTCCACCTGATGGATTCGTTAGTTTAGGATCAAATTCACTTTCTCTTTCAGCATTAGCAAGCGATCCACTAGATCCTTCTAAAGTAAATTTTTCTTTTGAAAGTTGCCAGTTTAGAATTTTAATGACATCTTCTGCACGTTCGACAGAGATATTAGCTTTTTGAGCCACTTCTTGCGCTGTTAGACGTGTTCTCTTTCCAGTCGTACTACCTGACGAACCACCAGCAGAACTCGTAATCAATCCACCAAGAATAAGCATCAAAAACAAAAAAGAAAGTATCGGTAGAAAAAAGCTAAGCAGGGCAAAAGTTCGTCTAGTCTTTTTCATCTACGTAGCTAACCTTTCTTGTAAACCAAGTCTACCTTTTTTCCTTTGTAGTTTGCGAATCCTTTCTTTGCGTTCCAAGCGTTTCAAAGATGGCAAATCATCCGTTGCCTTCCACACACCATTTTCAAATGTTCTCGCCTTTGGTGTATGACCTTTTATTTCCTGCTTTCTGTACATATTTTCACGGACTTTATTTTCTAAAGTCTCGTAATTTTTTTCATTTACTCTCTGTTTATTTTTATCCTTTTCTCCATAGTTTTTGAAATACTCAACTTTCATCTTAGCTCGGTCAAGCATTTCTCGTCTATGTGCCTTCCTCCATTCAACTTTTTTCGCACGTTTTATCTTTCTAGCCATATAGTCATCGTTCTGTGGAATTTCCATTTTGGCTAGATTACTTCTTTTCTCCAAGCGATTTTCATTCCAGTTTTTCAACGGTTTGGCCTTGTCACCGACCCATCTTTGAGCATTATTTTTAGTGATTCTTGCTAAGGATTTGACTCGGTTAGGAACTCTATCCCCAACTTTTGTCGCCATCGTTTTCATTCTTTGCAAGTTCATCCCATTTCCTAAACGTCCTAGTCGCCCTCTTGTCAAACTAGAAAGAGGATTCCCCTTTCCATTCAGGAATGATAGAAGGTTGTCTCTTTTCCTAAATAGCCAGTAAATCACAATACATTTCAAAAACGTAGCTACAAGACCAGGTCCTCCGCCAAAGTCTTCTATGAAACTTGACATATTTCCATAAATGATTGGAACAATGACACTTGCCAAACTGATAGCAGACGAAATCAACAAGAAAGAGATACCTTTTTTAGAAATACCACTAAAATAATGACTAAATTGTGGGAAAAGACTTAAAATTAAAGCAAATGGTGAAATCAACAACAATAGGGCATAAGAAAGCAAAATCACTACTCGACCTAACCCCATTGAAAGATACACAACACCAACTACAACAACATCAAAAATCGAAGTAAAAGCATAAGTGAACTTATCAGACCATTCATCAACCAAATTCTGACCTTTGGCATCTTCTGTTTCGTTTTTGTCATTCTTTTTGGTCAGGGCTTTAATTTCTTTATCCGATAACTTGAAATTTCCTTTCCCTTCCTGATAGTTGGTCAAATCTTGGAAGTCTTCCTCCGAAAGATAATAATTTCCCTCACTATCTTTTTTTGAGTTCATGTTTTTATAAGCAGGGATAATCGTTGAGTTAAAATAGCTTTCAGCCATCGACGTATCTACAGTTCCCACCTTTTTCACAATCTCCGTCTGAAATTCTTTTGTAATCTCATCCGTGACATTATATAGATGAATAGGAAGATAACGCTCAGGACTGCCATTGATTGAAATTTTAGTGAAAAAACCACCAACGAGCGCAAAGACCAAACCAAGTTTCAAAGCTGTTTTGAAAACTTGTCCGCCTTTAACCCACACAGACAGAATATAGACAGCCATAAAGACACCTGCGATATATTTTGTCGTTGCTCCAAACAAAACAGAGAAAACAGCACTTGCCATTTCTACAACCTTGTTCAAGAAAGGCGATACATCCGTCATTTTTTCAACCGCAGATACTAAACTTACGATTATTCCAAACAAAAACTTAGAGAACCAGAAAATAGCTTGAACGACTTTATTTATCCAGTAATTCCCAACCTCACCAAGACCAAACAAACCTTTGTCAAAATAGGCATAGCTAGTCAAGCGTTTCATTTTTGTCTTGAAATTGGCATAACTTAATTTTGTATTGGCTTTTTCTTCCTCTTCCTTCTTTTTCTTTTCTTCTTCTTGCTTTCTTTGAGTTTCCTTAACGCTATCAGAAACACCTTGATTCGCATTCGCACCGACAACATCCGAACTTCTTTTCAATGTATCATCAGTAATTTTTTCCAAAGGATCTTTATTTTCAGATGGACTAGGCTTAACAATACTAGAACTTGCACCTGTATTACCGCTATTGGGAAGCGTCAAGCCATCACTAGAACTAGATGAGCTTGTCGAAGAAGATTTATCCTTTACAAATGCTGGAGTTTCAGATAATGTACCATTCGGAAGCGAAACTGTTCCTATATCTGCGAAAGCCAACAAAGGAAAGAGAATCGAGAGTAAAAAAACAAACAGAACTAGTTTCTTCTTCATCTTTTCTCCTTTACTAACCTGTAGACTTCAGATTCGTTGTGACCGTCGCATACAATGGAGTTATCGAATCATATATCGTACCATCCACTGTAATTCTTTCTCTTCGACCAAAAACATCCGAGAAGATACATTGACCCATCGTCTGATTTTCAACCCATGCCTTAGATAAATCATCTTCTTTAATTTTAAGATGTTCCAATATCGAAGACGTCTCACTATCTTCTGAGAAAGCAAAGACTGTACCAAATCCTGTACCATCATCTTCAGTTGAAACATCTTTTACAGACTGAGTTACCAAAACCAAGAAATTATTAAACGAACGACCTGTACGCTTGATTCTCGCTAACAATTGGCGACCAACAGGAGTCAACAAAATTTGCCAAGCCTCATCCACATACAACAAGGTTTCTTGTGTTCTATCTCTTTCTCCAAAATCAGCACAGAAAAACGTTAAACCATACATGACCGCAAGACTTCGTAATTGAGTATCTGTCATATCCTCATACTTAGAAGTCTTAGGCATATCCAAGCCAGCAATTTCAAAAATCGTAATCTTATTATCCAACTGCAAAGACTTATTAGAGCCATCAGAGAAGCACAGTTTCAACAAAGTGTTTTCGCCCATTTTTGACAAATAACGACCAATTCGTACTACATCTTCGTCTTTTTCTTCTTCAAAAGTCTTAAACAGATGCAACATTCCAACCGTTTCTCCATTTTGTTTCCTATCCCAAACCTTGTCAATATTTTCCAACAAGTAAGATTTCAATTTCTTAGAATCCTCTTTGTCTAACACGGTTGAGATCAGAACTGAAGCAATTTCTGTCAACGTTGTCTTTTCGTCAATATAAGCAAATGGATCTAGCACTCCAATATTTCTATCTTCCTTCATATCCAAGGTTACAAAGTGAATTGATTTGATATACTCCTGAACTTCTTCATAAATATTCTGTTCCTCATACTCCTTCAAAATCTTCATATACTGACTTCGCATTTCCGCTTTAGGGTCAATATAAACAGACTTGATTTTCAAGAAACTATTCAAGGTAAACAACAATTTTGTTAGATACGATTTTCCATTTCCAGTCGCTCCAGTAATAGCAACATGAGGATTATTGGTAATCTTATCCTTAATCCCCATTTTATTCGCCTGAAGCAAGTTTGAAAAGACTAGACGATTACTTGCTTGTAAAGCTGCCTCAAAGTCACCTCCCCAGCTCGCAATCTCATTGTCTATTCGACCAATGGGGAAGCCAACCTTGTTTCCTACTTCTTTTGTGACAAAAAACATATTCTGACAGAAACCTTCCAAAGAAGTATATTGCACATAACTTTCACGCTTTTTATCCAACAATTCTGTAAAGCGACCTTTGTAGAAAAAATACAACCTATCAGCATAACCTCTTGCAAGAGAACCTCCTAAGTTAGCTATGAGCTTACTTAAAATATCATATCTTTCCTCAATCTCATCTTCATCATCGCCAGTCACAACTAAGAAATGGAGAAATTCAACCATTTTTTCTTTACTTTCAACCTTTTCTTGATAGTCAACCAACATTTCATGAGCTTCTAACACTTCTAAACGTTGAATATCGCCATCTTCCTCAATTTCAGCAACCACATTCCCCAAATTTTTACGTTTGTTTCTTGCTTTCTTTTTAGAAGAAGAAACACCCTTATCTGCTGAGAACGCAACTTTATAGATACTTTCTACAGGAAAATCTAGCAACTGCAATTCTTCTTGTAGATGAATCGAAGATACATTTTGAGGATAGTCTACAATTGGGAAACAAGCGACCAAATTATCATCATCTTTATTCTCCAATCTCAACACTTTGTGATTCTCAAAATAGATATTTGTATCATCGATATTATCGATACAATTCTTAATTGCATCTACTTCTGTTTCCTTGTCATAAAATTGACCTCGTAAGAATTGCAAACGAGCTAAAAACTCCAACTCCGTTTTTTCAACCTCACGAACCCTCAACTGATGTAAAGAACTTTTCAAAGCATTCTTTTTTAGTTGCCAATCCTCATACCAATTTAGAGGAGGTAATTCACCCATACCAAGCAACTTCAACGTTTCTTTTTTGTAGAAAGACACGCTGTCTTTTAAAGTCGAAACTAAGTCTGGACTAATATTGTTTGACTTCAATGGAACAGAGATATAATGCTTGTACTCAAACAAAAACTCTATCTCATCCTCAATCTTTTCTTGCAGACTATCCATCATCAAATTTGCTAAAGGAGCTGTACCGCTATCCTGGTCAATATCTTGACGCAAGAGTTCAAATCGCTCATACAAATCTATTGGAATAGGAATCGTATGCAATTCAAAGTCACCATAGACCGATATTTGACTAAAAGATGAAAAAGCGGTTTGTTTAAACCGCTCACGTCCCCTCTTGTCTATCGTAACCAAAACTTCACTAGGAACTTCAAAGACTGCAAAAACACCACCATTTTTACGTAATATCAAACTGTCCGCAAAGTCCCAGTAATTACTCGTAATTTCCACGATAAATCCTTTCTATTTTTACATATTGTTTACCTTTATTTATATAATACTTTTTACTGTATCTCCCATAATGCCAAAAATAAAAAATGTAATCACGAAGATAAATCACTATCGTTTTACCATCAATTTTATTATTAGTCAAAATTTTCCCCAATTGCCAGCCTAAAGCAGAACCAATAACTAAGCACCAACCCCACTCAAGAAAACCTACTGACATCAAGAGAAAAAAGAAAATCGGAGTAAAAAAGATAAAATATAATAAAGTCGACATCTCAACCGCAAAAGGCAAACTAAAATTATCCGATAACTCTTTTACAAATATAGGCTGGTCAAAACCACGCTTATACGAAAATAATTGTTTCTCTTCTTTTTCCATAGGCTTACTTAAAAACTTCTAACAATTTATTAAATACAGTCGCAGGAGCTTTCAATACAGTTTCTGGACTTAACAAGAACCATAAAATTAAAGCACCGGTCAAAATGGATACAAAAATACCCCAAGTCTTTCCTTCCCTCCAAGCTCGAATCGCTTTACTAAATACAAACAATCCAATCAAAGGAACACCTAACTTATCAACTAAATACTGAAAAAAACTCATTTATCTCATTCTCCTTAATTTTCTTTTTTATCCTTCTTTGCATAATCAAATGGAATCTGATGCTCCATTTTATCTACAAAATAACTATCTTTATCTTTCCTCAACTCGAAAGAAAAATTCTCACTATGACTTGTACCCAAAATATCAAAGGTAACTTGTACATAAGCTAGTGTCTTATCACTACCTTTTACAAAATAGGTATAATCAATGCTTTTAACAGTTGCTCCGCCAATTGTTTTGATATTTTTTGAGATCAAGTCAAGATTCGATTGACTACTTGTATAATTCTTGAAAAACAATTCAATAAAGGCAACCAAATCTTTTCTGTCATTTTCACTCAGACCATCATTTGCCGTCAAAATCAGTTGTTTTTCTTTATCAATCTCCTGACTCTTAAAATCCGTAACAGGAGCAAACCAAGGCAAACCATCAACATAATAGCGACCGTCTTTTTCAACGTATGGGATTGAAAACTCGATTGATACACGTTGAACCTTGTTATCAACCTTTGTATCATAAGTAACTGCATAAACTGCAACTCCATCTTTCGCCATCAGTAAACGACCACTTACAATAGTCATATCTTGTTTTGATTGCCCTTGATTTTTAACACTAGGCGGTGTTCCATAGAATTCATTCAAACGTTTTGCGTTTTCTTCACTATCTTTCTCGCCTGCCTTGTAAGTGAAATAATAGCTTACATAACTATCCAAAAATTGCTCCAACCGTCTATCAATTTCACTATTATCTACTTTAGCAATCTGATTCTTTTCAAATTCCTTCACTTTAGATATATTCTTAATTGATAAAACTCCAGTAGCACCCACAAAAACTACAAAACCAATCAATAAAGAGCCAAAAACTAAATTCGCACCCTTTTGATTGATTTTCTTAGGAGTGTATACTTTCTTATCAGAAAGTTTCTTTAACCTTTCTTGATTTTTTTCTCTTTTTTTAAATCCTCTTATCATTTCAAATAGATTACCTCAATTTTCTTCCTTCCTTTTTTTAAAATTAAAGAACAACCTTTCTATAAAATCCTTGGGAAGTATTTAAAACTTCTCCATGATCTATGAATCCCTGAAATACTGTCAACCAGTTTCCACAGCTAAAAAAGTAATTGATAACTGATTCATAATCTAACTCTTTTGTCAACTCAACCATTGTCTTAACTTCATCTTTAGAACAGAATCTATAATATGTAGTTACAATTTGAGTTACAGGCACATAACGTTGTAATTGAAATTTCACAATAAACTCGTCGCCATCATACAATTCCAATACAGCTTTTTTCAGTAAGTAAACTTCGTCCAAAGACATCACCTTATCTACTTCCCAATCTGTAATACCGCAAATAAAAAAGCTATCTCTATCAATTCCTCTTTCATTCATTCTTTCAAGAACCTGTTCTTGACTGTATTTCATAATATCCAGTTCACAGAGAAATTCAAAATTTCCTTCTCTTAAAACTCTTATATTCGCTATCATCTTGATACAAAGTAACCTTTATCAACAAAGCTACCACCTTCTGATAGGCGAACATCTCGACCAAATTTTTCATAATCAAAGTAGTTTTCTAATGTTTCCCTTGACAATTCAAAACCAATCTCATCTACAAGATATTCACCTAAATCTCTATCAGTTGCAACTTCAGGATATAACCAGCAATCATCAAATTCAGCATTTAATAATTCCTTTGGATCAGAACTATTTGATTCAATGAATGATAAAACAATATCTTCATCTACATCTTCCAACTTTTCAGCAAGTTCATTGAACACAAATAAAGGACTTCTTTCAACATCTAAATCAGGCAATTCTTCAATAGATTGAATCGTTATAGAAACATCTCCTACATAAAATCCAAATTCAGAAGCTACATATTCAAGTTCAACAGGCAAAGAAAATTGTTTTACTTTCTTTGTCACATCATCCATAATTAAAGCTGTTAATTCCATCTTTCACCTTCCTTTACTAACCTTCTACCTGCTTATTTAACTGTTCCAAATCAGCAACACTAAATAGACCATATCCAATAAATGCTGAACCCTCATAATCAACAATTTCAATCTGTTCATCATAAGAACCATTTAAACCAATATGAGATAATCTTCCAAAATATAAAGGCAAGCTAAACCAAGCCTGCCTTCCATTCTTTGGATTCTTAATTAAAACTCTAGAAGTCATATCCAGCACCAGCCATTTTCTATTGCAAAAAGTACCAGCTATCGCCCTCATGTCCTAAAAAGACATAAGAATCACCTAGACGACTAGCAATTTCTTCTTCATGTTCTTCTACATAAGCAGACAAACGATCTTCATTGACTAACTGCTCATATTCTCCATGATTCAAAATACCTGCAAAATCAATCAATGCTTCCTGCGTATCAACTTCTGTAAATGAATTGATATAAACATTATCAGGGTTACAACCATCAAATTGTCCAAATTCCACACCGTCAAAATGTTCATTTAAACGATCAATAATCTTCTCAGGTTCATCAAGCAACTTTTTCCCATAAGCATAATGCTCACACACATCAGAATAGTTATCATAGACAACTTTAATACTCATTTTTTCTCCTTCCAAATAAAAAAAGGAAGCCAACCTTGACTTCCTTTACCGTTTTAATTAAATTGAAGCTGAACGCTCAAAGCTAGAACCAATCGCAAAGGCACGAGTTGTTACCTTGTTCAGTTGCTTGTTCATATCATAGTAACTATTCAAATCACGTTTGATACACTCAATAACTTGATACGGTAGTTGCAATTCTTCATCTTTTTTAAGAAGTGAACTTAACTCACCAGCATGCTTCCAAGCCAAATCAAATTCTTTTGATTTCAATTTTTTAGCAAGTTCATTCGACAATTCAATAACTTGTTTATCTTTTCCTTGTAATGCCATTTTTTTATACCTCTTATTTCTCTATTTTTTTTCATTATCCAGCAACTAAGCTGGTGAGCGTTTTTTAACTTTCATCTATTCTCTCCCAAAAAACGAATCCAACGAAACCTCAAGTAAATCAGCTAACTTAACAAGATTTTCAAAGCTAGGTTCTCTTTTACCTTTTTCCCAGTTTGAATATGAACCACGATTTACGCCTATTTCATCAGCAATTTGTTGTTGTGTTAGTCCTCTTTTTTTCCTAAGTTGCACTAATCTATTTGTAAAAGATGTCATTTTCTATACTTCCTTGGTAAACAACTAGCGTAATGTTCTGAATCATTAACCTTTGCATTATAAAAAATCATATTATTTCCAATAATTTCTTGCCATGTAGGAATTTCCTCACGATAAATGCGATTAAGTCCATAAAAGTTCCTTACAATAAATCTAACAGCTCCAATATGATCTCCTAAACCAACCACACACAACACATCATGCTCTATATCATAAACCCAATAACTTTTTGGATTTATCAGTATTTCCCGAGCAAATTCCCAATCTCTCTCAATCCAATCATGACCTGGTCGGTAATAAACTTTTGTCTGACAAGATTCATCATTAAATCCATAAAAACAGTGACTACATAGTGTTCTGTTTTTATCTACCCACCAGCAACAACCATACTTTTCATCAACGCAAGCTGTATTCCACTTACAACCACATCTTCTACAAATATCTTTTTCCATTAAACCAATTCAAACCCATCTTTCTAAATGATATTTCTTAACCAGCAACAAATACACACTTTGTCTTTCTTTCTGATCACGTTTCATCAACCCAAAAAGCAGCAACTTTCGCTTAATATCTACTTCGTTTGCTAGAAAATCCTCATACTCTTTAATAAGTCTTTTTACCTCTTGCCAATCTTTACGACTTTTAGTTTTTCTATAAGTTTGACATTGAAAGTCTATATAATCTTGATAATTTCTAGCTTTCTCACTTGTCACAACTCCTTCATAGAAATACCGAGCAGGAATTAAAAAGACCAACTTCCTCAATTTTTCATCAGTAATTTTTTTCTTACTCATAAATAACTCCTACATAAACCAATCAACAAAACTCCATTTTGTTATAAGGATAATAAAAAGCAGTATAAATAGAAAAAAAGCCAAAACTATACCTACACAACCTGCATACAGTTTTTCCAAACCAGTATCTTCATCTTCTAAAACTTTCTGTCCCAACAAACTACCAACAATTTTTTTCTCCTCATTTTTCATATACTTATCCTTTCAATCTGCCTTCTTCTTAATATCAAGAATCGCATTCACTCCATCAGGCATTCTTGACCAGTCAATCACATAATCCCTAAAATAAGGCAAAAACATTCGCTCAGATTCTATAGGTATAACTGTTAGATTTTCATTCCCTTCAAATGAAGGTAAATAATGACTAATTGATTTTAGCCCACGATCAGTTGAACATACCAAGTTACTGTTATTTACTATCACATTATCAATACCTACTTTCTTGTAGATTTTTCTCATAAGCTACCCTCGCTTGCTCCAATTTTTTCCAGTTTTTATCACTTATTTCTCCATCAAAAAGAATCTTCTTTAGCTTATTATCACCAGTAATATTCTCCCACTTTTTTATCAATGCAGTCACACCTGAAACATTTTCATTCAGCCATCTATACTGTTTGTCAAAGAAACCAGTTTCTACAGGTGAGGTTGAAAAACCAATTCTATCAACTTCACCTAAAAGTGAATACCACTCACGATTCAAAACTTTGTCGCCATTCATTCTTTCAAATACTTTTATCTTACTGTTAATCACCCAAACAGCAAGCCTAGCCATATCAATTTTTTCATTCAACGATTTTCTAACAAATTCCAAAGCAACATCATCACACATTCTTACTTCATAACGATTTTTGAATTTTAATGACGAATGAATCAAATCTATATCAAGACCAAGTTTCTTTGCCTGCTCAATATCTTTCTGATAAAAACAGAAATGATAAGCAGACTGACGAGAACCAAAGTAAATCGTTTTTGCTTTTCCATATTGGCCATTATCTTCAATCTGCTTCATTGTCAATCGACTTTCAACCAAACCACTATCCCAAAGGTCAACCAGCTTACCAAGTTCAAAATTGCCCTTTTTGTTATACTTTTCATCTAGCGCTATATCAAGCCGAGGAATATTCATGAATTTCCCTTCACCTTGTGAAATAGTACGCTCATACTCAAAGCAACGAATAAAAAAATCCCTCCAGTTTGACTTCTGCTCATTTTCAAAATACCACTCATATTGTCTACATGCTTGACCTTTCAACTCAATCATACAGCCCATATCTTCCCTTTTCTTTGAAATGAAAACATTGATATTTTGAAAAGTATATTTTGTATCATATCCTGAACCACCCTTTTCTTCTTCAAGAAATGGCTTGTTTTGGAGACATAACACCTTCGCTATCACATCTATATAATCTTGTGTTTTAAACGTGACCTTCACATAGTCAACTTTTCCTTCCAAAGAAAATCCACTATCTCGCACACCTTCCTTAAAAGCTATCAACGCATTCACTTTAGAGTCATAAGACTCAGGAATCTCACCAGCTTCTTTCCATCTATACAATGTTGCTCTATCTATTTCTAAATAGTTAGACATTTCCTGATCTGAAAAAGCGTACATCTTTTGTACCTTGTTTAGATTCTCAAATTCCATATTTCTCCTTACTTTTCAATAGTGTTGCATTTTTTAAGCCCAAAAAGTCAGTATTATCAAGGCTTTATGCTTCTACGCGCATCTTCTACCCCCCTATTAGTCATAGGGGGTTAATTCGCACAATCCAGCTTGCTAGTACACGCTAGTACACGCAGTCGCTCGTCGCACTCGCTTCCTCGCTCCTGCTACTAGCTACTAGCAAGCTGGATTGCACCAACTAGCACAGTAACCAAAAAGAGGGGAAATCCCCTCACAACTAACTAAAATCGTATTCATCAAAAGGAAAATCTTCCAAAATCTCACTCCAATTTTGAGTTGTATTCTGTTTCAATTCAAACAAATCTTTTATGATATTTCTTTGAATCTCATTCAAGTACACTACATTATCTTCCTTTTCAAATTCCAAAATACCATCTAACTTATCTACCAAATTCTTCATTGAACCAGCAGACACACCAATTTCTTTAGAAAACGCAAACGTTCTTACTAAATCATTCCCACTTTCTTTTTGTTTACTAGACATCAATTCTTGAACAAGCCCAGGATCCGCCTTCTTCACTTCTCCTTTTTCCAATTCCTCTTGTGCTTCCATTTCAGCTTGAAGATTTTCTTTTTCTTCTTCTGATAATTCAGCATTTGGATTTTCTAAAGGATTGAAAGGATTTTCTCGTCGCTCGATTTTCTCAAATTCATCATAGAAAGAGAATTTCTTTTCAAATAACGGTGAGTAAAACTCCCTTGCTACTTCTCCATAAACACAGGCATAACCTCGACCATATACTCGCTTACCAGCTAGATATTTCACATACTTAAATTCTTTATTTTTATTAACTTCACCAAAAGCTAAATCATAGCTAACCTCGTCTAATCGGCCAACAGAAATACGAAAATTAATATTCGCTTGTAATTTTGAGCCTAAATCTTCTCTAGCAGGCTTCTGCATAGCTAATATTCCAAAACAGCCAGCTTGCCTTCCAAGAAACAAAAATAGGCCCATAGCATTATCCAAACGCTGTCTAGTTTGAAAATCAAGCATGGCGCACAAAGCATTATATTCATCACAGACTAAAAAATAAGGCTCAAGTCCATACTCATAAAACTTCTTCATATCCTTATCGCCATTTTCAGCACGTTTTTGACGAATATAGGCATATCGAGCAAACATAATATCTACTCCTCTTTCAATCATAGATACTATATCTTCTACCTTATAAGAAATTCGCCCTTCAAAAGCCTTCTGTTCATCCATTGTCACAAAATCAGCTTGTTTAGGATCACCGATATCTACTACACCTTCTTTCGCTAATGCACGTATCAATGTCCTTAATAGTACAGTCTTACCACCACCAGTACCACCGACAACTAACAAATGAGGATCATCAATAGGATTCCACCAAAGGTTTTTCATCAGTTGAATACCTTTATCAGAATAATTAACATCAGTAACCTTTATACGATTCAGAAAAGCAGAATAAGCCATCTTATAGGTTTTAAACTTAACATCGTCCTGAACCTCCATAAAATCCATGAAGAATGTAGTTTCCAAATCACCACCAATCTTCTTAAACTTATCTTGAAACTTATTTCCAGCCATTTTAAAGGCAACTTCTAAATCATACCGATTCTGTTTTAAATAGACCGTTGGAAATGTAACCTTATCAACTGTTCCTGATTCGGTTTTAACCTTTTTAGTATAGGTATATCCATTCTCTTTTAGAAAAAAAGCTAGTTTAGCAAGTCTTTCTATCTTCTGAAAAAAAAATACTCTTTCTTGTGATAACCAAGTCAAATAAACACTTAAACCAATTATCAACATCAGCATAACTACAGAAACAACAATAGAAAAAATATCTACATTCTTGATTTTCTCAAAATTTGAATAGACAAAAAAGCCTAGTACAGGACTAAACAACAAAAAGAAAAAAGAAAAGATATAGTACCTTAAATTCACCATATAAGGTTTAATCTTAATTCCACGATATGCAGGAAATAAACTCATATCATTTCTCCTTTAGAAATTATCCCTTATGTTCCTGTTTTTGCTCAGGTTTTTGATCGTGCTTCTGTTCCTGTTTTGCTTGACCAGCACCTACACGCTTAACATTTTCAGCACGCAAAGCAAAAGCATGTCCTTTGACCTCAGAAACATTGTTATTTCCACGTGAAATTGTATATGAATCATCATAAATCCAAATTGTGGCATCACCAACAAGTTCAACTTCAGACATCATAGGAATATCTTCTACAGAGATACCTTCTTCCAATTTAATTGGAATAATTTCTTGCATTTTATCTGAGAAAACTTCTGCATGCGTTGGATAATCAACAGGCGAACCATCTACCATTTTAAAGTTTTCAATAAAACTGATAAATACCAGTTTACCAAGCAATTCTTTTGCATTTACAGGGATTTCTGCATTATTAAATTTACGAATACTAAAAGCCATTATTTTTTTCTCCTATTTTCTATAATTTATTTCTCAAAACGCAATTCAGTTGCTTCAAATTGAATCTCTTCTTTTGTACCAACCAAACGTGTCACCATATTAAGCCCCGAAACAGACTTAACAAATGTAAGACCTCTTGTTTTTGGAACATCAGAATTAGCCAATCCATATACACGAATAGTTACCGTACTTTGATTTTCCCCTGAAATCTCAAATTCTCGGAAAGGTACAAAATCATCATACGAACCATTTACTACTTCACGAAATTTTGGACTAACAACAACTTTAGTACCAATCACATTCAATCCCACAGGGAGTTTTTTAATTTTTGCCATTTTTTTCAATTTCCTTTTCTATTTACATTTTTTCTTTTTTAAAAAAAAGGACGATAATTCCTGTTTATTTTACCGTCCTATAAACAACATTCTTAATCTTTCTTACGCTTCATACCAACTAGACCTAGCATTGATAAGATACCAGTACCAACGAATCCAAGCATACTAGAAGCTGTACCAGTATTCGGTAATGATGGTTTTTTCGGTTCTTGCGGTTTAGGTTGCTCAGGAGTGTGAGTCACAACCTTAGCTTCCATTTCTTGACCATTAACCACATTCACAAATGTATTTTCAACATCACCACTTGCAATACGTTCAACTTCGATATAAAAATCAACGTCAAACGTACCTTTAACACCTAGAGAGTTCAAGAACTCTTTGTCAATAGTGTAAGCCCACTTACCGTCTTTTTCGTTCCAAGTTACTTTAACAATTTTCTTGATAAAGTCAGAGTTTGTACTTTGGTCAAACTCAAATTGGAAAGCATAAACGGCACCTTTAGCAATCTTATCTCCTGCCTTAACCACTTTACCGTCAGCCAAGACTACATCATAAGGAAGAACCATGTCTTTTTCAGCATGGTATTCTGTACCACGAATAACTCCTGACCAACTTCCTGTATATCTATCATGTTTCAAGTCAAGCATATCAATACCATCATACTGATAAAGTGTATCGTGCTTACTAGGGACGGTCACACCGTCCAAAAGATAGCGTAAGTATTCACCAATTTGAATTTCTTGACCATCACGAATCTTCTTATCGTCCTTTTGATCCAGGGCATGTTTTTCAGGCTTCACATCAGGAACTTGAACAGTTACCAAGTTAGAAATATAGCTATTTCCATAATCAACTTGATAAAAGTCATTTTTGACCAACTCAACCTTCTTAACAAGCAAACGAGCAGGAAGATCAATCGTGATATTCTTAGCTTGTTTTACATAGTTCTTATAGAATGAAGCAGAATCTTTCGCTACAAACATATAGAACTCACCTTTTGGATTCAAACCAGCTTCCTTCAAAATGTTTTGAATTTCTTGTGTACGTTCCTTATCCGATAGAACATGGTACATCTTAAACAAATCCTTAACATTTTTACCAGTAGAATCCTTCATAGTGATTTTACTTTCATCTACTTGATATGCACCATCTTGAACATCATCAACCATAGCCCACGTTTTAGCAATCGCTTTTGAATCAGCAGTAAACGTTGAATATGGCTTATAATCAGTTGTCAAACTGAACTTCACATTTTTATCAAATGTGTTTGAACCGTCAATACTACGCTCATAAGTATCTTTGATAGCCTTCACAGGCTTAGGAGTTGATGGTTTCACACGCAAGCGTGAGTAGTTCACTTTTACAGTAGGCGCTTTTGGACGTTCAGGCAACTCTTTTGGTTTTTCCAATTTAGGTTTAGGAATTTCCTTAGTATCCTTTTCTTTTAATACAGGCTTAACAGGCGGCTTCTTCAAAACATTAATTGGTACAGTAGCACTTGCCTTACCAAAAATTCCTACAGCCCAACCATTTCCACTAAAAATTTCTTCATCAGAAGGCAAATCTTTCCCTTCTGCTCTTGCCTTATCATAAGCCCATTTCCGTTCCAATTCAACTTTTTTAGCAGAATGAACACCTTCACCATTATGATACACAAAATTCAAAGTAGAACCATAGCCAACAGATAAAATAGACCCACGAGGAATATCAGCTTCATCTTTTACATTATCGTATCCAAGATCTCCAGCCTTTACTCCCAATTCAGGTACATCAGAAGTCCAAGGAGTTTTATATTCTCCCTTGTAAAAATCCTTGCCATCACGCTGAACCTTCTTCACATCAGAGCCATCAGGATTCAAAACAATACCTTCTGTACCATCTTCATAAGTCAAATTCAACTCTTGTCCATAATCAACATCATTAAACATCAAAACAACAGCAAGAGTAACTTTCTTATTATCTTTTTCAAGATAAAACTCGATCTTAGTATTAAATTGAACTAAATTTCCATAAACAAAATTAATAGAACCACTATTATCTTCCTTATGAATCGTGATTTTAGTAGTTGATAATGGCCTTCCATTTTCCTGCCACTCAGCTTCAACATCATTAAATGTAAACCGAGCAGAAATTTTCTCACCTTTATCATTTTCAGCTACATTATGTAATGTAAATGAATCTCCTTTCTTAGGATTATAAATTTGTCCAAAATAACCAGTAGGATTTTTAATTAAATCACCACGACTACCAGTAATAGTTGTATCACTATGCAAACCAATATAATCTTTAACCTTCAACAAACCTTCAATACCTTCAAATGAAGCCGTGAATTTCTTATAATAGTTTACACTACCACGTTGGTTTTCGTCATAGTCACCATAAATCTTCACATTAGGTTTTTCAGCTTTCAATCCTTGTTTAGCAAGTTCTTCTTTCTGCTGATTATAAGCAGTTAATTCCTTATTGTAAATAGATAACTTCTTATCATAATCAGCTTTTAGAGCATCATTATCCTTTTCAACCTGTTTGTTGTAAGCTTCTTGGTCTGCTACAGCTTTTTTGTAGGTAACTTCTTTTTCAGCGTTTTCCTTTGCGATACGCTCATTTTCTGCCTGGATCGCTTTCCGTTCAGCTTCATTGTTGACTTTAGCAGCCTTATAGTCTTCAGTTGTTTTCTTAACAACTGCTTCTTGCTTCGCATAATCAGCTTCAATTTCTTTTTGCTTTTCTGCGACTGTTTCAGAAGTTGCAACTCCCTTATCCTGAACAGCGACAACTTCTACCTTAACACCAACTTCTTTCGCTTCTTTTACAGCTTTATCAAGAGAATCATGAGAAATAGGAACATCTACCTCACTTTTCTTCTCAACAGCAACAGGTTTATCAGATACAACTTCATCAGCAGAAACCGAACCTGTAGAAACTACCATACCCAACATTGCAAGTGCAAGGATAACTCCACAAGCACCACCAACTTTCATCTTACGGATCGAACCATAAGCCTTATATTCTTGTCCTTTTGACATTTAATTATTTACTCCTTTTCTAAAAAACATTTTTTTTCAAATTAAAACTCTCAATCACTTGATGGCGAGCGAGAGCGTTTATAAACAACTACAATCACATTTTCTCCTTTTCTGCAAACAAAAAAAGCCAGTTTTTAACTGACTTTTTACCTAAATCAAACCCATTTCCCTGAATAGTCAACACGATATTTACCTTGAACAATTTCATTACGAGCATAAGAGCCATCAGATTTTAAATAATACCAACCACCCCAATAACTATCATAAATCCACTCATTCAGGGCCATAGCTCCACTAGATTTGAGATAGTAGCTACCCTGCCAAGCATTACTTACCATATAACCACCACTCTTAAAATAATACCATGAACCATCAATCTTCAACCATTGATAATTAGCATAATCACCACCAGCTTTCAAATAGAACCATGAACCATAATATGAATCATAAACCCATTCTTTATCTGCCATCTTTCCATCTGACTTCAAATAATATGAACCATGCCATGTATTTTTAACATAAATACCGTTCTCATTCAAATAGTACCATGCTTTATAAGACGGATCATATACCCATTCACTCTCAGCCATTCTACCATCTGACTTCAAATAATATGAACCTTGCCACGTATTGGTCAAAGGTTTCCCAGCATTATAGAAATACCATGAACCATTCTCTTTTAACCAACCATTCTTACTAACAGTTGAATTTCCCTGTTTCGGTGATGAAGCATTCGTTTTTGGTTTTTCCTGTTTTTGTGTCGATTGAGAAGGTTTTGAAGTAGCAGAATTCTTCTTATTCTGTTCCTCTTTTCTTATTCTCTCCTTTTCTTTTTCTTCCTCTTCATTTAACCTGTCAATTTCCTTAGAAATCTTTTCATATTCTTTATAAGAAACTTGTAATTTCTCCAGCTTACCTTTTTCAGATTCCAATTCTTTTTCTTTCTTTCCAAGAATTGACTTTCTGTTACCTTCTGTAGTATTCGCAGGGGTTATTGTACTAAAATTCTTCTTAGTTGATTTTGAAAGTTGATCATCAGAAACAGTAATAAAACTCATTTCTGTACCATCTTTCAATAGATTCATTGAAAATCCAAAATATTCAGACTTACTAGGTTCACCCCAATTTAAACCTGAAATAGAATTAGCATGAAGGAATTCATCACCATCATACAGAAATCTTAAAATTCCATCATAAATAGCACGTTTTAATTCAGCTTTAGTAGATTCTTTTGAAAGCGAAGAATACCCTACACTATTCTCATAGTATTGATGACCATACTCTTTTTCTTCATCTTCCTTACTAGAAGTAGGCAAACCGTACTCTCTAGCAACCTCATTAATTCCCTTCACATAGTGCCAATCCGAGATTCCTCTATTAGCTTCCTTTACCTTAGCAGAAAGTTTACTAGCAAAATCAATGGACGATTGAGCAAGAGTTAATTCAGGAGTTCCCATTTGCCTTCTTACTTGATTTATCATATCAAAGGCAAAATAATTCAATTCAATCAATACTTCTTTAGGAAGTTTGTCCACATCATAAACTTCTATTTCATCAGAAGCAACAGTTACAAAGTTATTCTTCTGCAATACTAACTTTGCGCTTTCGGATTTTAGCACTTCTTCTGCTCGCTCTCGTTCGCCTTCACCCTTCTTTAAATTAAAATAATCTTTCAAAGCCTTTGCATACTCCGAACTCACCTTAATAGTATTCTTTTCACTATATGGCACTTTCAAGGCTTCAACTTGTTTCTTCAAGGTATCAATATTATTCTCAGCTTCAACAAGTGAATACCAACGACCATCACCTAGATAGCCAGTAACACCATTCTTCTTAGCAAGTTCACTTCTTTGATTATCCAATTCTTTAATCTTAGATTGTCTTGCAGAATCAGCATGAACAACACTACTAAATGCCAACAATATAGCAGTTGATAAAAAAGCTATTGACTTTTTATATTTCATTCAAATATCCCCTTTTTTTAAAATGTTATATACATTATATCATATCCTATTAAAAATAAATTTTATTATTTTAAAATTCAATAATCACTCCATCTTCTCTGAAACGATTATATGTTCTTTCAATCTTAGACATAATCTTACTGTAATAACTTCGTGTAAGTTGACCTACAGCATATAGCTGATAATATAATTCATCACAACATTTTTTGAAGATATATAGACATCAGCGCCATTTTTTACATGAGCATAGATTTTCAAATTCCAGCAGAATCGACTATAGATTCGGTTATACTCTTTTATGATCCATTCTTCGGAATATGTCCTCAAACCCTCTTTATAACCATACTCTTCGATTTTAACACACCTCTTTCCTACTACTAAATCTTCTCTGCTAGGTCAAGTAAGAATCGTTTCACTTCACTCTTATGAACATACTTTGTCTTATCATCATCAGCAAAGCGAATAGTTTCTTCATAGGTCTTTCCCTTAGTCAACATTATTACAAGTCCATGGGAAAATTGATGGTGACACCCTAGATTGTCTAAATCCTTTGTAGACAAAACTTCTTCACGCTTCACAGTGAACTTTTCATCTACATTGATAAAATCATCTATCGTACAATTATAATACTTTGCTAGCTTATAAAGTTTATCAATGCTAGGCTCACGATCTCCACTTTCATAGCGTTTATATGCTTTCTTTTGAATACCTAGATAATTTGCTAGATCATCTTCTGACTTATTGTTTCTTTCTCTATAGAATATCAATGCTTTTGATACGTTAATCATTTTGTTTCCTCTTTTCTTTTATCTACACCTCTACTCATATTGTTAATTTACATAAAGGAACTCAATAGATTCCCTTGTGAAAACTAACAATACTTTCAATTCTTATCAGGACAAAACCTGTTTTATAAAAATCTAGTTATTGTTAATTTTTTGCAAAATAAAAAGGCTTATTTCAAAGCCTTTTTACGTTTTTTTTCAATAGAATATAGCAATATAAAATGTATGCTCTTATCTTCGCATACTTTCAGCTTCTCAGCCTACTACCTTCGCCAAGGTCACAAATTTAAGGATAACTCAATATCCCCTCTTTCTTACCCAAAGGCATTAGCAAGATTTTACTCTCACACACCGACCATACAACACATAGACCTCACTATCTCACTCTAGCTACCTTCTAAGAAGTATCATTGACTGTACCACAGCCATCAGTTCCCTTTTCTTATCTACTAAGGCGAAAGGACAAAACACCCACGTTTAGACTCAACTTGACATTTTCTTAAAATTCACGTATAATTAAATTGCTAAATTTTTATATGCGTGTTTAGTCAATGCTTGTCGTTGTCTGACACGTTTTTTGTTAAATTTTCAAAGAACTTTTTTCTTTAACAACTTTTGTTGTTAAATATATAATACTACTTTTGTTGTTAGAAGTCAATAGTTTTTTTAAATTTTTTTTTATTTTTTTTCGGAGATAAAATATGCTTGAAATCAGACTAAAAGAACTTCGTAATAAAGCTAATATAACTCAAAAGGAACTTGCTGAAGCTATAAACACAAGTCAACAAAATATCGCCTTTTACGAAAAAGGAGAACGAAAACCAAAACATGATATGGTTGAAAAACTAGCAAACTTCTTCAATGTTTCAATAGACTACTTACTAGGTAAAACAGATATTCCTGATCTTGACTTAGAGACTGACATAGACAACGCTATTGATAATTCAGTTGCTTATGATGGCACACCCATCACAGATAACGACAGAGAAATCATTAAGAACTTTCTAAAAGACTACTTCTCTAATAAAAAAGAACTATGAATCTAAACAAAGTTATCAAAGAGATTGAACAATTAAATTGTCAAGTTATCACTCTTAACAACTTATCAAGTAAAGGTAGATATGTACTTGCAAATAATAAGCACTTTATCTTTCTTCGATCTGACACAAGTGATATTGAAAAAATAAATGTCCTTCTTCATGAAAAACACCATCTAATCAATGACGACTGCAACAACTCACTTTCTCAGATAGACACCTATAAGAATCATATAGAGAATGATAGTGAAAAGGCAAGAATCCTAGACTTCATGAGCTTAGTCAACAATGAATATCCTATAGATGATAGTTTCAATTATCAGGACTATCTCAAAAATGCTGATATTCCTTCACAATATGAAAACTATGTTAAGAAAATAGCTACCCATTTTTACAATGAAAACAAAAAAAATAACATTATCTAAGATAGTGTTATTTTTTCTATTTCCGAATATTTTTCAGATACCTGGTTCCCTATTTTGACCTAAAAAGCGAATTTAATATCCAGGAATGTTTAATTTTCTTTCGCCTTTTATTCTAAAATCACAGTACCCCAAAGTTCATCATTACAGGACACAAACAACTCATTATCTGTTCTATCTAAAGAGAAAAAACCGCCTTTTCCCTTTTTACAAAACATGAATTCAACAAAATAGACTTCTAAATCCGCCTCATATTCTTTGTTAATTATCAAACGCTCATTAAAGTCCAACTTATCCAACTGATCAGAATACTCCTTCAAAAAGTCTTTCACAAAGTAATTAAATCTCGAATTCATCGTTTTTGGAAGTCTATCCTGATAACTTATTTCTTTAATTTCCATATTCTATCTCCTTAAGCATCAATAACTATTCCTTAAAATCAAACTTGCAATTTCTTCTCTAGCGCTTGCGCTAGCACTTCTGAATAGTTAATTTTTTCTCGATCAGCAAGACGAACTAGCCATTCAGGAACAGTCACATTTTTCCTAATCGCCTTGTTACTTCTGACAAAAGGCGCAGGATCGACTTGAATCATTGATACAAAACCATCTGAAACCTCAATCTTTAAAATATCACTTGGAGTAGGCAGCGCCATCCCTTCATCGATATATGATGCTAAAACATTTTCAAGCATTTCACGAGCATTTTTCATTGCTTCCTCAATATTTTTTCCTTCTGTACCACCACCAAATTCTGGGAATTCTACCCAATATCCTGTTCCTTCTTTATGAAAAATAGCTGGATACGTTTTTAACATTCTACTACCTCCAATACGAAAAGACTTAGGAATGTAAGACTTACAATCCTAAATCTTTGAGAATCTTTCTTTCTAATCCTCTTCCCAAATCTTCATTTCCATGAACCGGAATAGTGACGAGATATGAAAAACCCTCTTTCTTAAAATGATGATGACTACCCCTTTGACGAACTTCAACCCATCCATTCTCAAGAGCTAGTTTCACCATTTCTTTACCTGTAAGTGGCATATATCGTTGTTACCTCCTTACATTTATCATTATACACATTATGCGTATATTTGTCAAGCCAAAATAGATCACTTTTGTTCAATAACTACAAAATAAAATAGACCAGTTTCCTGATCCACTTTATTCTATATTCATTGACTAAAAATATACATTCCTTGGTTAGTTTTTGGTTAGTTTCTTAAAAAATACAATTTCTTAATTCTTCAATCCTTTTAAAATCAAAAAATCTAACTCCCTCTTTAAATTACTACTATTATACCATATTTTTTGAAAAAGCCAATAACAGCAAGGTTTTAGACATTTTCTGCATAAAAAAGCTGGAAAATCTCTTCCCCAACTTCTTTCTACAATCAAATTTTATGCGCATTTACTTATTTTTTCAAGCGCTCAACATCGCGTGCAATCACTAATTCTTCATCTGTTGGAATAACCAAGACACGGATTTTCGCTGCGTCCGTTGAGATATCTCCCGTTACGCCAAAGACGTTTTTTTCTGGATCCACATCACAACCAAACCAAGAGATACCTGAAATGACATCCTCACGGAAATCTGCTGCATTTTCACCGATACCTGCTGTGAAGATAATCGCATCTGCTCCATTTAGGACTGCAAGATATTGGCCGATATGTTTTTGGATACGATCAACATACATTTCATAAGCCAAAGTTGCATCATGGTCTCCTGCTTCCATGGCAGCAATCACATCACGCATATCGCTTGACTGGCCAGAAACTCCCATGAGCCCTGATTCACGATTGAGAACGCGACTAATATCTTCTGGGGTATTGAAATCCTCTGTATATTGCATGAGATAAGGGATGATAGCAGGGTCAATATCTCCTGTACGAGTTCCCATCATCACACCTCCAAGTGGTGTGAATCCCATAGAAGTATCCACAGACTTCCCACCCTTAACAGCTGTGATAGAAGCCCCGTTACCAATATGGCAGGTAATCAATTTCAAATCTTCTAGAGGACGGCCCAAAAGTTTCGCTGCTTCTTCTGCGACAAACTGGTGGCTTGTCCCGTGGGCACCATATTTACGAACCTTGTTGTCTGTGTAGTATTTAGTTGGTAGAGGGTAGCGATAAGCCTTCTCTGGCATGGTTGTGTGGAATGAGGTATCAAATACGACAACACTGGTAATATCTGGCAGCAATTCCTTAAATGCGCGAATTCCAGCTGCGTTAGCTGGATTGTGAAGAGGAGCCAACAGTCCCAATTCCTCAACTTTTTCTAACACATCTCCCTCAACAACTGTTGATTCCTTGAAATATTCACCACCTGCAACGACGCGGTGGCCGACACCTGTAATTTCGTCGTACCCTTTGATAATGTCAAAACGAATCAAGTCATCCAATAAAATTTTAACGGCTTGTGTATGGTCTTCAATATCAAGAATTTGTTGCTCCGAACGACCGTCAAATTTTACTGTTGAGATCGAATCCTTCAAGCCAATACGTTCAATCAAGCCTTTCGCCAATACAGTTTCTTCTGGCATTTGGTATAGTTGCCATTTCAAGCTTGAGCTTCCTGCATTGATTGCAATTGTTTTTGTCATAAGATGATACCTCTTTTTAAGCGTTTTCATCTATTATAACAAAATCTCTTTTATATTTCAGTACCTTTGCTCCAATTTTGAAAATTTTCTTTAAAGGTCAACAAAACTGACGGATCTTGCAAGCTAGTAAGAGGATAGACAAAGGGTTCTATTTCTTTATCTCTTTTCTTCTGTAAGACAAAAATACTTTTAGCTTGGCTTGCAGTTGAGAAAATATCCTCTGGCAGAGCGATGATAGCAGCCAGACTCACTTCGTCTTTGAGCCACCCTTTTAATAAGTCACTTTGAGGACTTGTCAATAAATCACTAGGAGCTAGAAAAATAGCATAACCATCTGACTTAAGGTACTTGAGGCCTTGCTCCATGAGCAGATGATGGGCATAGGTATGTTCTTGACTAGAAGCCACTTGATAGCGCGAAGCGATGGCATCGTCTGGGTAATAACCAACAGGCAAGTCGCTGATGACCACGTCGCTTTCTTTAAGCATTTGCGGACGAACGGCATCTCCTTGGACAAAACCAGCTTGTAAACCGATCACATCTGCCATACTAGCTGCCAAATCAATCAGCAAGTCATCCACTTCGATTCCCAAGTAATCTACTTTTTTAGCAAGAGAAGTCAAGAAAGTAGCCCCCAAAATCCCCATACCAGAACCTATTTCGAGGATGCTAATTTCCTCTTGATCCAGCAACTCTTCCACAATAAGTACCAAGAGGAGGGCAATGGCATCCGGCGTAAACTGG
>ERZ773008.414-NODE-414-length-30992-cov-3.898051_pt1 | contig 30992 bp, 28 predicted proteins | sample MGYA00580664_ERZ773008 | MGnify/ENA primary metagenome ERZ773008 (study PRJEB29015, sample SAMEA2738016) | human oral metagenome | biome: human oral; feature: human-associated habitat; material: dental | place: China | collected 2048 ... | reverse complement strand
GGAAGATAGGAGGTTAAGATATGGTTTCTTATTTTATGAAACGATATGCTATGTCGGAAAAAGGAGCGATTAACTTAAAAAAAGCAATCATTTCACATACCTTTGTGAATTTAACAAAATTATTTGCACCAATGATTGCCTTTATGTTTTTGTTCCAGTATATAGGCATTTTGAAAGGAATTGAAAGTTATAATTTTACTATAGTTTATTATTTTATCTTAATAATAGTAATGATGATTGTAATGTTTTTAGTTGCAAGGTGGGATTATGTAAGACTCTACACAAATGTGTATAACGAGAGTGCAAATTCAAGGATTGATATAGCGGAAAGATTAAAGAAACTGCCCCTTTCTTATTTTGGAAAAAGAGATTTGGCAGATCTTGCGGAAACGATGATGAATGACATGAACTTATATGAAACCATATTTTCACATGCTGTTCCTCAAATGTATTCAACTGCTGTTTCTACGGCTGTCATTGCTTTAATGCTACTTATCTACAATTGGAAGTTGGCTCTTGCAGCCTTGTGGGTAATTCCGATTTCAATTCTAATAATATTTTTGTCAAGGAAAATTCAGAAGAAAGTAGTGCAAAACTGGATAGATGACAATCGCAAGGTGTTTGATGATTTGCAGGAAAAAATTGAGCAGATAGATCAAATAAAATCTTATAATTTAGAAGAGCGAATGCTAAATGATTTTTTTGAAAAATTAAATATCTCTACAAAACAGAAAACCAAGGGTGAAATTGTTGCGGGAACACTTACAGGAGTAGCTACCGCGATATTAAAGCTTGGTATTATAAGCGTTGCTGTTGTTGGTGTAAACATGCTTATTGCAGGGGAGATAAATATACTGGTTTATATTGCGTTTTTAATGTTGACAACAAGTGTTTATCTTCCTATAGAGGGAATAGTTACTTTTATATCGATGATAGTTATGCTTGATGCTGTGGTCGGAAGAATAAAGGAAATAAAAACCATGCCTATTCAAGAAGGCAAAAAGCATATGGAAATTACAAATTACGATATTGAATTTAAAGATGTTTATTTTGGATATGATAATCATTCTGTGATAAATGGTGTTAGTTTTACTGCAAAACAAGGCGAAATTACAGCCTTAATCGGTTCGAGCGGAAGCGGAAAAACAACACTTGCAAAGCTCACTGCAAGATTTTGGGATATAGACAGAGGAAAAATTTTGATAGGCGGAGAAGATATAAGTGAGATTGATCCGGAAACTTTACTTAAAAAATTTTCCATAGTATTTCAAGATGTTATCCTCTTCAATTCAAGCATAAAAGATAACATTAAAATCGGAAAAAAAGATGCTACAGACGAGGAAATAGTAAGGGCAGCCAAAATAGCAAGATGTTATGATTTTATAAATAAAATGCCGGAAGGAATCGATACGATAATAGGAGAAAACGGACAAAGACTTTCCGGAGGAGAAAGACAAAGAATATCAATAGCAAGGGCTATTCTGAAAGATGCACCGATTATACTGCTTGATGAAGCTACAGCATCTCTTGATGTCGAAAATGAAAGTCTTATTCAGGAAGCGCTGTCTGAACTTATAAAAGAAAAAACAGTTATAGTAATTGCTCATAGACTTAGAACAATAAGAAATGCAGATAAAATTGTTTTGTTAAATGCCGGGAAAATAGAAGCAGTAGGTACGGACAGCGAACTTTATAAAAGATCAGAATTTTATAAAGCGATGCTTGAAAAATCAAACATTCAGTAAAAATTGATTTAGAAGAATATGATGTGATAATATAAGATGTAAGAATAGATGAGTTTCTTTTGTTCCATATTAAATAAAAATGTAGCAGAAAAAATAGATATTTAAAAAAGAGGAAGTTGCACCGACCCTCAAAGTTAGACCTGAAAAATATAACGATTGAAGGTCGGTACAGAAGTCTTCTTTTTTTATTCTCAAAAAGCAAAAGAGAGAACAGAAAATGAGGATTGCCGAGTGGATAAAAAAGAATATTTCCGTATACATATACCAAACACTATTTTAAAATGTGGACATAGTATATGATTATGAAAAAGAGAATAAAATATAATGACATGGAAAAAGCAAATTTTTATTATGATGTTTCATCAGTGAATTAGTAGGAACAAGCTTATTTAAAAAGAATGTGAAGATGTAACTTATAAAAATGACAAATAAATTTCTTAATTACACCTGACAAAATCTATCATAAGTTTGACTGTTCATATAGCCATTGAGAAATGGCAATTTCAATATATTCAACAATGAAAGAATATATGGTATAATAAGTAGGAAAAGGGGGATTACAGTATGAATCCATTTATTTATGAAATACCGACAAAGGTTTATTTTGGAGAAAATCAATTACAACATTTGGGAACTGAGTTAAAACAATTCGGTAACCGTGTGTTACTCGTATATGGAGGAGGCTCTATCAAAAGAAACGGAGTATACGATACTGTTATTTCGCAAGCAAAAGAGGTTGGAATGGAAGTATTTGAACTTTCCGGAGTAGAACCTAATCCGAGAGTGGATACAGTAAGAAAAGGAGTTCGCCTTTGTAAAGACAACAACATTGATGTTGTATTGGCTGTAGGAGGAGGCTCTACCATCGATGCGGTAAAATTTATTGCAGCAGGTGCTTGTACCGAGGCGGATCCTTGGGACTTTTTTACAAAAGGTGCTGCAATTGACAGCGCGTTGCCGATTGTAACAATCTTAACTCTTGCGGCAACAGGTTCAGAAATGGATTCCTGCGGTGTTATCAGTAACGAGGAAACGAATGATAAACTGGCACGATATTCGGATTATCTTTTTCCGAAAGTATCGTTTTTAGATCCGACAATTACGTATAGCGTGAATGAGTATCAAACCGCTTGCGGAGCTGCAGATATGTTATCTCATGTTATGGAAGTGTATTTTACCATGGAAAAAGATTTATATATGTTAGATGCTGTAATGGAAGGTCTAATGAAAACGATTGTGAAATATGGTCCTATTGCAGTGAAAGAACCTCAAAATTATGAAGCACGTGCAAATCTGATGTGGGCAGGAAGCTGGGCAATCAACGGATTTATTGATGGAAGTAAAAATACTGCATGGAGTTGTCATCCTATGGAGCATGTGTTGTCAGCGTATTACGATATTACACATGGACTCGGATTGGCAATTTTGACACCAAAATGGATGGAGTATTGTTTAGACGAAAGTACAGTAGATAAATTCTATCAGTTTGGAACGAATGTGTTTGGAATCGATTCTTCTCTTTCACCGATGGAAGTTGCAAAACGGAGTATTGAGTGTGTAAAAACATTTTTATACAAAGATTTGGGCTTAAAAAGTACTCTTACAGAAGTTGGAATTGGAACAGAGCATTTTGATATTATGGCAGAAAAAGCTTGCCATGGAAAGGTTTTACCTGCGTTCAAACCTCTTGGAAAACAGGATATCAAATCAATTTTTGAGATGTGTTTATAGAAGGTGCGATTCGACTGTGATACAGTTTGCATCAATGAGAGATTTGGTTATACATCTGTTGTTTTACGGAGAAGATGGGATAAAAATGAAAAAGAAGTTTTGTTACAATGTTATTCTACGAGGAGGAATCAAATGTACGATCAACCGTTGAACAGTACAGTTTTGAAATCGGCAAGCATACCCAAAGATTTAGGAGATTTTTATGAAGAAATGAAGCCGTTTCGCTTTTCGATGATGAAATATGAATGTGTCATTCGAGAAATAAAAACAAAACTGGAAGTGCTCAATAGTGAGATGTCTATTCGAAACAAACGAAATCCGATTAAGATGGTACAGACAAGAATTAAACAACCTGCGAGTATTATCGAAAAATTAAAAAGACGAAATTTGCCGGTTTCTGTAGAGTCTATGGAAAAAAATTTGAATGATATTGCAGGTCTTCGTGTCATCTGTTCTTTTATTGATGATATCTATGAACTGTCGGGAATGCTTGAAAAGCAAGATGATGTTAAAATTATAGAAATCAAAGATTATTTCAAGAATCCGAAACCAAACGGATATCGAAGTTATCATATGATAGTGGAAGTTCCTGTGTTCTTTTCAGATCACAAGGAATTTATTCGAGCAGAATTGCAGATTCGAACGATTGCAATGGACTTTTGGGCGAGTTTGGAACATCATTTGCGTTACAAAAAGCAGACGATTGATTCGGAAGACATCGGTGCAAAATTACTGGAATGTGCGAATGTGATTGCAGATACAGATCAAAAGATGCAAGAAATATTGTATCAAATTATGGATCGGATTGAAGAGAGTGATAAGTAGAGAAATGTCCGGTTTATAAATGATAGTAAACATTATTTTAAATATAGAACGGGTTTTAGTATTTTACCAAGAGAATAAAATACAATAGTACCGAAAAAACAGCTTTTTGTGATAACTTTAATCAGTGATTGGTATGAGTATTTTAGTGAGTCTTATAGACTTGGTCGGTATTCGTATCAAATAAAAATAGTCGGAGAAAACTCCGACTATTTTTTGTGTCAGTTCTCTATATTAGGATAGAGAAAGCGTGTTTAGCAAAATTATTTTTTCTTGATACCATAAGTGGAACGGAAGGTGTCTTTTTTGATAATGACATTATTTTCTTTGATTTTTCTGGAAATAACAAAGGTGTTATCTCCCTTCTTCTCACGAGAAAGAGAAACCACTTTTTTTGTAGTATCTTGGAGTGCGACCAACTCGATTGTAATATTCTTATTATCAGCGGTTGCCTTAATTTTTACGGGAACTTTGTAGGTGTTTTTGAACTTAAAGTTCAAAGAACCGTAGTTTACAGCTGCATCATATCCTGCAGGATAGTAGGAAATGCGCAGAGAGTGATTTCTTCTTTGAACAATGTCCATTCCGCTGTTTAAGGCGGCATTAAACAAGGTAGAAGACACTTGACAAACGCCTCCGCCATATCCGTCTACAAATTCTCCGTCGGTGATAACTTTTGCATTTCGATAACCTGTTGCTTGAGAAGTAGGACCTACTATGCGGTTGAAATCAAATATTTCGCCCGGTTGTATCACTTTTCCGTTTAAAGCGTTCGCAGCTTTTTTTATATTGAATTTTCTGTTGGATGGGGAAGAAGCAAAATTGGAAGTTGATTTTCCAAGAGAAATCACCTTTAGAACCGGTGGGGTCACTTGCTCTTGATTATAGTAATTTTCATCCAAGGAATCTAAGACTTCTAAGTCGGTCGGAACGGTATCATCAGAAGTATTTTCTGTAGGTTCTGTTTCCGAATTATAAGATTGTTCATCGGTAGCTGTGGGATTCGGTGTCTCAGCCGGATTTGGTTCTACATCTGCAAAGACAGCAGAACTTCCGAGAAGTCCCAATAGCAGTGTTGCTGAAATGATTTTTTTTAGTTGCAATCAAAAAACCTCCTTAATTGCGTAGTTTCAATAAATTTATTTTTATAAAAAAGAAATGCACGATTCATTTTGTAAACATATATACGTCTATCATATCACAATATTGTGGAAATAAGGGATTTTTTTTAGATATTACAAAATTGTAATATTTTTGAAAAATAGGATATGAAAAGGACTGATTCAATATATTGCAATTCATCGTGGTTGTGATTCGAAAAAGTATAATACAGTAACCGAAATAGATTAAAATCAATATAGGAGTAAGAGGATGTAGGATTTTGGAAAAACCGACACCGACAAATAAGAATGATGTGACCGAAGAAATCCACTTTGACAGACAGGAATATCAATATTGACTACTCATTAAAGTTGTAATAAAGATTTGCTTTTTCAGTGTTATTACCTTTTATTGTCTTTCTTTATTATCATACACTATGTCTATATTTCATGCGAAAACTCAATAGGAGTTATTTTATTATTTCTTGGAAAATGAAGTATTTGAGACACTTGAAAAAGTTATGCACATACTCTGTGAAAGTGTAAATCAACTGATGAATGGAACAATCAAAAGTATAACTTGTAGAGATTCTATGAGGTCAACAGTTTAACAGGGTTTTAGTATAAAAATGTTGTTTTGTAATGAGAAAGAGAAAAAAAGTTTTCCTTGTAGGACTACAAGAAAAACTTTTTTATCATACTATCTTTATCATACTATCTTTTTCTTAAAAAATATCTTTTAACTCTTCTGTCAGAGCCGGAATGACTTTAAATAAATCTCCGACGATACCGTAATGTGCCGTTTTGAAAATAGGTGCATCGGGATCGTTGTTTACTGCAATGATAAGGTCTGATTTTTTCATTCCGCCGATATGAGGAAGTGCACCGGAAATACCGAATGCAAAGTAGATTTTCGGAGCGACTTTAGTTCCTGTAGTACCCACTTGATTTTCTTTTGGCAACCATCCCTTGTCTACCAAAGGTTTTGTACAACCCAAGGCACCACCGACCAATTTTGCAAAATCTTTTACGATTTGAATATTTTTTTCTTCTTGAATTCCAAGTCCGCATGAAACAACAATTTTTGCATCTTTTAGGGATACTTCTTTTCCGGATTCTGTTTCATTTTTGATAAATTCCAACACCTTGGTACGAATATCTTCCGGAGATAATTCAATCGTTTCGTTTGTGATGACTCCTTGTCGAGAGGCATCCGGTTTGTTTCCACGGAATACATTGCTTCCAAGAGATCCGATTTGAGGAAGCGTAGCTGTTAAAATCGTGGAATATAATTTTCCGTCAAATGTCGGTCTAACCCACATCAAATCTGTTTTTTCTTCATTCCAATAAATGTCTGTACAGTGAGCAACAAGTCCGAGTTTTCTTCTTGCTGAAATTCTTCCTCCGAGGTCTTTCCCATTGTTTGTTGCACCGATTAGAATCGCAAACGGTTTATATTTATCAATCAATTGATCCAATACCGTTGTAAATCCGTCTGTTGTATAGTGTTTGTAGAGTGGAGACTCTACATTGATAACTTCATCAGCACCGTATTCAATTAACATTTTTGCAGATTCTTCGTTATTTTCTCCAATGAGTACCGCAACAAGTTTTTCACCTTTTTGGTCTGCTAACTCGCGTCCTTTTCCTAATATTTCAAGGCAAACTTGAACCGGTTTATTATCTGATTTTTCGATGATGACCCATATATTTTTGTATTCCATTTTCTTTTCTCCCCCTGTTCTATCCAATCAAATTTTCTTTCAAAAGAATGGAAACTAATTTCTTTACAGATTCCTCTTCCGTTGCTTCTTGAATTTTTGTGCCTTTTTCCAACAATGCAGGTGGAAAAACATTGTGAACAATTGTTGCAGAACCGTTACGACCGGAACGATCTGTATCAATACCTACAGTTGCTGCATCTAAAACAGGAATTTCTACTTCTTCAGCTCTTTTAAGACCTTCCTCTGTTGTTTTGCGAGGTTCCTGTGCTTCTCTGCTGATAGTAAGCACAACAGGATAAGAAGATTCTACTTTTTCGATACCGTTATTGGAATCGCGGTAAGCAATCACTTTGTCTTCGTATGCTTCTACTTCTCTGACATAAGTGATTTGAGAATAACCGAGCAACTCTGCAACTTCCGGACCGACTTGACCGGTATCTCCGTCGATTGCTTGTGTTCCTGTGAAAATCACATCAAACTCCCCGATATGTTTGATGCAGGAAGATAGGATATATCCTGTTGCTAAAGTATCAGATCCTCCGTATGCACGATCGCTTGCAAGATAGCCGTTGTCAGCTCCCATAGCGATACATTCTTTGATAGATTTTATACCGTTAGGTGTGCTCATACACAAGATACTTACAGTACCTCCGAATTTTTCTTTCAGTTGAAGCGCTTGTTCTACTGCGTGTTTGTCGGCAGGGTTTACAATAGAAGGAACACCTTCACGAATAAGGTTATTTGTTTTTCGATCGATTTCGACATGTGAAACGGATGGAACTTGTTTGACACAGACTAAGATTTTCATAATTGCCTCCCATAAAATAATATTTTATTATAATTGTTAAAAAACATAATGATGTCAAATTTATATTTCTACTTTCTTCTATATATCCTTTTTGGGTAATTTTATTCAAAAATAAGAGAATAACTTTTTGTTTTGTATCTGATTTTTTTATTTTCCAACAATATGATATTACATGGTGTTGGAGGCTTGTTTCTTTTTTACGGAAATCGTATCGACAAGAAGAAAATAAAACGGAAGTAAAAAAACAAAATATGCATATCTGAGAGAGTTTACCTCTGCACCGATGGTTGCAAGTGGAACGGAGAGCATGATATTCCAAGGAATCCAACCTGCAATGATAATACAGCTGTTTTCTAAGTAAAGTGCAAGAACTTTTTTGTCAGGAACAATCGGTTCAAAAAAATGTAAGGTCAGCATAGTTCCCAAACTTTGATTACAACCAATCATATTCATAAAAATCGAAGTTATCATCAATGCAAAAAATGAGGTTGTTTTGTTGGCAAAGACAGTCACAATATGATTGATTCGGGAAAGAAGCGGTGTTTGCTGAAAAATCCCAAGATAACAGGCAGAGATAATAATAATAAAAATAACACGAATCATCGATGCAATTCCTCCGCCTGATAACAAAAGAATGGTAGCATCCTGTGAATCGGGACGAAATCCGAAGATAAGACATTGTAAGAGGGAAGACAGTGTCATCTTTTGTATCATGACAGATATCACAGATGCACATAGCACGCTGCAACTCATAATGATTTGAATGGGTGTGCGGAAAGCGGAAAGCAGAATCATCAACACGACAGGAATACATACTATCGGAGAAAGTGTGAAGAACTGTTGAAAGGATTCTATTTTTTGAAGAATTTCCGCATTAGATACCTGTTCTGTAGTGTGTAGGTAGTAGAGGAAACAGGAGATAGTAAATGGAATGAAGGCTGTTTTTAACATTTTAATAACAGTTTCATAGATATCGGTTTGTGTTAACTCCGCAACCAATAGTGCACTGGACGACATAGGAGAAGAACGGTCACCGAAAAAAGCACCCGATATAATTGCACCCGCTGTAATCACAGGATTGATACCCATTGTATAACCCATTGTCATACATAGCACGCCAACGGTTCCTGATGAACCGAAACAACTTCCCAGCAGAAATGATACAAAGCTACAGCACAAAAAAACGGACAGGATAAAATACTTGGGGGAAATAATATGAATTCCGTAATATACCATAAAAGAGATGGCACCGCTTGAACGCCAAGTAGCAGTAAGCATTCCGATTAACATCAGAATAATCAGGATGCCTTTGATTCTTTTGATACCAATCATCCACATTCGGAATAATTGTTTGACAGAGTGTCCGCGATAAAAACAGTATGAGGAAAAACAAAGAAGAGAGCCTGCAAGAGCATATAGGATATCTCGTCCCGTCATGATACAAAGACAGATTTGAAGTAAAAACAACAACAGGGTAATTCCTTCAGCCATATAAATTCTCCTCTCTTTCGGAAATAACAGTAATACTTGAAGATATTATACCATATGCTTATCTGAATTTGGAGTGAGCCTGTAAATATCATTCGATACTTCAATATTTTCTGTATTATTCTATTATTCTAAAAAATATATTGAAAAAAGATGGAATATATTGTATAATATAATTAGCAAAAGAGAATTGAGATCATCGTGGGCAGGTACTCTTTTCCTCTTAAGCTGTTTTAGGTATACTGTTTCATCAGTTGTGTTGTAGTGGTGTGCTTTTTTTATACCCTAAAAACCTATGGATAACGTTTTTTACAGTGTTTTGGTTAACATTTTTTCAGTGCATATTGTTTTGCATTATTGAGTGTAAAGAGTATTTTTGAAAAAATGAGGTGATTTGATGGAGTATGATGAAATTAAGGTAGGAGACTCTGCAAAGGTGTCGAAATGTTTTTTGGAAGAAGAAGTTCTGGACTTTGCTAATATTTCCACAGATAACAATCCAATTCACTTAGACAAACAATATGCCGAACATACCGTCTTCAAGAGGAACATTGTCCATGGGATGTTGGTTTCATCACTCATTTCTTCTGTGATAGGGACAAAACTTCCGGGAGAGGGCTCTATCTATATGAAACAGACCTTGGATTTTTTGAAACCGGTTTATTTTGGTGAAGAATGCACAGCAGAAGTGAAAGTGATATCAAAAAATGATAAGAAACGAATTATAGTTCTCGAAACCTCTGTAACTAAGGAAGACGGAAAGACAAAGGTTATCTCGGGGCAGGCAGTTATTAAAAAACTGTAGTGTTATTTTTAAAATTTAAATGATTGGGAGGTATAGTGTTATGAATAACGATTTTTTAAAAAATATGGTAGAATCTCAAAAAAATATGATGGCAATGTGGCAAGATATGTACAAAAACATGGCGCATACAAATGATGATCCGTATACCAAAGCATTTGGAGATTTTTTAGAGATGCAAAAGAATTATATGAATTTTTTCTCCAGCTTCATGCAACCAACCTCCAACTTTGGAGAGATGCCATTTCCTTTTATGGGCATGAATCAATGGAACGAAACGCAAAAATCAATGAATGAGTATTTTGACAAGTTCAAACAATATTATAATCCGCTTGAAATCGGTAAGACTTTTTCTCCGGCGGTGAAGGATGTTTTTGAAAAGATGATGAACGCTAACACCTATTACTTGAATATGTATCAACTGTGGAGAGAGTTGGAAAATACGAATATCAAACCTGCAACTGATGAGATGAAAAAATTTTCCGCCATGCTGGTTGAGAAGTACAATCCAATCTTCAAAGATATGGTAGTTCCGCTTTTACCGCAGGAGTTTCAGCCTCTTATAAGAAACACCTTTGATTTGTTCAAGACCTATATCGATACAAGTGTCGATTTTTATACACCTTGGACAAATAACTACACGAATTTAAGAGACCTCTTTGTAGAGGGGATGCTTGATGATAAAGCTAAACTTGGAAAATTCTTTGAACTTTGGAGAGAGCAGTTTGACAAAACTTTTGGAGTTATTCTTCTGTCCCCTTCCTTCGGAATTAACAAAGAATTGATTGAACAACAGAATAAAACCTTTGATACCTATGTTGACATGGTGTTACTGGGCATTGATTTTATAACACGTATCTTAGCAGTGCAAAATGAAAACATTGATGATATCATCAAAAAGTACTTTGAAATGGTAGAAAAGGGAAGTCAACCAAAATCATTCAGCGAATTCTACAAATACTGGGCTGAAGAATTGGAACATATTTTGGAATCTTATTTTGCAACTCCTGAATATTCCAATCTTTTAGGACAACTTTCTTCTGTAGCGATGGATTACAAGATTGAGATGCAAAAATTGACTGAAAAATATCTTGAAGAGACTCCTTTGGTAACCAGAAGTGAAATGGACAGCCTCTACAAAACTATTTATGACTTAAAAAAAGAATTGAGAAATGCTAAGAAAACACAAAAACAAAGTTCTTCACAGTCCAAAAATGACAAGGAGGATAATGTGTAGAAAACGCATTAATTTCTAAAGTAAACAGAACAAGAAAAGCAAGAATATATTTTATTCAGAAAAACTTGAAGCGGAAAAAACTGTCTTTTCTCCACTTGCCTGTTAAGGATTGAGTTGGAGAAAGCAGTTTTTTCTGGGTATTGCAGCAGGAAGGAGAACATATATGTATAAGATTTGCGATTGGAAAAAGAACTTTGAAGATAACATTAGGATACAAAGAAAGTTTTTGGAAGGCTTTGAGACGATGATGCATTTGAATGATACAAAACCGGGTTTTTCAGAAAAAACAGAAGTTTATGCAGAGGATAAGATGAGACTTTATCATTACAAACCTCTCAAAAAAGATATTGTTTCCGTTCCGACTCTTATTATCTATGCTCTTGTCAATCGCGAGACGATGATGGATTTACAGGAGGACAACAGCTTTGTCAAAAACATGCTTGATGACAATCAGGACTTATATATCATTGACTGGGGATATCCTACGCAAGAAGACATGTATCTGACTTTAGAAGACTATATTGAAGAATATATTTTCAATGCTGTGGAAGCTGTAAAAGAGGATTCCGGCAGCGAGAAGATAAATATCCTCGGAGTTTGTCAAGGAGGGACTCTATCCTTGATTTACAGTGCTCTTCATCCGGAGAATGTCAATGCTCTTGTAACTATGGTCACACCTGTAGATTTTTCGACAGATGACGGTCTTCTCTTTCGTTGGAGCAAAAATTTGGATATTGATAAAATGGTTGATGCTTACGGAGTTATTCCCGGAGACTTTATGAACAATGGATTTTTAACATTAAAACCGATTTCTTTGATGATTAGTAAGTATCTTAATCTTATTGATGACTTTGACAAACCGGATGTGATGCATAATTTTTTGACGATGGAAAATTGGATTTTTGACAGTCCGGGACAAGCGGGAGAAACGATACGCCAATTTATCAACGATTTATACAAGAAGAACAAGTTGGTTAAAGGAGAGTTGATGATAGGTAAAAAACAGGTGAATCTCAAGAATATTACTATGCCTGTCTTAAACATCTATGCTGAAAAGGATCATATCGTTCCTCCTGAGTCCAGCAAGCCTCTTGACCAATATGTAGGAACAAAGGATATTGAAACTCACAGCATTCCTACAGGACATATCGGAATGTATGTGAGCTCCAAATCAAAAAGACAGGTAGCGCCTTTAATCTCAGAATGGCTCAAAAAGAAATCTAAAAGTTTGAAAAAATAAACTTTTTTTGTCAATTATATCAAAAATAGGTAAGATGTATTTCTAAAAAAGAGTAACGATTAAATATTGAACTGAAAGTATTCTATCATAAAACAACTTCATGGCATAGAATAAATCAGAAGGATTGATTTTTTAGAACATAGTAAGGGATAGCAGTAATAGTATCTTTTTTTAATACCATAAATAGTGCAATATAGGAACTGTTCTTTAGTTGCACTATTTTTTTATGCTTGAGTTTAGGACAAAATGTTTTTAGAAAAGTGAAATGAAAGTAGAGAAACAGGAACAAATGTCGTATAATAAAACGAGAGAAAGAATCTTAGAATCAACTGAAGAATATTCAGAGAAGAGGGAAGGATGATCATGGTCAGTGTCATTGTTGTTGCGGCAGGAAAAGGAAGCCGTATGAAGTCTTCTGTTAATAAACAGTTTCTGAAACTGAAAGGCAAGGCTGTTTTGCAACATACGATAGAAACTTTTCTGGAAGTAGAAGAAATTGATGAAATGGTAGTAGTTCTTTCTAAGGAAGATGTTGCGCTTTTTCAATCATTGGATTTTTTAGGAAAAGAGAAAGTTAAGATTGCATTAGGAGGGCAGGAACGCTATTTTTCCGTTCGCAACGGATTAGATCAAGTGAGCGAAGATTCCGATGTGATTTTGGTGCATGACGGAGCAAGACCTTTTGTTACCAAAGAGGAAATCAAATCTGTTATTTCTTGTGCAAGACAAGACGGGGCTTGTATTTTGGCAACGAAGGTAAAAGATACCATCAAAGAGGTAGAGTGTGGGGTTGTTGTGAACACACCGAAACGTGACCGTCTCTATGCTGTACAGACACCTCAGGGGTTTCGGGGAGACATTTTGAGAGAAGTTTATGCAATGGATTTCTGCACATTCGGTGATTGGATTCCTACAGACGATGCCTCGCTTGTAGAAAGACAGGGATATCCAATCAAAATAACAGAAGGAAGTCCGAATAATATTAAGATTACAACGCCGATTGATTTGTTGTTGGGAGAGTTGATACTGGAACAGGAGGAATTGCTTTGAGAATAGGGATAGGATACGATGTCCATCAGCTTGTTGAGGGAAGAAAGTTGATTGTCGGAGGAGTGGAGATTCCTCATGAGAAAGGGCTGCTTGGACATTCTGATGCTGATGTATTGGTGCATGCAATTATGGATGCGATTTTGGGTGCATTGGGAGAAGGGGATATCGGACGACATTTTCCGGATTCTTCGCAGGAGTTTAAGGATGCGGACAGTATGATATTGTTGTCAAAGGTATATGAATATATGGTACAAAAAGGATATCGAATCGGAAATATAGATGCGGTTATCATTGCGCAAAGACCGAAGATGGCACCGTATATTGATGAAATGAAAACAAAAATTACCTCTGTTTTACATACACAGAAGGAGAAAGTGAATATTAAGGCGACCACAACGGAAAAACTGGGACCCGAAGGCAGAGAGGAAGGAATGACTTCTCAGTCGGTTGTTCTTTTAGAAGAAGTGTGATATACTACTTAATTGATTTAACAGCTAAGTCGATAGAAAGAATCAGACGCCAAAAAGAACAAATCAATCGAATAATATAGATATGTATAATAGATAGTTTGTAACACTTAAAAATAAGGAGGATATTATGACACGAGTACGATTTGCACCATCTCCTACAGGGTTTGTGCATATAGGAAGTTTGAGAACAGCGTTGTATAATTATTTGTACGCAAAGAAAACAGGCGGTACCTATGTTTTGAGAGTAGAGGATACCGATCAAAGCAGATTGGTGGAAGGCGCTGTAGAAGGAATGCTCAAAGCGATGAAGTGGGCAGGTGTTGTCAATGAAGAAGGAGTTGTTCTTTCAGAAGAAGGTAAAGTAACACAAGCAGGAGATTGCGGACCTTATGTGCAATCGGAACGACTTGATATCTACAAAAAATACATTGACCAACTATTGGAAAGCGGACACGCATACTATTGTTTCTGTTCCAAAGATCGTTTGGACAAAGTAAGAGAAATTCAACGAGCGGAAAATAAAGTGCCGAGATATGACGGACATTGCAAAGGATTGACAAAAGAAGAGGTACAGGCAAAAATCGATACCGGGGAACCATATGTGATTCGTTTGAAATTGCCGGCAAACAAAGACATTCATTTCAAAGATATTGTGCGTGGAGATGTGGTAATCAATACGAACGATATGGATGATCAAGTGTTGATGAAGTCAGACGGATTCCCTACTTATCACTTTGCTGTCGTAGTAGACGACTATTTGATGGGAATTACACATATTATTCGTGGAGAAGAATGGTTACCGTCCACGCCGAAACATGTATATTTATATGAAGCGTTCGGATGGGAACAACCGACTTATGTTCATCTTCCTAATATTTTGAATCACGACCATAAAAAGCTGTCTAAACGACAAGGAGATGTTGCAGTAGAAGACTTTAGAAAAAAAGGATATCTACCTGAGGCATTGATCAACTATATTGCATTGTTGGGCTGGTCACCTGAAGATAATCAAGAAGTGTTCTCTATGGATGAATTGGAACAGTATTTCAGTTTGGAGAGAGTTTCAAAAAGCGGTGGAGTTTTCGATGTTGCGAAACTGAACTGGTTCAACAATCAGTACATTCGTGAAAGAGATATCAATGAATTGGTAGACCTTTCCATTCCTTTCTTAGTGGAACAGGATTTAATGACAGAAGAAGAGGCGAACTCTAAAAAAGAATGGTTGGCACTTGCAATGGAAACGGTAAGAGAGTCTATGGACTATTTGTCACAATTCCCTGAAAGAATCAAGCTATTCATTTCTGAAGAAGTTGAAGTTTGGGAAGGCGAGGCATTGGAGTTTATGAACTTACCGCATATGCCGAAATTGTTGGAAGTGTTGGAACAAAAAATCGGAGAACAGGAAGAAATTACACCGGATTTTGTATCCGACATGTTCAAAGAAATCAAAAAAGAAGAAGGAATCAAAGGAAAAGAGTTGTTTATGGGAACACGTGTCATCTTGACAGGTCAAAACCACGGTCCTGAAATTCCAAAAGTATTGACATTACTTGGAAAAGATAAATTGATGGTTCGTTTGAATCAAGCAAAAGAGTATGTTTTGAACGAAGAGTAAATGATTCTTTGAATCAACTGCAGATTGAGAGACTCCTCTTATCAATCACTAAAAAATAAAATTCTATAGTTCTGCTCCGGATACTAAAAGTAGTTCAGAGCAGTGACTGTAGAATTTTTTGATTACAGAAAAATTCCGTCATTTGAACAAAAATGTAAAATTGTGTTATCACAATCGGATTTTCATTTACAATCTGAACAAAAAATAGTAAAATACGAATAAGGTATTAAATAGGTCGAATGTTTTTTATATTATAAACAACAAAGATTTGATAATTGGCTTATCAGTATATCATTTAGAACTTAGAGAAGTGTGCCGATTTATTTTGTTTCAAAAAACTTATCTGCCTACAAAAATCCAATAAAAGAAGTTGTTTTAGTTGAGAAGGGGAAGGAGATTACCATGTTGAAAGTAAAAACAGATATTGAAATTGCACAAGAGGCAAATATGCTCCCTATTTCTGAAATTGCAGAGAAATATGGAATTTTGGAAAACGAATTGGAATATTACGGAAGATATAAATCAAAAATCTCTTTTGATGCGATTGAGAGATGTGAAACAAAACAGGATGGTAAGTTGGTTTTGGTTACCGCAATCAGTCCAACTCCGGCAGGAGAGGGAAAATCCACAACTTCTATCGGTTTGGGACAGGCGTTGAACAAAATCGGAAAGAACGCTTATATTGCGTTGAGAGAACCTTCCTTGGGACCGGTGTTTGGAATCAAAGGAGGAGCTGCGGGCGGTGGATATGCTCAAGTAGTACCGATGGAAGATATCAATCTTCATTTTACAGGAGATATGCATGCCATTACAGCGGCAAACAATTTGCTTTCTGCAGCAATCGACAATCACATTCATCACGGGAACTCTCTTCAAATTGACGCAAGAGAAATCGTGTGGAAGAGAGTATTGGATATGAACGATCGTGCACTTCGAAATACAGTTGTTGCATTGGGAGGAAAGGTTTGCGGTTTTCCAAGAGAAGATTCTTTTATGATTACCGTTGCATCTGAAGTGATGGCAATTCTTTGCTTGGCAAAAGACTTGGAAGATTTGAAAGAGCGTTTGGGAAATATTATTGTTGCATACAATTTGCGTGGAGAGGCTGTCACAGCAAGAGATTTGCAAGTCAACGGTGCAATGACGGTTCTGTTAAAAGATGCAATTAAACCGAATTTGGTACAAACTTTGGAAAATACACCTGTATTGGTTCACGGTGGACCTTTTGCAAACATTGCCCATGGTTGTAACTCCTTGATTGCAACAAAATTAGCTTTGAAACTGGGAGATATCGTAGTGACAGAGGCAGGATTCGGCGCAGATTTGGGAGCGGAAAAATTCTTGGATATCAAATGTCGTGTCGGAGGATTACATCCGGATGCAGTTGTGATTGTAGCTACCGTTCGTGCTCTCAAAATGCATGGGGGAGTAGCAAAGAACAATCTGTCTGAAGAAAATATCGAAGCAGTAAAAACGGGTTTTGTGAACCTAAAACGACAAATTGAAAACATCAAAAAATTCAGAGTGCCGGTAATGGTGGCTGTCAACAAATTTATTTCAGATACCGATGCAGAAATTAAAGCTCTGTCAGAACTATGTCAAGAGATGGGAGTTGTTTGCACCTTGAATGAATGCTGGGAAAAAGGCGGAGAAGGCGGAATTGAAATGGCAAATGCACTGGTACATCTATTAGAACAGGAAGAAAGTGCATATCATCCAATTTACGAAGTAGAAGACAGCATTGAAGATAAAATCAATACGATTGTAAGAGAAATTTACGGCGGAACAGGCGCTGTTATTGAGCCGAAAGCGCAAAAACAAATTGCAAAAATCAATGAACTGGGATTATCTCATTTACCGATCTGTATGGCAAAAACACAATACTCTTTTACGGATGATCCGAGTGTAATGGGAGCACCAAGCGATTTTCATATTACGATTAAGGATGTAAGAGTTTGTGCAGGAGCCGGATTTATTGTTTGTCAAACAAGCAATATCATGGTTATGCCGGGATTACCGAAAGAACCGGCAGCGAATAAAATTGATATCGACAAGCGTGGTGTCATCACAGGATTATTTTAGATAGTAGACAGATGATACTAAGGTTCTTTCTAATGATGAAACAAGAAATCGAACGAAGGAACAAGAGTAGAACGTTACTGCTTGATAAAAAGTGACGATACAATCAATCACTCCGTTTCTTAACTACCCTAAAAAATTCACTGATGTAAGTTGCCAAGATAAAGAACAGGAGCATACGGTAAATGGAAGTGATGCAATGAAAAAGGGGAGGAATGGTTTTATCGAAGTTTTTCCTGTGGAGGGACTTGGAACATCGTTTGGAATTGTTGTAAATCATTGCAATAGGAAGAGTATCGTTGATAATGACGGAGTACAAACAAATAATGGGATAAAAATATAGGATAATAATAGAGAAAAGAGAGAATTATGATGTTATTCGACAAAACGATGAAAGAGTTTGTAGAACAAACAGCATCTTCTTCTCCTACTCCCGGAGGTGGTAGCGTTGCAGCTTTTGAAGCTGCAAGCGCTGCTGCCTTAATTAGTATGGTTGCAAATTTGACCATTGGAAAATCCGGGTATGAAGAAGTGCAGGAAGAAATGAAGAAAGTGATTGATAAAACAGAAGAGTATCGAACCAAATTTTTGGACTTGATGCATAGAGATGCAAGTTCTTTTGATGAGGCAATGGAAGCGTTTCGTCTTCCGAAAGAGACAGAAGAACAGAAACAATACCGAAGTCAAAAAATTCAAGAAGGATATCAACATGCGACTGTTGTACCGTTTGAAGTCGGGAAAACAGTATATGAATTGTTTGATTTGGCAGAACTTGTGATTGAAAAAGGAAATCAAAATGCTGTTACAGACGGTTTGATTGCAGTGATGCAAACAAGAACAGCACTGCATTCCGCTTTCTATAATGTAAAAATCAACTTGTCTCAAATCAAAGACTCTGATTTTGTGGAATCTATGCGGAAAGAAATGGCTACATTGGAGCAACAAGCCAACAGAAGAGAGGAAGAAATCAGAGCAAAAGTGTCATTTTTATACTGAAACTTAACGGATTTATAGAGATAGGATGTGATAGAATGTAATTATCAAAATATAAGATTAAAAAGCATTGCTTATAGACTAATAGGAGGTTTTATACTAATCACTAAATACAGATAGCATAAAAATCTGCTTTTTTCATGCTATCTATATTTTATTCTGTTTTTTAGAGTACACCATGTCTATATTTTAAAACAGTATTTACTATGTAATTTGCTTTGATTTATTTTTTACTCTTTTCCTCTTGGCAATTTTCATAAATACTATAATTTCCTGATATAATTCTACAATTTTTTAGTACTCTTGCTCTTTCTGCTTACTGATAAAAAAGATAACATCTCTGTTATCTTAAATACAAACTGCTACAAACTTAACAAATCTTTGTACTATCTTAAATGTGTCTATTTAGATACAAAAAATTCCACAGTTTCGTTGTAGTCATCTTCATCTTCATATATTTCAAAATGTTTGCCGACTGTAATTCCAAACATAGCATATTTATTTGGAGAGCTGAAAATTATATTATTGTATACATATTCAACAGTATCTCTAATATTATAGTTTTCTTTTAATGCTGAATTTATCAAATTTCTACCTGAACAAATTCCGGCTATAAGCTTATTTTTATTCCTAAATTCATTGATACATTCAAATATGCAATCATTGTTATATTTACTATATTCACTATATTCACCACCACAAATTATTAAGCTGTCAAATTCGTCAACATTCATTTCATTTAAATACAAATTTGATTTTATAAACACGCCTTCTGCCGTTTTTATACTGGATAAATTATCTGTAACAATACAAACTTCATACTGTGTATTTAACAAATATGCTATTATCGAAATTTCAAACATAGGTGCTGTATCGTACATATAAATTGCAATTTTTTTCATAGCTTTACACATTCCCTTCTCTATTCATCTTCCTATTTTTCAGGTGTCCATATAATCCTACAAACCATAAAATAAACTTGAATCCCACTACTGCCAATAAAATTAAATCATCTAAATAACTACTGTTATGATTAATTAACTGTGTATTAATATTGATGTAATAATGTAATAAATCATAATGGTGTAAAAGTCGTATATTATTGAAAATACAAAACCTAAAATATAAAAACAAAGGTAATAAAATATTTTTTATTATTTAAATATTTTTGTGGCGGAATCGTAAAACGAAAATATTCTTAATACATTCAATACTACAAAATAAAAACTTAAATTGCAATATCAAATTGAACTAATTCTTCATTTATTTATCTAGAAGTCATAAGCTATTTATGTTATATCATAATAAGGAATTTGAATGTTCAAGCAAAAAATATCATATATCAGTTTCATGAAAAGGTAATTTTTGATATGATAAAGGGGAAGAACAACTCACTGTTTAAGGAAATTTGTCGAATGTTTTCCGATACAGTAAAATGACAGAGATTTGAAACTTTTATCCAACGAAAAACCGTGAGAGAGAAACAATTACATTAGATGATTCATTCTCTTTTGGAGAGTCTTATATTGGTTGAATACTTCATACCAAAACTTAATCAAATTACTGTAACTTCAAAAAAATACACTCTTAATTTCTTTCTTCTTGAACTTAGGAGAGTGTGTAGTTGCTTGGGGAAATAGGAAGTTAAACTGTGAATGGCAATTTGAAACAGAGACGATATTAGGGAATTCAAGCAGATAATCGTATCAGCAGGAGATAGAAGTTAGGGACACACGAGGCTCAAGCAGAGCCTTTTATCTTAGGTGTCAAGTTGTTTCTTTCAGGGTAACGATCAAATTGAAAAAACGGAGAGGAAAGGATATGGCAGAATATACTGCGTTTGATATATTGGGTCCTGTGATGATTGGACCTTCAAGCTCTCATACTGCGGGAGCTTGTCGTATTGCAAATATTGCAAGAAAGATATGCGGTTCAGATTTCGAATCGGTAGAGTTTTTTTTGCATGGTTCTTTTGCATACACTTACAAGGGACATGGAACAGATTGTGCACTTATTGGCGGAATGTTGGGGTATGATACTGATGACAGTCGAATTCGCACTGCGTTCGAGGATGCAGAAAAACAGAATATGAAGTATAAGATTCACAAGATTGATTTGGGAGAAGAGTATCATCCTAATACCGTAAAGATTTTATTTCATTTTGAAGACCGTGAAGATGAGTATGTGATTGGCTCTTCGATTGGTGGTGGTGCAATGGTTATTGTCAATATCAACGGAATCAAGGTAGAGTATTGTGGAGGGTATCCTACCATTTTGCTACAGTATAATGAACAAAAAGGTGTGATTGCATCCGTATCGACGATTCTTTTGGACAATAACTACAATATTGAGACGATTATGACACATAAGAACACCTTGACCAATGTTGTTACTCTGACAATTGAAGTCGATTCTAAAATTACAGATACTGTAAAAGAACAGATTGGAAATACGAATCGATTTTTAACACAGAAGTATGTGGAGGTGTAGACATTGTTAAATACAGAAAAAGAGATTATAGAAACTTGTAAGAAGAAAAAATGTCATATCTACGACTTGGTGTTGGAAGAAGAGCTTAGAACTTCCAAAAAAACAGAAGAAGAGATTCGTATGCAGTTGAATGAAGTGTTTGAAGTAATGAATCAATCTGCAACGGAACATTTGGAAAAAGCGGAGAAAACAGAGTTTCAGATGATAGACGGATTTGCTGAGAAATGCCATACTTATGCAAAGACCAAAGAGCCTATTGTTGGGAGTTTTTTGATGGATGCAATGGCAATGGCATTTTCAACGAGCGAGGTCAATAGCACCATGGGTAAGATTATCGCGGCGCCGACAGCGGGTTCTTCCGGAATTTTGCCGGCATTGATGGTATCGGCGAAACAACGTTATCAGTTTGATGAAAAAACAATACAAAACGGATTTTTGACTTCTATCGGAATCGGACAAATGATTGGGAAATATGCAACTTTTGCGGGAGCGGAAGGCGGATGTCAAGCGGAATGCGGTTCCGCATCTGCGATGGCGGCGGCGGCATTGGTAGAAATGCTTGGCGGAACACCGACGCAGGTTTTGAATGCGGCAAGCATTACGATTATCAATGTGCTCGGTTTGGTGTGTGACCCGATTGCCGGGTTGGTACAGTATCCTTGTACGTTCAGGAATGCATCCGGGGTGATGAATGCAATGATTGCGGCAGATATCGCATTGGCGGGAGTCACTTCTTTCGTTCCATTTGAAGAAGTGGTACAAGCGATGGGAGAAGTCGGCAATTCTTTAGATGAATCCTTGAGAGAAACAGGAATGGGAGGTCTTGCAGGCACCAAGACAGGTGTGCGTATCCGTAAAAAATTTTTGGGAAAATAGTTTTTTTGTAAAATAGAAAGAACAAGATAATATAGAATGACAACCGAATATGATTTTTGATGAACGGTCATACAGAGAGAAAGGTATTTTGCAGAGAGAATTCTGTGAAATATCTTTTTTATTGGAAAGGATGGATTGTTTGGTCTATATGTCAAAAGTCTTATAAGTAATATCTATTCAATATTATAATACGAATCGCAGGTTTAAATGATAATAAGAATTTGATGTTTTGATATGATTATAGTTTATTCTCTTTTTGTTAATCATACATGATATCTATATTTCAAAATAGTGTTTGGTCTTAATACTATTTTTAATTCTGTAGCAATCATTATAGGATATTGCATGTTTAGTATGAAAGCGGAAATCAGGACAGCTTTTTTTAAAAGTAAAAACCGCCCATCAAAGATGAACGGTTTTTAGCTTTATGATAATAAGGAGAAAAAATTTGAAAAAACTTTAGGGTTTACTGTAATACAATTAATCGTGTTGCTTTTAACACAGTTTTGTCAGAGCCTTCTGTTACAGGAACATTAGCAGGCCATACCAAACATGTGGAGTTTGCTTTGATTGTAGTCGGATCGATTTCTTTTCCGTCTTCATAAGCAGTGATATTTTTGGATTCAACATCTGTTAAATCCCATTTTTCATCCATGGTATCCGTTAAGAACAGACCCGCATCTGTTTTTTCAACAGAAGCAACACCAATATATTTCGGTGGTGTCATCATAGCGGTATTGGTAGCAATTACATAAGCAAAAGTTTGAGGAGGTTCACTGGCTGTAAATGCAATGGATACCCAAGCATAGATTTCATCGCCTTCTTTCAAGTCATCTATGGATACTTTTTCGCCTGTTTCAGCGTTGACAAACGCTGTTTTGTCGCCGGAAGTATTCAAAACGATTTTGTTGAAATCGGCATTTCCTTCTTCAGCCGGCATATTTTTATCTTCAATTACAATTTGACCGGACTCTTTGTCAACAGAAATAATTTTACCCCACTGTAACAAAGATTCTCCAGCCATGTCCTCATTGGTGTTACCGGTTTCATCTGTGGAATTTTGTTCTGTGACATTCGGATCAGTTGTACTTTTGTTTTCGGTAGCTTGGGAGTTACATGCTACTAAAGAGACTGACATTAATCCGATTCCTAACAATGCTGCTAATTTTCTTTTCATAACAAACATCCTTTCTTTTTTATTTAGTGTTTAATGTTCTGTGTAAATTTATGATTCTTGCTGAACTTCTTGTGAAAATATGTTTTGAAAAAAATATGAATAGCATGAGAGTACTAATATTTTTCCAATAAGAAGAATGGCAAGTTTCATGTCCAGCTACAAAGTAACATATTCTTTTTTGGATTTCAATATAAATGACAAGACTGTAAAGTTTTTGCTATTACATTGTTACTATTTCGGCACACATTTAACACAAACATACTGTTTGTAAAAAAACTATGGAAGAAACTATTGTAAATAAATTCATAGTTAAAAGTTGACAATAAGGAAAAAGTATGCTATTACTATTAGAGTAATAGAGATAAGATGATTTTATTTCCTATCGTAAGGAAGTAACTTTGTTTTGTATCATGAATGAAAAATGAAAAAAGGAGAGAATGATGGAACAATTAAACAGACAAACCGCAGTAAGGGATATGACTCTTTGTGCAATGTTCACGGCATTGATTATTGTAGGAGCGTTCATTCGCATTCCGATTCCGTATGTACCGTTTACGTTACAATTGTTATTTACCATGCTGGCAGGGCTTTTGTTAGGGAAGAAATTAGGTACAATGAGCGTACTTCTTTACATAATCCTTGGATTGATAGGAGTGCCTGTATTTACAGAAGGTGGAGGTTTGATGTATATTTTCAAACCGAGTTTCGGATATATCATCGGCTTTGCAGTGGGAGCTTATTTGACGGGAAAAATTGCACATGAAGTCAAAAATCCTTCTTTTGGAAGATTGCTATGGGCAAATATTGCAGGATTGATGGCAGTATATGGATTTGGAATGGTGCATTGTTTTGTCATTATGAACTATTATTCGGGTGCAGGAATGACACTTTGGAATCTGATTTTGTACTGTTTTCTGTTGATTGTACCCGGAGATTTGTTCTTATGTGTTGTTGCGGCAATTTTGATGAAACGCTTGTTGCCTGTTCTTCATCAATATCGATAAAAAAATAAAATTTAGTTGGCTATTATCATGAAGTAGTCTGTATGCGGAATCATCACAAAAAGGGGGGTATGTTCCTATGAGCAAAGGTATTTTTGTGACAGGAATAGGAACAGATGTTGGTAAGACTTATGTAACGGCATTGCTTGCAAAAAAAATGCGAGAGTATGGTTACGATGTAGGCTATTACAAAGCGGCATTGAGTGGAGCAAACAGTATTGCAGAGAGTGATGCGGGATATGTGAACAGTATTGCACAAATCAATCAAGAGGAGAGCACACTGTTGTCATATCTTTATCATGAGGCGGTATCACCTCATTTGGCTGCAAAATGGGAAAATCATCCTGTAGAAATGGAAGTTGTTAAAAAAGGATATGAAACCGTGTGTAACATGTATCCTTATGTCATGGTAGAGGGAAGCGGCGGAATTATCTGTCCGATACGATACGACAAAACACAAAAAATATTTTTGGAAGATATCATCAAAATGTTAGAGTTGCCGTCTGTTATTATAGCGCACGCAGGACTCGGAACCATCAATGCTACCGTACTTACCGTAGAGTATATGAGAGCAAGAAATATGGACATAAAAGGGATTATCCTAAACTTCTATACAGGAAGTAAAATGGAACAAGATAATATTACAATGATTGAAGAAATGACCAATATTCCGGTACTTTCTACATTGAAGCGAGGAATGACAGATTTGGAGATCAGCAAGGAACAAATTGCAACATTATGGGGGAATGAGCAATGAAATCAATGGCAGATTGGCAAAAAGAAGATGTGAAATATATTTGGCATCCATGTTCACAGATGAAAGATTATGAAGAATTACCGCCGATTATTATTGAAAAAGGGGATGGCGTTCATCTGTATGATATGGATGGAAAAGAGTACTTAGATGTGGTAAGTTCTTGGTGGTGCAATCTTTTGGGACACTGCAATCCAAAGATTACAGAAGGAATTAAGGCACAGTTAGACCGATTGGAACATGTTATTTTTGCAAATTTTTCTCATCAACCTGCAATTAGATTGTGTCAGAGGTTATCCAAAATCATTCCTGAGGGATTGACAAAATTCAATTTTTCAGACAACGGTTCGGCTGCAGTGGAATGTTCCTTGAAAATGGCATTTCAATATCATTATCAAGAGGGACATCGCAGAACAAAGTTTATGTGTTTGTCTGACGGATATCATGGTGAAACAATTGGAGCACTTTCGGTTGGAACATTGGATTTGTATGCAAAAATCTATCAACCGATGCTGATGGATGCCATTCGAATCGATGCACCGGACTGTTATCGTTGTCCTTACGGAAAGTGCAGAGATCATTGTCATGTAGAGTGTTTTGAAAAGGCGGAACAGGAATTTGAGAAATATGGAAAAGAAACCTGTGCGATGATTGTAGAACCGTTGTTGCAAGGAAGTGCCGGAATGAGAATGTATCCGGCTCAATATTTGAAAAAACTCAGAGTATTGTGTGATGAATATGGTGTTCTGTTGATTGCCGATGAAATAGCAACGGGATTTGGACGAACAGGAAAGATGTTTGCTTGTGACCATGCCGGAATCAGTCCTGATATCATGTGTATTTCCAAAGGGTTGACAGGTGGATATATGCCGATGGCAATTACCATTACGACAGAAAAAATCTATCAGGCATTCTATTCCGATTACAATGAAGGCAAAGCTTTTATGCACAGTCATACTTATAGCGGAAATCCGCTTGGATGCAGTGCGGCACATGCTGTGCTTGATGTGTTGGAAGAAGATCATATTTTAGAGAGAGCGAATGAAACGGCAGAATACTTGAAAGAACAAATGCATCAGCATTTTGGAAATCATAGAAATGTGGGAGAGATACGAACCTTAGGATTAATCAATGCAATAGAGCTTGTGACAGACAAAAAAACCAAAGAAGGGTTTGATTCCAAAGAGAGAGTAGGGTATCAAATTTATAAAGAAGCTCTAAAAGAAGGGTTGATTCTTCGTCCACTTGGAAATGTACTCTATTTCAATCCTCCTCTTACCATTACCAAAGAAGAAATTGATGTAGCGATAGCACGAACAGAAATTGCAATGAACAAAATATTGGGCTAAATAGAATTGGTATCGAAAAATGAGTAGATACTATTTTTAAGAATATCGTTCTTCACCGGTTAGAGATTATGATATACTGTCAGTTTACTGATTTTCATAATAAGCGAGATATCAGTTAAGATGAATAGTTGACAATAGTTTTAAATACTTATACAAAAACGACCGGGAATAGATTTCCAGTCGTTTTTTGAAATAGATTGATTTATATCAGTTGTTTTTTACATATTCATAAATAATGCAATATCGTCTTCTACTTCACCGATGGTTGCGATTCCGAAGTTATCTACAAGAACTTTCGCAACATTTGGAGATAAGAATCCAGGTAAAGTCGGTCCTAAGTGAATATTTTTTACGCCTAAGTAAAGAAGTGCTAACAATACGATTACTGCTTTTTGTTCATACCATGCAATATTGAAAGCGATAGGCAATTCGTTGATGTCATCTAAGCCGAATACTTCTTTCAGTTTCAATGCGATTACAGCTAAAGAGTAAGAATCGTTACATTGTCCTGCGTCCAATACTCTTGGAATACCGTTAATATCAGGTAGGTTTAGTTTGTTGTATCTGTATTTTGCACAACCTGCTGTCAGGATAACGGTGTCGTTCGGTAATTTTTGTGCAAATTCAGTATAGTAACTTCTGGATTTCATTCTACCATCACAACCTGCCATAACAAAGAATTTTTTGATAGCTCCGCTCTTTACCGCTTCTACGATTTGATCAGCTAAGGAAAGAACTTGATTGTGTGCGAATCCTCCCACGATGATTCCTGTCTCAATTTCTGTTGGAGAAGGAAGTGTTTTTGCAAGAGCGATGATTTCCGAGAAGTCTTTTTTTCCGTTTTCATCAGCTGTAATATGTTTGCATCCCGGATAACCGGTAGAACCTGTTGTGAAAATTCTATTTCTGATTTCTTCTTTTCTTGGCGGAACGATACAGTTTGTTGTAAATAAAATCGGTCCGTTAAAGGAGTCAAATTCTTCTACCTGTTTCCACCACGCATTTCCATAGTTACCTGCAAAGTGCTCGTACTTTTTGAACTTTGGATAGTAGTGAGCCGGAAGCATTTCGCTATGAGTATATACGTCAACTCCGGTTCCTTGTGTTTGTTCCAACAACTGTTCCAAATCTGTCAAATCATGTCCTGAAATCAGGATTGCAGGATTGTTTCTTACACCGATGTTTACTTTTGTGATTTCAGGATGTCCGTATTTGCTTGTATTTGCCTCGTCAAGGAGTGCCATAGCCTGTACTCCGATTTCTCCTGTTTTCAATGTTAATTGAACCAAGTCATCTACAGTAAGGGAATCATCCAATGTAGCTGCTAAAGCTTCGTACATAAAGGATAGTACATCAAAGTTCTTTTTCCCTAAGTTCCATGCATGTTCTGCATAAGCTGCCATTCCCTTTAGTCCGTAAATAATCAGCTCTCTCAGTGAACGGATATCCTCGTTTACGGTTGCCAATACTCCTACAGAAGATGCTTTTAACAACATTTGTTCTTTTGATTCTACAACAAAAGTTGATGCATCATGCAAATTTTCAAGTTGAGTATTCTCTCTTAAACGATCTCGTAATACGAACATTTTTTTTATTTGATTTTCGATTGATTCTTCATCGAAATTAGCATTTGTAATGGTCATGAAAAGACTGTTCAAGAATTGATAATTCAATTCATCCAATTCTTTAATATCAATTTTTCCTTCCACTACGATTTTGGAAACTCCTTTTATTGTGTATATCAATAAATCCTGAAGTTTTGCAACATCTTCGGTTTTACCACATACCCCTCTTACGGTACAACCTGTTCCTTTCACAGTTTCCTGACATTGATAACAAAACATACTCATTTAATCTTCCCCCTCTTTAATTTCAAAAATATTGATGACATCTGCGTCCGGACAACAAAACCTTGCTGTTCCGGTGTGTGAAACAGGAAGTTTTCCTCCATATCTCACAATATCAATCATTGGAAACAGTGTATGCATCACTAAGGGACACAATGCACCTCTATCGTGATCATAGTCCCAACTGTCTCCTATTTTGTGTCCCCTGTGACACAACCCTTCGCCTACCTTATCAACCAGGGTGATGCTTATTTTTGGTCTTTTGGACATGATAGATTCACCCTTTATATATCATTCAATCCCATTTTTCATACTTATTCCAATGTCAAAAGAAGAGCCATTTTGAATTTTTTGTCCGCTTTTACATAGTGTTTTCCGGCTTTTGCAAAATGGAAGTTTTCTCCTGCTTTTAGGACATGTTCTGTTCCTTCATATCCGATAATCGCTTCTCCGTCCAATGCAAATATCATTGCTTCTCCCGGTGCAGCGTGTTCCGATAATCCGGTTCCCGCATCAAATGCCATTACAACAAATTTCATTTTGTCGTTGTGAACAACATCCATATTTACAATTTTTCTATCTTGATATTGCACCAAGTTACTCAATTGAAATGCTTCGCCTGCTTTTACAACTTTATTCATAATACTGTCCTTTCTGATTGCTATTTCAATAAATATTGCACCTGATTTTGTTTTGATACCTACGGGAACATCGCATGGTGTAAAAATACTGTCATCCTCTGTCAATTTTTTGGTATCTTCAGAAAATCCATATACTTCAAGATCTCCCTCTGCTAAAACGATAAGTTTATGATATGGGAATAACTCTGCACTGATATCGGTATCTTCTGCCATAGAAAAATAGGAGATATAGTTTTCGCCACTATGCACTTCTTTCGATATGGTGCAACCTTCTACTGCTTTATTGTCCTTTGCTATGGAAAATACTTTACCTGCCTCTTCTTTCATTTTGCACTCATCTCCTTTTAGTTGTGTGATGCGATAAGCTCCTTCAACTTTTCAATCAATACATCCACATCCATATCAGCTTTTTCACCCATCATGGATAAGTCCGCTTTTCCTAACATCACTTTGGCAAGCGGGGTATGAAGTAACTTGAATTTATCATTTACTTTTATAATCTCGTCTTTTAACCAAGGGTATTCTTCCAACAAATCTTTCAATTTGGTTTTGCTTGTAAGTTCCATAAGTTCCTCCTTAGATTACTTTTTTAGATTACTTTGATATCCGGATTTTTTTCGCCGAATTTCTCTTTTAATGTTTGTACGATTTTTGCACGTTCTTTTCCTTGTGATTCCATTTGCTTGATTGTTTTATATGCTGCAAATAGTGTGGATGGACCGATTTCAGAGCTGAAATAACCGATTCCCTGATTCCATACCATCAATTCAAACACATCGTCCAATGCTGCGCTATCAAGCCCGAATATATATGCTTTTACCAGTTCTCTGGTAGCTTGACGCATTCTTCCTGCTCCGACTGCATTAGTTAAAGATAGCAATAATCTGATTTCGTATGGAAGATGTCTCTTGTTGTCATTCCATGTGAGATCCCAAAACTCTACTGAAATTTTTCCGAGCTCTTTGTCGATAATCGGCATATTAGTCAATGCTGCCGGACGCATAGGAATATCTTTTTCCTGTTTTTTTACAATCACTCTGTAAAAATGTGCATGGAATTCAGATTCGGACACTTTTTCTGTATGATGTTCAAATCCTAAATCTTCCATAACCTCATAAAGAGGAATGGGATCGAAGTTTTGTATCACAGTAATTCCTTCTCCTTGCGGCAATTCGCTCGCCTGTTTTTTTAATCCTTGAAAAAAGTTTCCTACTACGCCTCTCACATCAATTTTTTTGAATTCGTTTACCTTATTTTTCCAATCTGTATAAGCCATTGTATACCTCCTGTTTTTTAAGTGTTTTTATAAAATCAATGTTAACTTACTTAAATCTTATCTTGTTTTAATCATACCTTACTTTCACCAATGGATATGTGGTTTTAACCACTTTTTTGATTTTTATTTTATAAATCTAAAATTTTTCCATCTCTTGTAATGGTAATAATTTGCCATGGGATAAACTTACCGCTGTTTTGAAGTGCAGTCTCTGTTGCTCTCTGCATTCCGCCACAACAAGGAACTTCCATTCTGACAACTGTGACACTTTTGATATCATTCTCGGCTATGATTTGTGTTAATTTTTCAGAATAGTCGCCTTCGTCCAGTTTGGGACAACCTATCAATGTGATTTTGCCTTTCATGAATTCATCGTGCAGGTTGGCATAAGCAAAAGCAGTACAGTCTGCGGCAATCAAAAGCTTCGCACCATTGAAGAACGGTGCTTGTACAGGCACCAATTTGATTTGACATGGCCATTGTCCAAGTCTTGAAACAGGCTTTACATAACCTCTGTCTGTTTGTACTTCCTCTTCTTTCGGTTTATCGAATGTTATGAATCTTGAACCGGGACATCCTTGTCCCGCTGCATGCATAGACATTTGTAGTTGTATTTGTTTTTCATGTTCTGTCATCGTATGGTTCTCCTTTAGTAATTGTTCCGATTTTTCCTTTTG
>ERZ773008.413-NODE-413-length-30998-cov-12.585270_pt1 | contig 30998 bp, 25 predicted proteins | sample MGYA00580664_ERZ773008 | MGnify/ENA primary metagenome ERZ773008 (study PRJEB29015, sample SAMEA2738016) | human oral metagenome | biome: human oral; feature: human-associated habitat; material: dental | place: China | collected 2048 ... | reverse complement strand
CGGCAGGTACAACGGGCGCTATCGTGATGCTCACTCTGACCCTTTCGACTGTGGGCCTTCCCCTTGACGGGGTGGGTCTGCTGCTGGCGATTGACCCGATTATTGATATGGGACGTACCGCCCTGAACGTGGCCGGGCAGGCCCTGGTTCCCGCGATTGTCTCTAAACGTGAGGGCATTCTGAACGAGCAGCTTTATAACGCCCCGCGCGGCGCTGACGGGTTCGTCGACCAAGCGCTGGTGGACACCGTCAACACCGAACCGGTTCCTTCTGCTGCCTCACAGCAGCCAACCGGAGCCTAAAAACCCCCTAGAACTCGTCCCGCCCCGTGTAGTTACGGGGCGGGACGAATGTTTATCTCACACATTAATGGCCGCCGCATCAGCTGACGTCGGCGGTGTCCTCAACACTTTTATGGTCTTCGGTGGCGCGCGAGGGAACCGGCTGGTAGAGCACCAGCAGAGTCACAAGCATCACCACGGTCAGGGCAATAAAGATGAACGGGAACGGCAGAAACCCCTCAAGCACAATGAGCACACCGGCCACAGGCAGGGAAATACTCACTGGAAGCGGCGCGTGTTCCCGAAGCACCGCAAGCCAGGCCGCCACCACAAAAACCCCCACAGGAATAGACAGGGTCAGCCCCGCCTGATGTTCCATCAGGTAGTTATCGTGCGCCAATAGGTCAATAATTACCTCAACGGCCGCAGCAAAAGCACCCGCCGCAGCGAATATGAAATAGTGCAGGTACCCGTATTTGAGCGGGGAAAGGTAGCGTTTGGGGTTTATCACATCCCGGTGGGGTGCCCAGAAATAGATCCACCACATACCCCCGGCCACCAGCACCGATAGAACCGCGACCCCGAAGAGTGCCGGCACATGATCACCCAGAGCACGGGAGACCGCGATAGCTGCGGCCCTGAGCGAGCCACCCAATACAATGAGGGTCAGCAGCCCGTACCGTTCGGTAATATGCGGCGCATGCCAGGGGGTGTGCCCAATACGTTCGGCAATAATGGGCACAGCCAGTTCCCCGACAACCAGGGGAAGCGCTAAGAATGGAACCCACAGTGCGCACACAACCCACAGCACAGCCAGCACGGCAATACCCACTGCGTAGATAAGCGCCGCACGGCCGGCCGGCCCGCCGCACCGGGAGGCCCGCGCCCACTGGCCAATCTGTGCCGCGCGTATGGTGATATAGCCGATGAGGGCCACATTGACGGTGCCCCCGAAAGTCTGCTCCACTCCCCCGGCGACCACCAGCACACCGAGCATCTGGATGGCGGCTAGGGAACGGTAGAGCCAGTCGTCAACCTCAAACGATGAGGACAGCCACGCGAAATTCACCCACGTCCACCAGATGAAGAACATAACCAGCAGATAGCTGACCACACCATGGCCGAAGTTACCCTGCCCAAGCACATGGTGTATTTGTGAACCGGCGAACAGGATTGCGGTGGCAAAAACTAGGTCTGAAAAAAGCTCCACGGCTGATGCCGCGCGCGCTTTATCCCCCGGATTTCGCGGGTGCATAGGCCGCAGGTAGAGGCGGCCAATAGGTTCAGATAATGATGACATATTGGGGCCTTTCAAAGTCTGTGTCTGTCTCCATCCTACGGGGTCAAACTGAAAATGTGTGTGAGCCCACCCCTTAGTTTTAGCGGCATTGTTCGTTGCCTCCCAGCCGAACCCAACACGCATGCGGTAACCCGTTTTAGGGCGGTACGGAGCAGACGGCTAGAATGGTGGGTATGACTTCCGCACCACCCGATGCTTCCGCTGCTAAGGCACGCACCCCACGCCTGGTTTTGGCTTCGGCTTCCCCGGCCCGCAAAAAGCTTCTAGAAGACTCCGGTATTGTCTTTGAGGTACGCGTCTCCCATATTGATGAGGATGCGGTTCTTGCCCGCGCCACAAAAACCGATGGGGGCCAGCACACCCCGGCGCAGGCTGCGCAGCTGCTGGCCCAAGCAAAAGCGCGGGCTGTTGCGCACGAGTTAGAAGACGAAGGCGTTGTGGATGCACTGGTGTTGGGGTGCGATTCAGTGTTCGAGTTCGAGGGCACCGCCTACGGTAAACCGTACACTCCGCAGAAGGCGCGTGAACGGATTACGGCGATGAGCGGCAAAATGGGAACTTTACACACCGGGCATTATCTAGTGGATCTGCGGCCCGCCTCTGAAGACGCCGACCCGTGTGAGGCGTGTATGATCCCCCACGAATCTGAGCTTCGCAGCGCACGAGTACATTTTGCGCAGATGAGCGAGCAGGAGATTGAGGACTATGTGGCTACCGGTGAGCCGTTACAGGTAGCAGGCTCGTTCACTTTAGACGGCTACGGGGCGGCGTTTATTCGCGGTGTCTACGGTGAACCGCATGCGGTGATCGGCCTGTCAGTGAACGCGCTCAAAGACATGCTCTCTCGGCTTGGGGTACCGCTGAGTACCCTCTGGGCCGAACCTGCAGGGTAGGCGCCTGTGCCCGTGTTCCTTTCACTCCATGATTTTCTAACGTTTTTCGCGTCAAGGCGCACAATATATTCGCTATCCCAGCCGTTTCTCGCTATGCTTTCGGCAGGATAAATAAGGAGAAGCTCACCCCCATGACCACTAATCCGGCAGACGATAAGAAGAAATTTACGGCGGTACCGAATCGCCACACGGGCCCGGTCAGCAAAGTCCTGATTGCCAACCGCGGGGAGATCGCGGTGCGAGTGATCCGTGCCGCCCGCGATGAGGGCATAGAGACCGTCGCCATCTACGCCGAGCCTGATCGTGACGCCCAGCATGTGAAACTTGCCGATGAGGCATACGCCCTTAACGGTGCTACAGCGGGCACCTCGTACCTGGTCATGGAGAAAGTTCTTGAGATTGCGATCCGTGCCGGTGCGGATGCGGTGCACCCGGGGTACGGTTTTCTCTCTGAAAATGCGCAGTTCGCCCAGATGGTTATTGATGCGGGGCTAACCTGGATTGGTCCTTCCCCCGAATCAATCACGCAGCTCGGCGATAAAGTAGCCGCACGCCATATTGCGCAGAAAGTAGGGGCGCCGCTAGTGCCCGGCACAAAAGATCCGGTGGAATCCGCTGATGAGGTGCTGAAATTCGCGGACGAGTTCGGCCTGCCCATCGCCATTAAAGCAGCTTTCGGCGGCGGCGGGCGCGGCATTAAGGTGGTGCGTGATCGTAACGACGTGATCGAGCTGTACGAGTCGGCGGTACGTGAGGCGGTTGCCGCCTATGGCCGCGGCGAGTGCTTTATTGAACGTTTCTTGGATTCCCCGCGCCACGTTGAGACCCAGTGTTTGGCGGATGCCCACGGAAACGTCCAGGTGGTTTCTACCCGCGATTGTTCGCTTCAGCGCCGCAACCAGAAACTCATTGAGGAGGCTCCCGCCCCGTTCTTGAGTGAGGAGCAGACACGACGGTTGTATAAGGCATCCCGCGCGATCCTCACCGAAGCTCGCTACCAGGGCGCGGGCACCTGCGAGTTTTTGCTCGCCCCGGACGGCACCATCTCGTTCCTGGAGGTGAATACGCGTCTGCAGGTTGAGCACCCGGTCTCCGAGGAGGTCGCCGGTATTGATCTGGTACGTGAGCAGTTCCGTATTGCCCGCGGTGAGCAGATCAGCCCCGACAGCCCGCAGCTGCGCGGACATTCGATTGAGTTCCGTATTAACGGTGAGGACGCGGGCCGCTCGTTCATGCCCGCCCCCGGCACTATAGAGAAGCTGCGGGTGCCCTCCGGTCCCGGTGTGCGCTGGGATTCGGGGTTTGTCGAGGGGGATGTGATTGGCGGCAACTTCGATTCGATGCTCGCTAAGCTGATTGTCACCGGCGCAGACCGTGAACAGGCGATTGAGCGTGCCCGCCGCGCCCTGCAGGAACTGCAGATTGAGGGGATGCCCACAGTGGTTCCGTTCCACCGCGTAGTGTTGGATGACCCCGCTTACGCCCCCGCCCCGGGCGGTGATTTCACGGTTCATACCCGCTGGATTGAGACTGACTTTAAGAACACCATTGAACCCTATGAGGGCGCCCCCGGCAATGTGGATGATGATGAGGCACAGCGCCAGAGCGTGGTGGTAGAGGTGAACGGCAAACGGCTGGAGGTTGTACTGCCCGATCTGGGGGCCGCATCCGGTAAGTCCGCTGCGAAGACTTCCACGAAGCCGCGTAAATCCCGTTCCTCGCGTGCAGGTGGCGCAGCTGGCGGTAATGACCTGAGCAGCCCCATGCAAGGCACGATCGTGAAGGTTGCCGTGGCTGATGGGGATACTGTCACTGAGGGTGATTTGGTGCTGGTGCTTGAGGCCATGAAGATGGAGCAGCCGATTACCGCGCATAAGGCAGGTAAGGTATCGGGACTCTCCTTGAAGGCTGGAGACACGGTCACTGCCGGTCAGGTGCTGGCAACCATTAAGTAACGGCTGCCTCGAGCAATAACCACATTTTCTCAGCCGGTGCGGCTGCCCCCCCCTGGGGCGGCCGCACCGGCTATTTATGTGCTGTGGGCAGCACCACCGCCACCAGCAGGCCACTGTGATGGTCCGAATACTGGTCGCGCCTAGCCAAGGTAACCACCACAGGCGTACAGTAAAAAGTTGAGTTTATCACACACCCGCAGTATTTGGGTGTGGCTCGTTCACAGTACTAAGGAGTACAGCTTTGAGCGCGCAAGCACACGCTGCCTCCGGCGAGCCCGTCAAAAGGACACCGGATACCACCTCGTTAGCTAACGCTACACCACGCAGTCGCGTTATTTTGGCGTCCCTGGTGGGCACCACTATCGAGTTCTACGATTTTTATATTTATGCAACCGCCGCAGTCGCGGTGTTCCCGGCACTGTTTTTCGCCTCGAAAGACCCCACCACCGAGCTTTTGGCCTCATTCGCCACTTTCGGTGTTGCCTTCATCGCTCGGCCTCTCGGGTCGATTGTTTTCGGGCATTTCGGCGATAAGATCGGCCGTAAAGCAACTCTCGTGGGCGCACTACTGACGATGGGTCTGGCAACCTTCCTCATTGGGCTGCTCCCCACCTACCACCAGATCGGGTTGTGGGCGCCAACAATGCTGACGATTATGCGCTTCTGCCAGGGCCTTGGGCTGGGCGGTGAATGGTCGGGTGCTGCCCTGCTCGCCAGCGAGTACGCGGAGGAAGGCAAACGTGCCCGCGCCGCCATGTGGCCCCAGCTGGGTGCACCTATCGGCTTTGTTTTCGCCAATGGGTTCATGCTGCTGCTGACCAGCTGGATCACGTTCAACTCCACTGTGGACGGCAAAAACCTGAACCACCCCTTTTTGGTGTGGGGCTGGCGTATCCCGTTCTTGCTCTCCATCGTGATGGTCGCAGTGGGCCTGTACGTGCGGTTCAAGCTTGAAGAGACCCCCGTGTTCGCTAAGGCCGTGGAGAACGACGAGAAAGTGAAGGCGCCCCTGGTTGAGGCGTTCAAGGTGGCCTGGTGGCCCATGATCCAAGGCACCTTCATTATGGTGGCCTGCTATGTGCTGTTCTACCTGATGACCGCCTGGATCCTCTCATACGGTATCGGCAAGGTCGAAAACGGCGGCCTGGGGATCGCGTACCGTGACTTCCTGGTTATTCAGCTGATCTCCATTACCGGTTTCGCCCTTTTCATTCCGCTCTCGGGCTGGTTGGCTGATAGGTTCGGACGCCGCCAGCAGCAGCTGTGGACCACGATCGGCATGGCGCTTTTCGGGTGCATGTTCACACTCATGATCGCCCCTTCTGTGGTGGGCACCGGGGCGTCAGCTAATACTACTGCGGTCACCGTGTTCATGTTTATCGGCATGTGCCTAATGGGCCTCTCGTTCGGTTCGATGAGCGCTTACCTGCCTGAACTGTACCCCACCAACGTGCGGTACACTGCCAGCGGGATTGCCTACAATATGGCATCTATCCTGGGTGCGGCACTTACCCCGTTCGTGGCGGTATGGCTGAACCAGCTCGGCGGCGTGGGCGCCGTTGGGGTTTACCTGGCAGTAGCTTCGGCGTTGAGCGTCGTCTTCATTCTGCTCACCCACGAGACCCGCGACGTTGATATGAACGCGGTGGGTTCCAAGAAATAACGGCTCTCCCTACAGTTTAGGGGCACGGTTCTTGTATGAGATCCGTGCCCCTAAACCGTTAAACGGTCGCAGCCGTTACAGAGCTAACCACGGGTGTGCAGTTTACGTGCCGCCTCAGACACCGAACCGGATAGGGAGGGGTACACGGTGAATGTCTCAGCCAGATCGTCCACCGTTAGTTTCTTTTCCACAGCCAGTGAGATCGGGAAAATCAGTTCGGAGGCACGCGGACCCACCACTACCCCACCGATAACAGTGCCTGAGTGTTTACGCGCGAAAACCTTCACGAACCCGTCACTGACCGCCATCATCTTAGCGCGCGGATTGGTAGTGAGAGAAAGCATCACCGTGTCACCCCGGTACAGGCCCTCCTCAAGGTCTTTCTCGCTCACACCCACGGTGGCGATTTCGGGGGTGGTGAAAATATTGCCCGCCACCCGGTCGGTGCGCAGCGGCTTGACCGCATCCCCCAGAATATGCGCCATAGCGATGCGCCCCTGCATCGCGGCAACCGAGGCGAGCGGGTACACGCCTGTGCAGTCCCCTGCAGCGTAAATATTGTTGACGCAGGTGCGGGACACCCCATCAACCACCACATGCCCGGAGTCGCTCACTTCAACGCCGGCGGCATCTAGCCCAAGCCCTTCCGTGTTGGGGATAGACCCGATAGCGACAAGGCAGTGGGTTCCGGCCACTTTACGCCCGTCCGAGAGGGTGACAACCACCCCATCCTCGCTGCGCTCCACAGCGCTTGCGCGCGAGCGCGGCATCACCCGCACCCCGCGCCGCTCAAAAACGTCCTCCAGCACACGGGCGGCGTCTTCATCCTCACCGGGCAGCACCCTGTCGCGGGATGAGATGAGGGTGACCTGCGACCCCAGCCCTTCGTAGGCGGAGGCGAATTCGGCACCGGTCACACCAGAGCCAATAACGATGAGTTCTTTCGGGACTTCTTGCAGGTTATATAGCTGCGTCCAGGTGAGGATACGTTCCCCGTCGGGACGCCCGGTCGCCATTTCGCGCGGGTGCGTACCGACGGAGAGGAGGATGAAGTCGGCGTGCAGGTTGTAGGTCAGGCCCGCCTCGTCGGTCACTTCAACGGTGTGCCTGTCAAGGAGCTTCCCGGTGCCCTGCACAATTTTTACGCCCGCCGCCGAGAGTGCCCGTTTAATATCGGCGGATTGCTGCTGGGCCAGCTCAAGGACTCGGGCGTTGAGCCGTTTCATGTCCACTTGCAGAATGGGGGCTTTGCCTTTGGTGTTTTCGATGCCTAGACGCCCGGCGTCTGAGAAGCGGGTCATCATATCTGCGGTGGCAATGAGAGTTTTTGAGGGTACGACGTCGGTAAGGACTGCGGAGCCGCCAATGGAATTCCGCTCAATGAGGGTTACGTCTGCTCCGGAAGATGCCGCGACTTGGGCGGCCTCGTAGCCGCCCGGTCCCGCGCCGAGTATCACGATTCGCTGCGATGCGTAATTTACTGATGAAGTCACACTTTCATTGTGAGCTATATCCCTGGCAGACTCAAGCGGAAAGGCTCACACTGTGTGCCGTAACTTCCCACATTCATAAGGGCAGCACCGATATGGCCGTGCATTTGTCGGTGCACCGAACTATACTTGGAGGCAGGAAATCCTTAAGCACACACCAGCGGTCGGTGCTAACCGCCAACTATAAGGAAGATAATGTCTGAGAAAAAAACTGTGCATACCTATTCGGGGCAGGGTAAACATCTTGAAAACGCGGTCCTTTTCATCGGGTGTTTCGTGTTCCTGCTGCTGGGTCTCTACCTGCTGGGTACCTACCCGGATGGCTTGGGTATTCTTAGCGAACATGACGGCTGGTTCTGGTATGCCGGTGCACTAGTGTGCTACGGGCTGTTTTTCGGGCTTGTTTTTCACGTGTTGCCGTCAAAGACCACCCGCGTCATTAAAGACGTGAACAAGGTTCAGGACTAGCTCCTTCTCCTTTTACACCGCCAGGCTCTGCATTACTATGTGTAGCCTCTGAGGGTCTTATGGGGCGGGCAGCTGCCGGGGGTTCCAGCAGCTGCCCGCCCTTTCTTGTTACCTCAAACATATTCTTTAGCGGGAGAGCTGACCCAACTACCTATCCCGCCGGAACTGTACTGGGCCGCTCATGCCGTATTCTCCTTTCCGCACCTTGGTGCGGTGGGCGAGGAAGAATACCGCCGCATAGGTACCGCACCCGGCGGCAATTAAAGCAAAAACCGCTACTGCCAGGTACGCCATGAAGGCGTCCTGCCCGAAGAAAGCCCACACGCACGCACCCAACGTCACCAGTACCAGCAGCACAGCGGCAGCGATACGCCCTATAAACAGTGCCCAGCCGCCGGGGGTGCGCGGGGTGAGTACCCGGCGAGATAACGGAATCATCACTACCTCTTTCTACGCATTGTCAGCTATGTCTGCGCACCGCCACGCGGGCGGGCGCTGCCAGCACAGCCCGTTTCTTTTACCCTACTCCGGTGCGGCGCGCGATGCACCCGGTACGTCCGCGAAAATCGTGTCGATCAGCTGCTGACACCATTCAAGCATCGCCGCGTCTACCAGTTCTATGCCGCCCACCGGGCTGCTCTTTGGGCGCGGCAGCAGGGTCAGCCACGTCTGCAGTCCTTTCGGCTGGGTGTGTGAGGATCCCGGGTACACGCGCCCCAGCCGCATCTGCCGCGAATCCGGCAGCTGCTCGTCGGTTACTACGCGCACCTTCGGGCCCATCACCACGATCTCCCGAATACCTGCCGCACGCGCACGCTGGCGCAGCGCCGTGACGGCTAAGAGGTTCTGCACCGGCTCGGGCAGCTCACCGTAACGGTCGGTGAGCTCTTCGCGGGCTTCAGTCATTTTCTGCTCGGTGTCGGCAGCAGCAATCTGCCGGTATGCCTGCAGCCGTAACCGCTCAGCATCAATATAGGAGTGCGGGATGTGTGCGTTTACCGGAAGGTCCACCTTCACTTCAACGTCACGCTCATCTTTCTCTCCCCTGAAGTCTGCCACGGCTTCCCCCACGAGGCGCAGGTACAGGTCAAACCCCACACCGGCGATATGCCCAGACTGTTCTCCGCCAAGCAGGTTCCCCGCACCGCGAATCTCAAGGTCTTTCATGGCCAGCTGCAAACCCGCGCCCAGCTCGTTATGGGTTGCCACCGCTTTCAGGCGCTCCAGCGCGACCTCCCCCAACGGCTTACCCGGCGGGTACAGGAAATAGGCGTAGGCGCGTTCACGCCCTCGCCCCACACGCCCACGCAGCTGGTGCAGCTGGCTCAGCCCGTAATTCTGGGCGTTATCAACAATGAGGGTGTTTGCGTTCGAAATATCCAGGCCTGTCTCGACGATTGTGGTGCATACCAGCACATCGAAGCGGCGTTCCCAAAAATCTACAATAATCTGCTCCAGCCGGGCCTCGCTCATACGCCCGTGGGCGGTGGCGATGCGCGCCTCCGGCACTAGTTTGGCGAGTTCGGCAGCCGCATTATCAATGTTTGCCACCCGGTTGTGGACGAAGAACACCTGCCCCTCACGCATCAGTTCCCGGCGGATAGCGGCGGTAATCTGTGCATCGGTACGGGCCCCCACAAAGGTGAGTACCGGGTGCCGCTCCTCCGGGGCCGTTGCCAGAGTCGAGGTCTCCCGAATACCCGTCAGCGACATCTCTAGGGTCCGAGGAATGGGGGTGGCGCTCATTGCCAGCACATCCACATTCGTGCGCATCTGTTTCAGTTTCTCTTTATGTTCCACCCCGAAACGCTGTTCTTCATCAATAATGACCAGGCCCAGGTCCTTAAAACTAATGCTCTCCGAGAGGATACGGTGGGTGCCAATCACCACATCCACCGCGCCGGAGGCTATTTCTTCGGTGATCTGGCGTGATTCCTTCGGTTTCTGGAAACGTGAGAGCACTTTAATTTTGACCGGGAAACCAGAGAACCGTTCGGTGAATGTCTCGTAGTGCTGCTGTGCCAGGAGTGTGGTGGGAACCAGTACCGCCACCTGTTTACCGTCCTGTACGGCTTTAAAAGCGGCACGCACCGCCACCTCGGTCTTACCGAACCCAACGTCGCCGGAGATTAGCCGGTCCATGGGGAGTTCTTTCTCCATGTCAGCTTTTACTTCGTAGATGGCGTTCAGCTGGTCGGGGGTTTCGTTGTAGGGGAATGATTCTTCCAGTTCCCGCTGCCACGGGGTGTCTTCGGTGAAGGCGTGCCCGCGCGAGGCCTGCCGTGCCGAGTACAGTTTAATCAGGTCGGCTGCGATTTCTTTGACGGCCTTGCGCGCGCGGCTTTTTGTTTTCGCCCAGTCGCTGCCGCCCATCTTCGACAGGGTGGGTTTTTCACTGCCCACATAGTGTGAAATCATATCCAGCTGTTCGGAGGGCACGAACAGCCTGTCGGGGGCTCCTCCACGTTTGGAGGGGGCATATTCCAGCACCAGGTATTCGCGCATGGGCACGTTCTGTCCGGCGGCGGGTTTTACCCCCGCCACTGGCCGTGAGGTCATCTCAATGAACCGTCCAATGCCGTGCCGTTCGTGCACCACGTAGTCGCCCGGGGTGAGTGAGAGTGGGTCTACCGCGTTGCGGCGCCTGCGGGCTTTGAGTTTTGATCCGGTTACCCCGCGCGGGGCGTAGGTGCCGCGCCTGCCCAGGATTTCACCTTCGGTAAAGACCGCCAACTGTTCCTGAGACAGCAGGAACCCGGCAGATGCAGGGGCCTCGCACACCTCAATAATGCCGGGTTCAATTCCCGTATCCAGGGTATCGCGGCGTGATGCTGGCACTTCACTATCGTTAAAGAGCTCAATAAGCCGGTCGGTGGAGCCCCGCCCGTTGGTGAGCGCCAGCACCCGCCAGCCGTCTTTGACCAGTGCCCCTACTTCTTCAAGCATCCGCTGCACCGAGCCGGTAAACGATGCAGCTGCAGATGCGCGCACCACCAGGGTGTCTACCCCATCCGCTACGGCGTCTGCGAGCGCACAATGAGCGCCCGTTTTTTCGGTTGCAGTATCGGTTTCCGCAGGGTCATCCGGTACGGATGCGGCAAGCTCGGCGTTGGCGATCAGTTCGGTGATTTCCCACCAGCCGATGCCCGCATCGAGTGCTTCTGTGCGGGTGGCGGTGATGGTGCGGAACCCTGCCTCACTCATGCGCAGCTGCCCAAGGTCGATGGGGGCTGCTGAGTTCTCTTCAGCGGCGGTGTCCCATGCGGCGGTGAGAAATTCTTCGTTAGTTGCTACGAGGTCTTCTGCCCGGGCGGCGATTCGTTCAGGTTCTACACTCAACGCCAGTGAACCGCTCGGGAGGAGAGAGATGAGCGTGTTCATGCGCTCAACCAGTAGTGGGGTGAGGGATTCCATGCCTTCAACGTAGATGCCTCCAGCAATTTTTTCGAGCATGGCGGAGGCGGTCGGGTAGTCCCCGACGAGGCGGGCGGCACGGCTCATGACCTCGGGGGTGATGAGCAGTTCCCGGCAGGGCAGCAGGGTGATGCGGTCGGGCTGGGAGCCTTCGCCGGTGAGCGTGCGCTGATCGGCGGCTGAGAAGTAGCGGATCTCATCAAGTTCGTCACCGAAGAATTCCAGGCGCACCGGATTGGTTGCGGTGGGTGAGAAGACGTCAATGATGCCGCCGCGTACCGCGTATTCGCCGCGTTTAGCCACAAGGTCTACGCGCGAGTAGGCGGCGTTGGTGAGGCCTTTAATGACTTCTTTGAAGGAGTATTCTTCACCCCTGGTGAGGGTGACGGGCACCAGTTTTTCGATGCCCGCCACGATGGGTTGGATCACGGCGCGTACAGGTGCAACAAGCACGAGCGGGGTGCGTTCCCCTGCCTGTGTGATGGCGCGCAGTACACCGAGACGGCGGCCGACGGTGTCGCTGCGGGGTGAGAGCCGCTCATGGGGCAGAGTTTCCCAGGCGGGCAGGAGCGCGATGTCATTATCGGGCAGATAGGCGCCGAGGGCGTGGGCAGTATCTTCGGCTTGCCGCTCGGTGGGGGTAATAACGAGAGTCAGGGGCTCTTTGCCGACTCCCTCGCGGCGGGTGGAGTTACGGATTGCGGCGGCTATGTCTGCGATAAGCGGGGCGTGCAGCCCTGGAACCGCCCCGATGAGGGTCTGGGCGCTGCGTTCGGTAGCGGGCAGCTGCGCGGCGGCAACTACGTTCCGGTAGGAGGGGTACCCCAAGAGCGTCCTGCTCAGGCCGGTTAGTTTCACTGTGGCTCCTTCTACCTTGATGTGATGAGTATCTACGTACTGGCGCGTGCAGAGGGCCCGGCTATAGGGCCTCCCATTATTTTAGTACCAGCACGGGGCGACTAAGCGGTATTTGACGTGGGTTAAGGGGTGTGCGCAGCGGCACTCAGCAACTTTTAGACATATTCCCAGGTTTATGCTGGATGCGGTGTGTTTTCCAGGTAAGCACATAAAAAGTCGCGGATATAACAGTGTTTTTCGGCCTATACCCCCGAATATTAAAACCTTTTCGTGGTAATCTTTCACTAACACCGATATATCACTTTTCATATAGCTTCCGGGGGTGAAACCCCAAGGTTTTACCTCCCTTATCTCATACGATAGTGGTTTTATCGAGTGGTACCTCAGTATTCACCACAATCTTTGGCACCCACCGTTGGGGGCCGGTTTTGGAAAGAACATATGAAAAAACCAATGAGAACCACTTCACACAAAACCCGCTGGGCTTCTATAGCCCTAGCCCTAAGCACCGTTTTGACGATGTCTTCCTTCCCGGCGGCTTCAGCCGCCGACACCTCCCACGACGGTACCAGTAGCGATAAAGCGGCAGCTAGTTGCTACGAGGTTAAACAGGTGAATCCCAACGCGAAGTCGGGTGCCTATTGGCTGTACACCCCGCAGATGAGTGCACCCCAGCAGTTCTACTGCGATCAGGAAACTGATGGCGGCGGCTGGGTAATGGTCGGTCGCGGACGTGAGGGCTGGACCGAATCCTACGGTGGCGTTGGTAACGCTGACCAGCTGCACAAGAATCCCACCGGTTCTGCGGCGTTTAAACCGGTTCAGCTTTCCTCAAATACTGTGGATGCTCTGCTGAACGGCACGAAACCGCAGGATCTTCCTGATGGTATGCGTCTGCGCCGTGCCTACGATCCCAGCGGCACGCAGTGGCAGGAGGTTCGTACCCCGCGCCTGCAGACCGCACAGTGGTCGTGGGCCATGAGCTACGCCCAGCACTGGGGCCCTTTCACCTTCTCGGGTGCGGGCGGCAACAACTCATACACCCCTCGGGATCAGCCGAGCCAGATGGCCCCCGGATACGGCACCTCGGCGGTACGTTTCTTCGCTAACCGCGACCAGGGGTGGCGTATTGGTTTCGCCTATGGTGCTGATGTGACCCGCGGTAACGAGAGCTCCAGCTCGTATATTTACCAGAAGAACGGCAGCTACGGTAATGCGATCCCCTTCACCCAGGTGTATCTGCGTCCTAAGCTGACCCAGCGTGATTTGAACTTCGGCCAGGTTGGTGCGGCAGCAAGTAACCGTCGCGCCCTGCCGAACAGCTACTCCATGCCGGTACGTTGGCGCACCAGCGAGCAGACCGCATCCGGTAAGGTGGGCGAGATGAACACCTACGTGCAGGCTATTACTCAGGTGGGTGACACCGTCTTCACCGGCGGCGACTTCGCCTATGTTGAGTCTGCCAATGGTGAGCGTGTAAACCAGCAGTACCTTGCTGGTTATAACGTTGATAGTGGCGAGCTGGTACGTTCGTTTGCGCCCAAGTTCAACGGCCAGATTAAGGCTATTGAGGCTCTGCCGGGCAACCGCCTGGCCGTGGGTGGCGAATTCACCCAGGTGAACGGGCAGCCCGCTAACCACTTCGTGATCCTGAATGCGACCACCGGCGAGATTGACAAGACCTGGGATATCCAGATCGAACGTCGCAGCTCCGCCGCAGCACAGGTGAAGACCTTGCAGGTGCAGGATGGTTACCTGTACATCGGCGGTAACTTCACCCACGTGAAGGGTAATACGTCTAAGAACCCCGCCTACGCTCGTGGCGGTGCTCGCATTAAGCTCAGCGACGGCTCCGTCGACTGGAAGTGGCGTCCGAAGTTCAACGGCACTGTGAACGGCATTAACGCCGCCGCCGATAACTCGACGGTGCACGCGGCCGGTTACTTCTCCGAGGTGAGCGGTTCTAGCGCTTTCCGGCTTGCAGCCCTGAACGGTGCTGACGCAACCCCCATTAACTGGGAGTGGAAGCCGTCTCTGGAGGCACGCCCCGGTGCCCGCTACATGTGGGGTTTCCAGTTCGATGTTCAGGATACCGGTGCTGATGTGTGGACCGGCGGTACTGAGCACATGATCGCCCAGTACAGCAAGAACGGTTACACCCGTAAGAGCAGCGCAATTACCCGTGAGGGCGGCGACTTCCAGGATCTGCACCTGAACGGTGATGTGGTTTACGGTGCCTGCCACTGCGGCGACTCCATCTTTGAGGGCTCACAGAGCTATTACGGCTACTGGGAAGATTACTCTCAGGTGCACAATATCCGCCTCGTGGCTGCTTTCGACCGGGAGAGCGGTAAGGTGCTGGGCGAGTTCAACCCCATTCTGAAGGGTGCCCGCGGCTTCGGCGTGTGGGAGTCCTTCGTGGATTCCCGCGGTAACCTGTGGGTTGGCGGCGATATTAACCGCTCCCTGGGCGAGAAAGGCGAGCAGCGTACCGTCGGCTTCGCACGTTACGCACCGCGCGATGTGACTCCTCCCGCAGCCCCTTCGGGCTTGAGGGCACAGCGTTCGGGCAATAACGACAAGCTCAGCTGGTCAGGTGCCGAGCAGGGTGCACGCTACCAGGTGATCCGTAACGGCCGCGTCATTGCGACCGTGACGGGCACCAACTACTCGGTAGCACACCAGGATGGCGCACGTTACTCTGTGCGTGCGGTTGACGCCTCGGATAACTACTCGGCTGGTAGCCCTGAAGCCCGCGTCTAATCAGGGTTCACGCGCCACTGTGCGCCGGTAAGATCGCCCCGCCCGTCGCTTTGGCGGGCGGGGTGGTTTTTACCGTCGGCGGCACCCATGCAGCTGTGTTAGGCTGGGGGCATCCGCCGCATAATTTCATAATGTATTCACTCACTAGGCGCCCCGTCAGGGCGTTATCCCAGTCACCGATGTAAGGTTTACTATGCCCACCACAAATCTATCCGCTCGCCGTGCGCTCACCAGTGTGCTTGTATCTGGTTCACTTTTGCTTGCGTTGGCGGCGTGCTCCAACACAGACAATAACAACAATGAGGCGCAGAGCTCTTCGTCCTCAGCCAGCGCCTCCTCCTCCAACTCATCGTCAGCCACTTCAACCTCTCAGAGCCCTTCGCAGTCTCCTACCGAGTCCACCACTACTACGTCGGCGGAGCCTACCCCGTCGGCAGAGCCGGAAGATAGCGGGCCCAAGCCGGACGAGAACTATGCAGGCGCTGAGAAGATTAAGGATGCCCCCACCGTTGCAGCTGATTCCCCTGAGGTGAAAGAGCTCGATAATCTGCGTTCCTCCTACGAAAATACCCTCGCGAAGGTAAAACCTGCCCCTGAGCCGCAGCGGCAGCAGGGCGATGAAGAGGGCAGCAATGATGAGAACGGCAAGAAGGAACAGGCCCGCCAGGCCCTTGACGACGACACCATTAAAGCCATTGAAGAGATGTCTACTGGTGCTGCCGCTGGTGAGTACACCTCCTCAGCTGCCGAGCATGCAATGACCGGCACGCACACCGAAGGCACGAGTACTGTGGTGGGTAACCCGCGCATGACCGAAACCACCTACAAGGGTCAGCCTGCACGCCTCTTGGAAGTGTGCGTGGACTCTTCCAACGTGAAAACAGTTGATAAAGACGGCAAGGAACTTCCTTCCGACAATACGCCTAAACGGTCTCTGAATATTTACACGCTGGTGCAGGTAGACGGCAAGTGGAAAATTGCCGAACATGACTGGCCAAATAACGCTAACTGCTAGGTGTTATAACACTGTTGCAGGCGGGTTATACCCCCATTAATGAATGGCTTATAGAGTTCCTTTTATGGAATATCTATAAGCCATTCGTTGTATAGTGAAGTTTTTTGACGACACACTCTCTTGCCGTCAGACGGGGGTAAGGGTAAGGCACTTCCTCAGGCATGTATCAATAACCACAAGACTAATATTTTTACGCTCACCCTATCATTGATGTGATTCCGGTTATCTAAGCCTCTTTTCTTTGTTCCACGCGTCCTTTATCTATATAGTTGGATTAGTAGTTTGTGCCTTCCCCGGCCGCACTGTGCTTTTATTATGTGCGTATTAGCGTACCGTTGATGCGCACATAAGGGCGTGCCGTGTGACCGCCCATAGCTACAATGTCACACCGATATAGAGGAACACTTACACATGTCTACGCCGGCTCGCCCTGCAACCAGGCCGGGTTTCGCTGAAACCCTCACCGCGCTTGAGCGCGCCCAGAAGCCGGGGCACGGCGTACCCGCCTACACCCGCTGGGTTAATCGCCGCGTTGCTCGTTACTTTGCAGCCGCGGCCGTCGCAATGGGTATTACGCCGAACGGTGTGACGGCTATTAGTGCCGTATGCTCGGCTGCGGGTATTCTCACTCTCTTACTGGCGCCTCCCACAGCGCTAACAGCACTAGCGGTGGCGCTGCTCTTTGCCCTTGGGTACGGCCTGGATTCCGCCGATGGGCAGGTTGCCCGCGTAACCGGGGCGTCCTCCCCCGCCGGGGAATGGCTTGACCATGTGGTTGATTCAATCCGTGTACCCTGCATCCACCTTGCCGCCTTGGCAGGGTTCATTCGTTACCCCCAGCATTTTTCCCTGACCGGAGCTGCCGATGGTTTCCCCTCCGGCTGGAGCCTATGGTGGCTGCCCATGGCGTTCACCGTGCTGACCGCAGGGCATTTCATGAGCCAGATCCTTGCCGAACAGCTGCGGAACAACCGTAAAACTGCTGCCCCTTCAACCGGTGGCACAATGCGTTCTTTCATTAACCTGCACATGGACGCGGGTACCCTCTGCTGGATTTTTATCGTGTGGGGCTTCGGGCCGCTTTTCGTGGTCGTCTACACCCTGCTTTTCGCCGCGAACGCCGCAACCGTGCTGCTCTCAATGCGCCGCAAGTACGTTACTCTCTCAACCCCAACCACACCCGCCCAGTAGGAGTCACTATGCTTCAATTTGAATCCCGCATCCCCTCCGTCAGCGTTGTGATCGCAACCAATGGAAAACGCATGCAAAGCTTACGCACCGCAGTCACCGCAATTCTCGATCAGCAGTACCCGGGCCCCGTTGAGGTGGTGATCGTCTACGACCGTGCCACCCCTGACCCGCTCTCCGATATTGAAATCAGTGAGAATCGGTCACTACGTATCATTGAAAACACACGTACCGGCGGGCTAGCTGGCGCACGCAATAGCGGCATTCTGGAGGCCACAGGAATAATCCTGGGATTCTGTGACGATGACGACACCTGGATGCCGGGCAAACTCACCGAACAGGTGGCATTGTGGCGAGCTAACCCGGATGCGGTGGGTATCTCATCCGGTATTACGGTGCGCTCGGACGGGCGGAACATCGTGCGCCTAGCCCCCGAACGCGCTACTTTCGATGACTTCCTGCGTTCACGGATCACCGAGGTTCACCCCTCCGCAATGCTGTACTCCCGCTCTGACTTGGTGGATGGCCCCGTCGGTCTGGTGGATGAGCAGCTGCCTGCCTCTTACGGGGAAGACTATGACCTGCTGCTGCGCGCTACCAAGCACGGCGATATTCTTTCCGTACCCCAACCGCTGGTTAGGGTGCTGTGGGATCGGCCGTCCTTTTTTGCCGGTCAGTGGCAGTACATTGCTGATGGCCTCACCTACCTGCTGCGTAAGTTCCCCGAATTTGAGCGCTACCCCAAGGGTGTGGCGCGCGTGGCCGGGCAGGTGGCGTTCGCGCACGCAGCGCTGGGCCATAAGAAAGAGGCATTTGCGTTTGCCCGTTCTTCCCTGCACCGCGATAAGACGCAGCTGCGTGCCTGGGCCGCATACCCGGTGGCTCTTGGTGTTGTAAAACCGCAGACCCTGCTGGATGCGGTGCAGAAAACAGGCAGGGGCCTTTAGACCGTGCCCAACACAGTTACGGCCGCCCTGACGATTCTGAAAAAGGCGGACATTGAGACGATGTCCGCCGGGCGTGGCCTACCCAATAACCAGAACGCCCCGGCTCTGCCAGCGTGGCCGCTGCTCACCCTGCTGTATGGGTTCCCCATCATCTGGGCACTTGGGCTGCTGCAGATTGCCCCGATTATCCTTGCCTTTGTGATGCTCGGCTATATGCTGGTGCGCGGGTCGGTACGTATCTACCCTGCCCTGTGGGTGTGGGGTGCTCTCACGTTCTGGGTGGTTGTCTGTGCGGTGTCGCTGGTAGAGCCCACAGACCTTATTGCGTGGGGGTTCCGGTTCTCGGGTGTTTTTTGCGCGGGTGTTTTTACGCTTTACTACTTCAATGCGCGCGCCGCGATCACTCCGGATCGTTTGCTGGGCGGGTTGGTGACCCTCTGGGTCACTCTTGTGATCCTCGGCTGGGGTGGGGTGCTTTTTCCTAATTTTAGGCTGCAAACCCCCATGAGTTTCATCATGCCCGCCTCAATTCTGCAGAACCCTCTGGCGCGTGATTACATGCTTCCCCCACTTGCGGAGGTGCAGCGCCCGTGGGGTGCCCCCGAAGCGTATAACCGCCCCTCCGCGCCGTTTCCCTACGCGAATAGCTGGGGCCTGGCGTACACACTGCTGACCCCAATCATGCTGGCGTACCTGCTGCGTCTGCGGAACCGGTGGGCCCAGGTGGGGCTCGTGGTTGCTTTGCTGCTCTCAACCGTCCCAGCGGTGAAGACCAGTAACCGAGGCATGTTCATTGGTTTAGGAATTGTTGTTGCCTATGTTCTGCTGCGGCAGCTGTTTGCTCGTAACTGGCGTGCTGTGGCATTCGGCGTAGGCGTGGTTGCTGTGGGGGTTATTGGGCTTTTTGCTACCGGTACTGTCGCCGAAATTCTGGGCCGCCAAAACTATTCCGACTCCACCGGTGGGCGTGCCGCACTGTATAAATCCACGTGGGAGGCCACCCTGCAATCCCCCATCGTGGGCTACGGCACCCCCCGTATGGAACCCAGTGTGGGGGTTTCGATGGGCACCCAGGGCTACCTGTGGACACTCATGTTCTGCTTTGGCTTTGTGGGCCTGGGCCTGTTCCTTGTTTTCTTATCAAGCGCAGTGTTCTCAGGTCTTCGGGTGGGCACTGCCTCCGGGTACTGGCTTCATGCTGTGCCGGTTAGCTGCTTTGTAGTGCTCATTTTCTACAGTTTTGATATTACTCAGCTGAGCGTGCTGCTGCTGAGTTCAGCGCTGTGTGTGCGCTCGAATTATTACGGGGAGGGACTGTGACGGCGACTAAGCCCAAGTCCTTGGCCCGCAGCGGCTCTCTGTCCTCGCTGTGCGTCATGTATGGCGCCGCGATCGCGTTTGGGACGACCCTGGTGGTATCAAACGGTATTGGTCCGGCTGGGGCAGGCGAGTTTTTTCGCCTCATGGCGCTGTTTGCTATTGCTACCTCAACGGCTGTTTTCGGTGCCGACACGGGGCTGGTACGTACTATCTCGGCGCAGAACGCACTGGGCAGGTACTCCGCTATTCCCCGGCTGATCCGCTACGCGGTGCTGCCGCCTCTGGCGCTGTCGCTGGGCATCACCGCCGTGGCGTGCATCTACTCGGTGGCGGTGCCGATGCCGCACGAGTATGCAGTGGCGCTTCGGATGAGTGCTCTGTTCGTGATCGTCGCGGCCGTAATGTCGGTGTATTTTGGGGCGCTGCGCGGGCTGAACCATGTGGTCACGTTTACCGTCATGCAGAACGTTCTGCTGCCGACCTTACGCTTCGGTGCAATCGCGCTGGTGGTATTCGCCTCGGGGCACCTGCTGGATCTGGTGTTTGCGTGGACCCTTCCGGTGGCGGCTACGGCGCTGCTGACTCTGTGGGTAGTTGAATCCTATATGCCGCGCAGTAAAGATCGGCCGCAGTCTGAGGCTGCTGCGACCACCCCGCAGGAGAGCGCCCACTCATTTTGGACGTTCAGTTCTGCGCGCGGGGTGGCAACCATTGTTGAGACCATCCTCGAATGGATTGACGTACTCACCGTCACCACCATTTTGGGGCCTGCCGCCGGTGGTGTTTACGGCGCGGTGAACCGGTGTGTACGTGTGGGTACGATGGTTGAGCACACGGGCCGTATTGTCACCGGGCCGTCCATTAGCGCAGCGTTGGCCACCCAGAATGTTGATCGGGCGCGGCAGATCTTCCTGGCTACCACCCGCGTACTCACCGCCATTTCCTGGCCGTTTTACCTGACATTGGCGGCGTTTGGCCCCACCCTGCTGGGATTCTTCGGGAAGGGCTTCGAAGAGGGGGCTGGCATCCTGTGGGTTATCTGCCCCGCAGCGATGCTTTCAATGAGCGCTGGCGGTGTGCAGTCTATTCTGCTGATGAGCGGTAAAAGCCGTTGGCAGCTGCTCAATAAGCTGTCTTCGCTGGCGGTGGCGATCATTCTCAACGTTGCGTTGGTTCCGCTCTGGGGCCTGTACGGCGCGGTGACGGCGTGGGCTTCAGCGCTTCTGATTGATACTTTCTTGGCGAGCTACCAGGTGTTTCGCCTGGTGGGCATCCGCACCAGCCTGACGGAGATGGCACCTGCCCTCACCCTAGGGGCTTTGGTGCCGCTGGGATGCTCATTTGTGGTGCTAACGGTTGTGGGCCAGGGCCTGTTGGGGCTTGTCCTCTATGTGATATTGTTGGCCCCTTCATACGTCGCGCTTCTGTACTATTTTCGAACCCAGCTGGGCATTGAACGGTTCCTGGCCTCCCGCAAGGGCGGGGGTAAGGGCGCTGGGACGCGTTCCGCGCTGGCACATCAACTATCGATACAGGGAGAGAACACTATGAGTAAACTGTCCGCAACTACGGACGCCCCCGCGGTGTCCCTGCGGGAGCAGCTACACCGGGTGTGGCGCCACAAGATGATTGTGATTATCACCATTGTGGTCTGCACCCTCATAGCGGTGGCGTTTAGCTTCCTCGCTCCGCCTAAGTACACCGCTAAGTCGAGCGTGCTGGTGAACCCGCTGGTGACCGATCCTGCTGCTGGCGGTAACGCAAATTCTCTGAAGGTGGATATCTCTACCGAGTCCCGCGCGGCTGGGTCGCGTGAGGTGGCTGATAAGGCCGCAGATAATCTGCGGTCTGAGGGCGTTGATAATGACTCCAAGCTTACCGACAAGCTGATGAACTCAACTAAGGTGGTTCCCACCTCGCAGACTGCGGTGCTTGACATTGAGGTGAGCGATTCCAACGCTAAGCGTTCCGCGCAGTACGCGAATGCTATCGCCAAGGCCTACCTGGAGGTTCGTCAGAATAACCTGAAGGAAACCATCACCGATAGCGTGAAGAAGCTTGACGCTCAGATTAAGCAGCTTGAAGATGAGGATAAGAATAATAACGGAAACGCGAACTCTGCGAAAATTTCGCAGATGCGGGAGCGCCGTAACCAGATCCAGCTGACCTCCACGGTCGGCGGGCGTGTGCTGACTGAGGCTCAGCCGCCGAAGAAAGCCACCGGGCTGGGGCACAGGAAGACTGCCTTGGCGGGCGTGGGTACGGGTCTGCTGCTGGGCGTACTCATCGCGTACGTGTACGACCGCATGATGCGTACCGTGGGGTACTCAGATCGTTTGAAGGATCTGGGGATTCCGGTGCAGACGGTGCGCCCGCGGTCCTCTGATGAGGATACGCTGCTGCTGATGCGCCGTATCGGCTCGCCTGACGGCAACCTGCGGGCTTCTAATATTTCGGGCATTGTGATTGTCTCGGATTCTCCTGCGTTGGCGGATCAGCTGCACCGGCAGCTATACCGTACTATCCCCAGCGGTAAGGCGTACTTTACGGACTACCCGGCTTTGAGCAAAGTGCTTGAGCATTACTCGCCCGAGCAGGTTATTGAGAGTAATGAGATTCCGATGGTCATTAACTTGGCCGATGAGGCGCCCCTGTCTACTTTGCTACGTTTATCCGAAGCATGCCGCGTGTGCTTAGTGCCGGTGGGTGAGCTGAGCTCCCGGGCACAGGTTCGTGAGCTGTTCTCGCACCTGCGGACCCTGGAAAACACCGTGAGTATCGCCATCTTTATGGACACCGACCCTGAGAAGGAGAAGGTTGATGGAGCGACTGCGTAAGAAGCCCTCGAAGCTGCTGCTTGTTTCCAGCAGCGGTGGGCATCTGAAGCATCTGACGGCCACGTTTGATGCGTGGCAGAACTATGAGCGTGTGTGGGTAAGTTTTAAGCAGCCCGATGTTGAGTCTGCGCTGGCGGAGGAGAAGGTGTACTGGGCCTACTACCCCACCACCCGCAACGTGAAGAATGCCATCCGTAACCTGTTTTTGGCGTTCAAGATTTTCCCCCGGGAGAGGCCCGATGTGGTGGTCTCTGCCGGGGCGGGGGTGGCGGTTCCGTTCTTTGTGGCGGCTAAGCTCTTCCGGGCTAAGACCCTCTACATTGAGTGCTACGACCGCCCCACCCTGCCGACGATGACGGGAAAAATGCTGTACGTGCTCGCGGATGATTTCAATGTTCAAAGCGATGAGCAGCAGAAGAATTTCCCCGATTCACGGGTGATTCACCCGATCTTTTAAGGGGTTGGTGCGTCTCACATGTTGAGCCGCCGCTAATCCGCGTCCTCGTTCCTTTTTAGGGGTATATTTAAAGGACGCTACACATATACCGTAGCTGTGGGGTACTTGCCTCACCCGGTTTTATTTTCCGCCTCGGCTAAACCGGCGCATTTTCCGGATGTGCTTGCTGAGTACCCTCACCGATAAAAGCATAGAGAGGAATAGGCTATGTCTATTCACAATTTCCCGGATGTTAGCGTCAGCGACGCTAATTCTGGCGTGCCCGTTCTCACACCTAATACAGATCCGGTTAGTATTCCCACTAAAACATATGACCTTGTCATCTCTTTAGGTACTGATTACCACAGGTTTGATAGGCTTCTGCGTTGGGTTGATGCGTATCTTAAGGAGAACCCGCATCTTAGCTGCCTGGTGCAGCACGGTCATACCGCACCTATTGAGCGTGGCGAGAATGTGAGGCTCATGCCTGCTGGGGATCTCATGGGCTACTATGCTACGGCTTCTGTGGTGGTTGTTCAGGGCGGTCCCGGTTCGATTCAGGATGCACGTCGTACCGGTGCTATTCCGCTGGTGGTACCACGCCGCGCGGAGTTTGATGAGGTGGTCGATAACCACCAGGTTCCCTTTGCTGATCTGATGGAAAAGCGTGGCCACGCGGTGGTGGTCAATAGCCGCGCGGAGCTGTTCGATAAGCTTAATTTGGCGTTGGCTAATCCTTCTCTGTTCCGTTCTGCTGAACCGTATGTTGCTGCCCCTGAGGTCTCAGCTGAGCAGCTTTCTGAGGCTCTTCATGACCTTCTTACGGGTCGTTCGCACCGCACCGAGGGTTATGTGACTCGTTTTAAAAATGCTGCCCGGGCGCATTTTTTGGGTAAACGTGAAATGGCTCGGATTAGCTCTTTAACTCCTAATGCTTAGGATTGTGTTTTTAAGTTCACACCGCCCTGGTTTGCCGTGCCCAAAATAAGCAGTATTCTAAATTTATAGCCTACGAAGCTCACAGGATATTCTCAGCTATTTTTACCGCCGCCGGTCTCTTTTGACTTCCGAGGCGCGGTAGCCTTGTATATGGTTTGTGCGTTTTGGGATAACCCGCGCACTGTTGGAAAGGAAAACTATGTCAGTTCAGGAATCCACCGTAGTTAACGTGACCGTTGAGCAGATCGCTACCGCTTACGCGAGCGAGGACTTTGCGCGATTCGTGTGTTCTGAGGTCGGCGTTGAGTTTGAAAGCTTCTCCCTTGAGGGCGACGCTTCCGGTGAGTTCACCGCGACTACTGTGCGCACCATCCCCTCGGACCGTGTGCCCGATATTGCCCGTAAATTTGTATCCAATGGCGTTAATATGACTCAGGTTGACCGCGTAAGCGCCCCCGCCGCTGATGGTTCCCGCACCGTGGATACCGAGGTGAAGGTGAACGGCATGCCGGTGAACGCTAAGGCTTCGCAGGCTCTGGTATCCCAGGGCGAGCAGACCCGTGTGGATGTGAACGGCGAGGTTTCCTGCTCGATCCCGCTGGTGGGCAAGAAGATTGCTGCCTCCGCTGAGCCGCAGGTTGGCCGCGTGCTGAAGGTGCTGGGCACCTCGGCCGAGAAGTGGACCGCACAGCAGTAACACTAGTTCTGTGACGGTGTTCGGGCGGTTACCGCCTCACATCGGCTTACCCCGTGTAGCACCGTAAAGCGGCAGGTGCACCCCTTGCGTGGTGCCCCTGCCGCTTAAGTTTTTAGAGAAGCCCTCCCCCAACAGGTGAGGGCTTTCAACTGCTAGTCTAGTCGTTCTCCTGAGCGATGAGACCCCTTTTGATGCTGGCCCCGTGCTGCTGTTCGTCGTCCAGCAGGCGCATAATGCGCCCGAGAGCTTCAATTGCGTCGTGTTCTGCCTCCAGCAGGTCTACAACTTTACGAAGCTTGGTGCTTGAGGTGTGCTCGGTGTACGGGAAGTAGTGTACGCGCACCCCCACTTCGGCGAAGCGGTTTTCTAAGGCTATGCCTTTTTCGGTGCCTTTCCAGTCGTCGCCTTTGAAGAACACGTCAAAGGGCTTCTGAGACCAGGTATGTAGTTTATCCGGGTTAGTCTCAATATGCACCTCGTCCACGTAGCTAATGTGGCTGACGATTTCGGCGCGTTCTTCAATCGGGATGACGGGTCGGCGGCCTTTGGTTTGTTCCAGCACGTCGTCGTGAACCACCCCGGCGATGAGGTGGTCGCAGTTCGCTTTTGCTTGGCGCAGGATGTTCAGGTGGCCGACGTGGAAAAGGTCGTAGGCGCCGGCGGCGTATCCGATGGTCATGGGGTTCTCTCGTGGGTGACTGAATAATGAAATTTTTGGTGGCACCTCTAGCGCTTGTCCGTTCCCTGTTTCTTGGATGAAAACAAGGGGCATTTAGGGAGGGAAAAGCCGTGATCTGCAGGCACCAGCCTAATTCTAACACCGCTCAGTTCCGCGGCAGGCTTATGGTGAAGGTCGCGCCAATCACCCCGGGAGGATACCCGCTCTTCATTGGCCTCTGTTAGTCAGAAGTCACAGCACAAGCAGAAGGAAGTTAGGGTAATCTTTTGCCGACTCACCTCATAAAAACTAAGAATTATTGTACTAATGAAGGGGATAGTGTGAATAACTTCGATATGCAATCGGCATACTATATGCGTGAGAATTTTCCAAAAATCCTTAGGCTATTCTCCCCCAAGCGGCACCTTAAAAGTTTTCTCGGTTAATCACCATTTACCCATGAGCAGTTTATGAACCTAGGACTTCTACAATGAAAAAGAATCGTATAAATACCTTCTACGCGCTTAATATACTCACTATACTTGACGGGGAAATTCTAGAATGCGCGGGTACACCCACAACTCAGTATGCTGATTTGGATATATCCACGGAGAAAGACAGAAATATCATTCTCGAAGACCTGCTACGGCCTGAGCTATTGCACTATTCACCAGAAAACCAGCATAAGATACGGCTAAGTTTTCTGTACTGTACTACGAACTGCGGTGAGACGCAGTTGGAAGATTTACTAAATTTTTATAGCGGAAGTATTTTTCCAACCCCCAACAGTAAAATCACCTATAAAGAGTTTTTTGAAATTATGTACACCAGTTTATTTTGCCAAAATATAGAAGTCGAAGAATTAGATCATTTTATATTCTACGACGATCCCTCACCCCACGCGTGGAATTTATTCAAGGGGTAGGCACCTTTGATTGCCGTACTGCTCCTATCGTTCGGGTATAAAACCGCCAAAGCATAGGCAACAGTTTGGTATGTGCCCACGAGATACGCCACTGATACAGCGGGGTAGGAATTCCCCGCTGACCAGTTGGCATCACCAGAACGTACTACGCTTGTTTTCCTGCAGCCTCCCGGGCTGCTTCTTCGGCGGCAACCCAGGAGAGCATTGCGCATTTGACGCGGGCCATGAATTTTGAGACCCCTGAAAATGCCGCCATATCGCCGTACTCTTCTTCATCCAGGGTGATCTGACCGCGTGAACGCAGCATCTGGCGGAACGCATCCACGTGGTGCTGCAGTTCCCCCACGGTCATGCCCGGCGCCATCTCTGAGAGCACCGATGCCGCCGCCATTGAGATAGAGCAGCCATCACCTTCCCAAGAGACTGACTCGATCACCTTTTCGCCGTCTTGAGGCTCCTGGGCAAGCACCAGGCGCAGGTTAATCTCGTCCCCACAGGTGGGGTTGTACTGGTGGTTGTCGGCGCTGCAACGCCCGTTAGGGACCTCCACGAGGTGCTCACCCGAACGCTGTTTGGAGTGCTCCAGGATAATTTCTTGGTACAACGATTCTAAAGACATAATCCATCCATTTCTGCGGCAGTGTGTAGAGGTAGATACGGTGCGCGTTCGGCGCGGTTACAGGCCAAAATAGGGGCGCACCTTCGCCAAAGCAGCCAGGAACGCCTCAATATCGTCAGTGGTGTTATACAGGTAGGCGGAGGCGCGGGTGGAGGCAGTGACCCCCGAAAGCTTATGCAGCGGCTGGGCGCAATGGTGCCCCACTCGCACCGCAATACCCCAGGTGTCCAGAAGCTGACCCACATCGTGCGGGTGCACCCCATCAATCGCCAAAGACACAAGCCCGGCGCGGCGGGCTGGGTCGGCGGGCCCGAGCAGGCGCACCCCCTCAACCTGCTGCACGCCCGCGGCAAGGCGCTGCCCCAGCTCATGCTCCCACGCCTGCACATTGGCCATCCCCACATGCTCAAGGTAACGCACGGCGGCGGCAAAAGCCACAGTCTGCGAAACCCGCTGGGTGCCCGCCTCAAACTTAATGGGAGCGGGCATGTACTCGGCATCTTCCAGCCCCACACGGGTGATCATGGAACCGCCAGTAAGGAATGGCGGTAACGCATCCAGCAGCTCGGCACGGCCATAGAGTGCGCCAATACCGGTGGGTGCGAGCATCTTATGCCCCGAAAATGCGGCGAAATCCACCCCAAGACCCGGAAAATCAACGGGCATATGCGGTACTGACTGGCAGGCGTCAAGAACAGTGAGTGCGCCCGTCTTCCGCGCGAGCGCCACCATATACGGCACGTCCGTGATCGCACCAGTCACATTAGAAACATGCGTAAACGCTAGGACACGGGTGTTCTGCCCCACGATCTGTTCAGCAGCCTCGTAGTCGAGTTGACCGTCGGAGGTCACCGGAATGTGGCGCAAGGTTGCGCCGGTGCGCTGGGCTAGGATCTGCCAGGGAATCAGGTTGGCGTGGTGTTCCGCCTCGGTGGTGACAATCTCATCACCCTCACCTAGGGCGAACTGTTCGGCTTTTTCCCCGCCAATCCCTTGAGAGGCGTTCCCGATAGCGTAGGCGATAAGGTTCAATGCCTCAGTAGCGTTGGAGGTCCACACGAGTTCCTTATCAGTGGCGCCCACAAAACGAGCAACGGTAGCTCGCGCATCCTCGAACAAGTCGGTGGCTTCAACTGCGAGAGTGTGCGCCCCCCGGTGTACCGCAGAGTTCGCGTGCAGGTAGAAGTCACGTTCGGCATCAAGCACCTGCAGGGGTTTCTGGCTGGTGGCCCCCGAATCCAGATACACCAGCGGGTGCCCATTCACCTGCGTACCGAGGATAGGGAAATCGGCGCGCAGATCGCGCACCAACTGGTCATTCAACGGCGTGTTCGCTGGGGTCGAGTATTCTGCCACGGTAACCTTCTTCTCTCGTGTGGGGCACGCCCAGTTTAAGGATGTTAAGCGTCTAGGACGCCCAAAACCGGGCGTGGCGCACAGCGCGCAAGCACCCGGCAGGGGCATAACGTCATACTTTTCTAGCTTATTCCTCCACCCGGGGTGAAGGATAGTTAGGTGTGTGCAACCACGCGCCCCGAAGCACCGCCTCAGTACCCGGCAGCTAGGCGGAGTGGTAGTGCTGCTGCGCCGCCACAAGACCTTTCTCAACGAGCATACGCACCGCATCCGCCGCATTAGAGATCAGGAAAGGCAGGTTTTTCGCCTCGGCCGTGGAGAATGGTTTGAGCACAAAATCTGCGGTGTTCATGCGACCGGGCGGGCGGCCAATACCAGCACGCACACGGTAGTACTCTTTAGTGCCGAACGCTTTAGTAATGTCACGCAGGCCGTTGTGCCCGCCTTCTCCCCCACCGCGTTTAAGTTTGATGGTGTCAAAGGGGATGTCCAGCTCGTCATGCACCACCACCACATGGTCGGGATCAATCCCGTAGAACTTTGCGACCGCTGAGACAGGACCGCCCGAAACGTTCATGTACCCGAGCGATTTCATGAGCACAACCTTGGGCCCGCCCATACCAAGACGGCCCGTAGCCACGACAGCGGACGCTTTAGGATGTTTTTTGAAGGTTCCGCCCACCTCACGCGCCAGCTCATCAAGCACCATCTGCCCAATATTGTGGCGTGTTTTAGCGTACTGCGGGCCGGGGTTTCCCAAACCAACGATGAGCCACGCATCAGACATATCAGCCCGCCCCTTCAAGAATCGTGTGAGTAGTGACAAATCAGCCCCCTTATGGGTGTGAAATGTTCCGGCAGATACGGTGCGACCCGCACCGAGCCCGGTAGGTTCGTGTGCGGGTCGCGCCCAATACGGTTATCTGCCGCCTATTGGATTAGTCCACAAACAGCAGGTCGATGTGCTGCAGCTCGGGGCGGATCGGGTGACGCTGAATATCCTGCACGCGAGCCTTGAACTGCTCGCCGTCAACCTCAATCACCAGAACGGCATCCTTGTTGCGCACAGCCAGGGTGGTCTCGTGGCCCGGCAGGATCACGTGCTTAGGCTCTTTGCCGTTGCCGTAGATAACGGCGGGAATGTTGCCTGCTGCGCGGATACGGCGTGCGTAGCCCTTCCCAAAATCGGGGCGGGGCTCAGCGGTAATCTTAATTTCTGACATGGTAATCTCCACTCTATACATAATGGGTAATGCGCCAAGAGAATAATGGCGCGAATCATGGGATTCCATGCGCCACCTCGTCGATAACGGCAGAGTCTGCCCTCGCCTTGGCTAACACTATATTCTTACAAATTTTCTAGATGCGAGCAAGAGTGACTCGCACACCAGCCCTACAGTTAGCTACAGGGTGCCCAGGTACTCGGCGAGCGCATCGCGGTGATCGCGAGGGGTGAATCCGGCAGCGATAAGTTTTGAAAAATCCAGGGCAGAGTTGGCAGAACATGCCCCGGTGCGCACCATCTTCACCCTTAACTAGCGCCCTTAGAAAACCGAGGTATGGAGAAAAGAGGAATTCCGCATCGGCTGACGAACTTTCCTAAAAGAATCGGTAGTATGACACCGATAACCACCCCCGCAACAAGGTATATCGGGATCGAGAATACGCCGCCCTTAGTCATTACCATGCGAACGATCGATACAAAAACAATGTGCGCAATGAATATCTCGAGAGAGTATCGCCCGATAAAGGCAAAAATTTTACCCACAGAAATTTTAGACAGGAGATACCCCAGGGATATCAGAGAGACAGAGGATAGGCTCGTCATCAAAATCCCAGAGGCGATTATCATAAAACTTCTGGGGTGGGCAGACTGAACCGTTGGGGTAATGGCAGGAAGAGTAAATAAGCCAACGACATACAGCGAGAGACCAATAAAGGCAATGACGCCATGGACCCAGACAGAGACACTCATCAAGAGATCTGAGAAACGCTCGTACCCCAGATATATCCCAAGAGCATAGAAGAAGATAAGCGACAATCCTTGAGTTCCAACGTATCCTCCGTCATACCCCCAGCTGGCAACGCTCAGCAGGGCCAGCAACAACAAACCCAGCCAAGACAGACGCGACCTACGCCAGACACCTAGGAGAATAGAAACCGCGAGAGCAATAATAATCCAGGGGAAGAACCATAGCTGCCCCTCAGGCTTCCAAAAGGCGAAGGCATCCACGAGAGAAACCTTTGTATTTACATTGGCAGAGGCAAAAAATTTAATGCCTACCTGAATTATCTGCCAGACTATATACAACCAAAGAAATAATGTGGCTCGGCTTTTAAAATACTTTTTAGTTCCCTCCCGCGCAATCCCGCGAGAAACAAATATTCCGCTCAAAAACGCAAAGATCACCAGATGCCAAAAGTACACACTATTGTCGATAATCTGCTTCCCGGGCAGCAACTCAGAGCTACCAAGGCCAGCGCTCCACATCCCGCGGTACACATGCCCAAAGACAACCGCAATAATTGCAACACCTTTGAGGATGTCAACAGATGCATCTCGCCGTACGACATCGGTCTCCTTATTTACCTCCGCATGTTCAGTTGTCATGCTGTCTACCTTTCCTACGAAATATGCAGACTTTCATCGACATATTCCGCATAAGACAAAGGGGAAGCAACGCAGAGAGCCGTAAGTGCAAAAATCTTTTTCATTGAAAGGAATCCAAGCCATCTCAAAAGACACCTAAGGCCCTTATGCTATTCCCCCAAAGTATATGTGAGTATGTGAGTGTTTTTGCCCCTTTACTATTCCAAACTCGCCGGGGCACATGAACGGTATTAATTAAGTACACCGCTCACAACAAGTCTTCAGCACATGCCAGTTAAAGAACCTTTAAGTACTCGGCGAGCGCATCGCGGTGATCGCGTGGGGTGAATCCGGCAGCAATAAGCTTTGAAAGATCCAGGGCAGAG
>ERZ773008.402-NODE-402-length-31211-cov-22.075780_pt1 | contig 31211 bp, 22 predicted proteins | sample MGYA00580664_ERZ773008 | MGnify/ENA primary metagenome ERZ773008 (study PRJEB29015, sample SAMEA2738016) | human oral metagenome | biome: human oral; feature: human-associated habitat; material: dental | place: China | collected 2048 ... | reverse complement strand
CGGCGGAGGCGATCTTCCTGGACGCCCAGTTCGAGGCCGAGCTCGTGGAGCTGGAACCCGAGGAGGCGGCGGAGATGCTGCATGAGAACGGCCAGGAGGAGTCTGGCCTGGACAAGCTGGCCAGGGTCGGCTTCGACACCCTGGGTCTGCAGACGTACCTGACGGCGGGGGAGAAGGAGTCCCGGGCATGGACGATCCGCAAGGGAGCGACGGCGCCCCAGGCGGCGGGCGTCATCCACACTGATTTTGAACGGGGCTTTATTAAGGCGGAGATCGTGAGTTATGATGACCTGGTCCAGTACGGCAGCGTTGCTGAAGCCCGCGCTCACGGCCGAGTGCGCATGGAAGGAAAGGACTACGTCATGAGTGATGGGGATGTCGTGGAGTTTAGGTTTAATGTGTAATCGAATACGCGAGTGTCGATTGGATAAAATTACCTACGAGAATTCCTTTTATGTACTGTTGTTGAAAATGCAAAACAGATATGCGAATGACGAGAAGGAAATACGTTAAGCAAATTTTCTGAATGAATTTGCGGCAAGCGCAATAACGGCGATAGTTGATTGAGGGATCCTTGATGAAATTGAATGGACGCCAAGAACAATAGATGCTGCGAGGTTGCTAATTTAAGAAAAAAAGAGATGCCGTAATTGTCAGAATCAAAATATGTAATGCATCGTCTCGAACTGTGTTGAATGACAACATCGATGAGAATGCAGAACCGAGCGAACCGTCATATCTCGTACATTTCTTTGAGTCTTCCCACGGTGACATCCTGTAGATGTTGGAATTTCGCCCGACAGAGTTGTTAAACAGCAAAGTATAAACGCGACTATTTCCACAGTGATTCGATTCAAATAAGCGCTTTCAAGGATTAGGTAACGTGATGATATTCAATTTGCGTGTATCTCGCACACAATGGGCGGTCGGGCATGGGTTCTTTCATAGTGGCATAATAGAATCCGGGGGCAAGCCTTTCGTATATGTATATGATTGCGGAGCGAAGTTAGCCAACCAAAGAGTTGGCCTCCTAGATCAGGAGATTGATGAGTTTGGCACTCGCTTGAGGCAAAATCAGATCCGCAATTTGCCCTCTTGGCATCTCCATTACCGCTCTTGGTGCCGCCCTTGGCCTCGCGATCCACATGTTGACGTAATGTACATATCTCACTTTGATTATGATCACGTCAGTGGAATTCCAAGTCTGGCTAAGCAGGTTCAGATTGATCGGTTCGTTATCCCCATGGTTCCCGTGTCTCAACGAATTTTCTGTCTCACAAGCTCGTTGTTTCCTTCGATTTATCACTCCGGTTCTGGAACCTCACCTAATGACGACGAGAATGTGGGTGATATTGATGAGTGGTATTGGGACTTTATTGCTAACCCAGTAACAGCATTGCGAGAAATTACTGGCAACGTCGCTGAAGTTCAGCAGGTTGAGCCCGCGGCCGGCATGACTGAGGAGGGAGGGTCCGATCTAAATGACCCAGAGAGAGAATTCATCTTATCTAACTTAGATATTAGCTCTGGATATACACCACGCGCTTCTGATCTATCTTTGTCGACTGCTATGAATCGTCGAAACATTTGGAATGTTGTAAACGAGAATGAAATTCCTGTTTGGGAGTTTAAAACTCACATTCTGAAGGATGCTCAAAACCAAGCCACTTTCTTTGTTCAAGAATTGAAGCGAATGAACCTAATTAAAAATGAGGGTGACCTGGAAAATGCCGGCACCCTGAAGAAGCTTGTACTGAAGCACCACAACTCAGGTCTTAAGACTGCCTATGAAAATGCTGTTGCGCAAATTGGATCATCTCACACGCTCAATATAACATCGCTTATGCTCTACTCTGGCACTGTTTTGGGTCAAAGAATACGCTGTTATCGATCGAAGGCTACACCTTACGATAGACCGGAAATTGGGGCTTGGCCGAATGTGGCGGGGTGGATTGGTTACGGAGACGTATCCCTGCGGGCAAAAAAGCGTCTCAATGAGGTGATTGACGCCTTTGAGAAACAAAGAAAACGGACATATATCATAGCTCCCCCTCATCATGGATCGCCTCGTGATTGGAGTCCGAAGTTACTCGAGGGATTTGGGCCGAACGGAAATTTTGTGCCTACTTGTGTTTTTGGCGCTGACGGTAGTTACAATCATCCAGGGCACGGGGTTCTGCTTGATGTGAACTCTTCAGGAGGAACTGCAATTGTCGTAACATCGGATCCTCGGTCTCGTTGGACGGATTATCTAACCGTCTATATTGAGGCGTGACCGCAGAGGTGTTGTCGAGGCTTGGGAGACTAACGGTTCGCGGGGTGACATGGATGAGCTGGGGTAGTAGATGTTGGCGGCTGCGGCGGTGTTATCTGTCGACGGACACTTGCTTTATAAGATAAAAGTGTGGTGTTAGATATTTGAATGAAATTATCGTCTCAAGGGCGGCATTAAAACAGGATATAATTCTAGGTGAAATAAGTAGGTAGTCGGATTGTCGACGCTTTGACTCAAGGTTAATCTGATCGTTTGGATCGTTCGCATGTTTCTGTTTCGACTCTAAGTGACCGTCACCGTTATCGTTGCGCTCTACACGTTATTGCTTTAGTGTGGTAGAAAAATGGTGGGAGAGCCCCTGTGTCGGTCCGTGGCTGCCGATCTTGTTGATCTAGTCGTCGTTATGATGAATCACGCGAGTTGACTGAGTGGGTGCATGTCGTTGTGGCAGGATTTTCGAATAGATCTCAGTTGTGTTGGTCCTGTTGCTCTCGTGTGCTTGCGTGGATTTAATCTCGTCATGTAGTTCTTCGTAGGCAATTGGGTGGTCTGCAAGTTTTCTAAGGTTGCCTGGCCGATGGAGTCCTGATGAAGATCTTCCACCGTCCGCTTGGGAAGGACGTGGAAGCGCCATTGTGAGGCCAGGAGCGGGTTGTACTCCTTGTGTGTTCGTGCCGTCTGGATCGCGAAGACGTACACATCGGCGTTGTAGGTCGGAGTTGGCGTCAGTCCGCCTTCTGTGGTTCAGATGCGACTGCGAAGCCCCGTGAACTGAATCGTTGAGAGCTTGTACTGGTCCCACGCCTGGAGGTACGCGGAGGTCTTGACCTCAATCGTGGTCCCATCTGGCGCTAGAACATGATAAGGATCCCACTCGATTCGCAGTCCAGTCGAGCCGACCGCCTTCGCCACCAGAAACTCAGCCAGGTAGCCGCGAGCATTGTTCATCCAAAGATTGGACAGAGCGAAGCGCCAGAAATCCACGACCGTCGCATCCGTTCCGGCCACCACTTCCTCACCTGACAGCGGCGTGGGCTTGGGGGCGCGGATTGGCGGGGGAGTAGTCATGTAGCCATTATCTCAACAAGGACGGCGGCGGTCGCTCAGTCCTCAGTCCTGCGCATGCGGATGGCTGGCGCCGTCTGCTGTGAACGTTTCAGTTTCGTCGTAGGCTCGCCGGTAGAAGCAGGTTGGGTGTCAAATCCACAGTAAAGGTAGGTCGCCTACTCAACCTCATTCTATCAATCTGTGGTGTGTCGATTGAAGCAATCAAAGGATGCCTTTTTGTGTCTTGGGGTGTTCAGATATCGCCTGATAACCTTTGTGTTCGATGGGACTCGGGTTCCCGGTGATCATTAATTTACGATGAGGTGAAAAAGTGAGCATGGAGATGGCCTCGGTGGCTACGTGGACCTTCTTGGCTGAGGTTCCGATCCCTCAGGATGTCCTAGGGGTTCTTGTTGAAGGAGAGCAACCCTACGCTGCCTTCAAGACGATGCGTGACTCTGCGGTATTCACGTCGAAGCGGCTGATCGTCCGTGATGCGCAAGGGCTGACCGGCCGGAAGGTGGAGATCTACTCGCTGCCCTACAGTGCTATTAACATGTGGTCGACCGAAAATGCGGGAACGTTCGACCTGAACTCAGAAGTCGAGTTGTGGACACGGGCGGGTCACATCAAGATCAAGCTCGGGTCCCAGGTCGACGTCCGCAAAATCGACAGGCTTATCTCCGCTTGCGTTCTCATGTCTCACTGAGCGTCAGCACTAGGGAGATGGTGAGCATCAGCAATCCGTTGTTGCTGCCGATGTCGTAATAGAGTGCCACCGCAGACTTTTGTCTGCGGTGCTGCAGTGGATGTGCATCTTCTTCACCAACGCTGTGTCAGCGATGATCAACTCAGGATGACGCCACCATCGGCTGGCCCTCGCTGGGCTGGACCACCACGAAGCCCGGGCCGTGGAAGGCCAGCTGGAAGGACTCACCCGAGCCGCGCCCAATGAGGGAACCCATCTTGAAGGTGCTCTTGATTTGCGGCTGCAGGTTCGCCGACCAGCAGATCGCCGCCTGCGGGTCAACGAAGGTCGGCTGCTGGGAGCAGTCCAGAAGCAACGGCGGCCCGTCAAAGGGTGGGGTCTCTGTCTCATTCAGTGGTGGTGTCTGGCTATCGAGTGTTGCGGTAGGGGGGAGACTCCGCGACCGAGTTTCGTATACGATATTGCCATGGGCAAGCATCTTCTCCACGGACGTCGTGTGAGCGACGAGCAGATCCAGGCCTGGGCAGACGAGGCTGAGGTCGGTTACGACCTCCGGCAGCTGCCGCGACCGACCCCTGGGCGGCCCCCAGTCGGCCGAGGGCCAGGCACAGTTGTGACTGTTCGCCTCGATGAGGAACTCCTAGCCGCGTTATTGAAGCGTGCGGCTGACGAGGGGATCGCGAACCGGTCGGATGCCGTACGAGCGGCTGTCAAGCAATGGGCTCATGCCGCAGCCTGATATCCATCGGTCTGCCCGTAAGCACTATGCGAAGGACCATCTCGATGATGAGGATCTGTATTACGCTTTCGATCATGCGCTGAACTCGCGCCCTCTGGACGATGAGGATGATCCGCGTCGATGGCTTGTTCTTGGCGTCGATGATTCCGGAAGAGTACTGGAGCTCGTGGTCCTTGTTTTCGATGACGGCTACGAACTGCTGATACATGCTATGAAGGCTCGGAAACAGTTCATGCATGAGATTCACTCAGGTAGTGCCGATCCCTCTGCGCTCTGACCGATTGCAGGTCGGCTTCTACGTTGCCGATCGCACGGCTACCGGAGTCGCCCGCTCCGCCGTCGTCGCCTCGCTCAGGAGGATGCCACGACCGGCTGGCCCTCACTGGGCTGGACCACCACGAAGCCCGGCCCGTGGAAGGCCAGCTGGAAGGACTCGCCCGAGCCGCGGCCAATGAGGGAGCCCATCTTGAAGCTGCTCTTGATCTGCGGCTGCAGGTTCGCCGACCAGCAGATCGCCGCCTGCGGGTCAACGAAGGTCGGCTGCTGCGAGCAGTCCAGGAGCATCGGCGGACCATCGGAGGACACGGCCACCACGCCCTGCCCCTGAACCATGAGGTTGAACAACCCGCCGGCGAGCAGCCCGGCATTGCCCAGCATCTTGATGTCGTAGCCCAGGTGTGCGTCGAAGGCCAGCAGGGACGGCGTGTTTACCGTGATCGCGTCGCCCTCCAGCTGGAGTAGGAACACGTTCTGCGCACTGCGGGCGAAGAACACCTCGCCCTGCCCGGCAACACGCATGAGGTTGCCGCCCTCCCCGGTCACAGCCTTCTTGACCATGCCGCCCAGGCTCCTCGACCCCTGGTAGGAGAAGTCGATGTTTCCCTGGTAGGCGACCATCGCGCCCTGCGCGGCCAGCACCTCCGGGCCCAGGGCCACACGAAGCATCTTGCTGGACTGGACAGTCCAGCGCTGACCGGTCTCCTGCTCACGGTTGGCCTGATCAAAAAGGGGACTGCGCACGGAAGGCACCTCTGTTCCAAGGGTCGGGGTGTCGATAGGACTCTGACAGCCCCAGGCTACCGACTGGAGAGCGTCGGTGGGCCCAAACCCACGACGCAGTGAGGGGTCCCTACCCACTCGGGTAGGGACCCCTCACTCTGCGGCGTTGCGGCTGCCGGTGATCAGCGCCTCAGCTCAGGCCCTGCGGCGGTAAGCCAGCAGCGCACCTCCTGCGATCGCCGCCAGTGCCAGGGCGAGCGGAATCCCCACAAACGCACCGGTCCGGGCCAGGGCCGATCCGGAGTCGTCCTGTGCCGGCTCACCCGGCGTCGGCTCACCCGACGGAGAAGCCGTGGGGTCCTCCGACGGCGAGTCCGTACTCGGAACCTCGGTGTAGGCGTTGACGAAGGAGGCGCTGGCCACCTGGTCCTTCTCCGAGACCGTCACCGTCTGGTCCTCCGGAGCCGCCAGCGTGTAGCCGTCGATCGCGGCCGCCTTGGCATCCTCGGTCACGGTGCACTGCGTGCCCGTGGGCACCTTCGGCCCACTGGCCGCCTCGCCGTCGGCCTTGGCCTTCAGCGAGCCCTCGGTCCCGTCGGTGCAGGTGTAGGCGAAGGTGAACTCCTTGTCACCGGCCTGCGCACCCGTCACCGTCTTGAGCACCGAGAAGGACCCGGTCTGACGGGTGTAGGCGTTGGTGAAGGACAGAGCGGCGTCCTTCTCCGCGATCGTCACGCTCTGCGCCTCAGGAGTCTTCACGTCGTAGCCGCTGACCTGGGCCGACGACGTCTTCTCCGACACCGAGCACGTCGCCCCGACCGGCAGCGCCGGCCCGGAGACGGCCGAGCCGTCGCCGCGAGCCGTCAGCTCGCCGCTCACCTCGCCCTCGACGTCGGACGTGCAGCTGTACCCGAAGGTGAAGGCCACGTTCTTGTGGGTCTCGGCGTCGTCGCCCTCCACCTTCTTCGACACGGTGAAGGTGCCGCGGTCCAGGGTGTAGGTGTTGACGGCTGAGACGCTCACGGCGGCGTTGTCCCCGCCGAGCACGTCGAAGGTCGCCTTGCCTCCCTGCACGGGAGTGCCGCCCACGGCCAGGGCGGTCGACAGGCTCGTGCCCTTGGCGGAGGCGTCCTTCTCCGTGAGCGTGCAGGATCCGGTCGGCACGTCACCCACGTGCGTGGTCTGGCCGGCCTTGACCACCACCTGCTTGGGGGATCCGGCCTGGCCGGTGACCTTGTCGGTGCAGGTGTACTCGAAGGTGAACTCCGCCGGTGCCAGCTTCGCGCCGTCGCCCTCCACCGTCTTGGACACCGAGAAGCCCCCGGTCTGGCGCGTGTAGGTGTTGGTCACCGACACGTTCGGAACCTGGTCCTTCGTGATCGTCGCCGTCGTCGCCGAGTAGGCGGTGGCCACCGCGTACCCCTCACGCTGGGCCGAGGCGACGTCCTCGCTCAGGGTGCACACCGTCCCCGTGGGAAGGGCCGGGCCACCCACGGCGCTGCCGTCCATCGGGACATCAAGCGTGCCCTGGGTGGCCTCGGGGTCGTTGCAGGTGTAGCCGACCTTGACGGTCTCACCCGCTTGAGGGGCGTAGTCGCCTGTGACGCTCTTGGTGACCGAGAAGGTGCCGGTGTCGCGGGTGTAGGTGTTGGTGGCGGTGACGGCCACGGTCTGGTCCTTGGTAATGGTCACCGAGTCCTGCGACAGGCTCGAGGCCACCGAGTACCCGTCCTTGGCGGCCGACGCGGCGTCCTCCACGATCGCGCAGGAGACCCCGGTCGGGATCCGCGGGGAGTTCACGGCCGTCCCGTCCCCGGGGACCGACAGGGTTCCCTGCACACCGCCGTCGCAGGTGTAGGTGAAGGAGTAGGAGCCGTTGGCCACCCCCTGTGGACCGCCCTGGACCGACTTGGCGATGGAGAAGGCACCCGTGTCGCGGGTGTAGGAGTTCGCGAAGGCGGCCGTCGCGACCGGCTCGGCGGGGTCCTTGATGGTGACGGTCTGCTCCGCAGGAGCGGAGAGCGTGTAGCCGTCGATCCCTGCGGACTCGGCGTCCTCCTTCACCGTGCACGTGGTGCCCTGCGGGAAGGTCACCCCTGCCTGGACGGCCGTCCCGTCGCCCCTGGCGCGCACCTGCCCGGACTGTCCGTCGGAGCAGGTGTAGGTGAAGGCGAAGTCCTTGTCTCGAGCCTCCGCAGGGGCCCCGTCGCCGACGATGGTCTTGGTGACCTGGAAGGTGCCGGGAGCCTTGGCGATGTCGGCCGTGTTGCTGAGGGTCACTTTGGTCGACACCCGGTCGCCGATGGTCACGGTGTTCGTCGGGGTCCTCCCGACCGCGAAGACTGGCTTTCCCCAGGCGTACCCCGAAGGAGTGGGGGAGGCATGGCCGGTGTCCTCGGACAGGGTGACGACGGTGCCCTTGGGGAAAGTGCCCTGGAACGTGTTGGTCTTGCCGATGCTGATGTTCAGGACGGCTGTACCGGAGAGACCATCGGCGTTGAGCGTGCCGGGGGCCTGCCAGCCGGCGTAGTCGCCGGCCGGGCCGGGCAGAACATAGTCGACCTTGACCGGCAGAGTCGTGTTGGCGACGTCGACGGCGTCCAGGGCCGCACCGCCCAGGGTCTTCGTGACCTCGAGCCCGCCGAAACCGGGGGCCATCGCCACGGTCACCTTGAAGGAATCGGTGTAGCTGCGCGTGAACTCGCCACGGGCCTCGGAGTGGTCGAGCGAGGCGGCGTTGGTGTACTGCACACCGGCGACGGCCTTGCCGTCCTGGGAGGTGAACGTCACCGGGTAGGAGATCCTGTAGTTGGAGTCAGGGGCGAAGGGGCCCGTCACCTTGATCGTGGCGACCTGCCCCTGGATGTCCACATCCAGGTCGAAGTCTCCGTACTTCGCGCTCAGGTCCCTGCCCGCCGCACTGGTCAGGGACACCCCGGAGATGCCGGGCTCGGCGGCGCTGTTGCGCAGCCCGAGGTACCACCTGCTCTTGTCGGCACCGAAGGTCATGCCCGGGCCGAGCGTGTCCGTGATGGTAATGGTCTCACGGGTCTGACCGTCCGAGGTGATGGGACTGCCTCCCTTGGCCAGCTGCTCCTTGATGTAGTCCGAGCCGAAGTTGACCTCCCACGTCATGGCGGAGGAGGCCGACGTGATGACCGAGGAGACTTTGGAGAACTTGAGAGCCGTGTAGCTCCGCGCAGCGGGGCCCTTGATGCCGCCGTTGCCGGGCAGACGAACGCTCACCTTCTGGCTGCCGTTGACAGTCATATCCACCGACGTGGCCGTGGTGGCCTGTGAAATGAGGAGCAGAGCCTGACCCGAGCCCTTGAAATCCTTGAATCCCGCTGCCTTGAGCTCTTCAACCTTCTCGTTGAAGGTGCACTCCATGGTCCTTTCCGTCAGCTTGCATGAGCCCACCTCGGTGGATACGCCGTTGTAGGGAAGGTTGAGGGGAACGGTTTTCGGGTTCTCCAGGTTCTTGAAATGGGCGCCGAGGTCGATGGAGAAGGAGTCTCCCGGGGTCACGGTGGTCTTGGTGGCGTCCCACGTGTAGGACAGCTTGGCCACGTCCTGCGTCGTGAGGCCCTCGGATGAGAAGTCGTTACCGTCCCGGTCCGACTTGACCAGAGCGAGACCGGACAGCTCGACGTCGGTGTTGACGGCGGCCTGGGCCTGCAAGGGCACGATCATGCTCGCAAGCAGTGTCAGAAGGGCGAGCCAGGTGGCTGTCGACTGCCCTCTTGGCGCGGCGCGCCTGAGATCGGGAGGAACCTGCATGTATACATCCTCTTCGCTAGGGATCGGCGGCCTGGGGTGACCGTGAGTAACCGGTGGAGAGTATCGCGAGGAGGAAAATCAGAACAAGCCTTGTGGTGCGCCTGTCAGCGACTTCAAGAATGTTATCGGAACGTCATGAAAATGTTGTGAAAAAGAAATCTTGGAACAGTGCCAGAAGTGGATTCCTCTGCGTTTGCACCGCAGTTCGGGGGCTGTTCGTAGGGGTGGTGATCATCTGTTTTCACCCAGTTTGGAGGCTGCTTGCCTCGCTCTGAGGATAAGTGTCGGGGTGTGAGTTTGCTTGTGTCAAGAAATGCTAGTGTCACCATGTGAATGCCTTGCGAAATGCGGGAAGTATTGTCAAGGAGAGGGTGTTGGTCGGTTTCGACTGATGGTGAAGCCGCGGTGCGACGGTTCGCCCATTGACCTGTCTCATGATGCGACCTCTAAGCGTTGAGTTGTTCTCATGCTTGGCCGGCGAGTAAGCGAGCCGGCAGGACGTCGCGCATTTGTTTCGATCGTTAAGAAGGCACATCGTCCCCTCGGCGCCTGCGAACGGAGTCTCATGGAGCCTCGCGCCCACCCCTGATCTCATTGCAGGGTCGGTGTAGGGCGTTGGTGTCCACATCAGCGCTTGCTCTTACCGACGCCCGGTACCGGTGAAGACGTCGATGTCCCCGATATCCATCTTTTTACCGCCTCTCGCTGCATGGGTGCGGGGTCAGCCGGTGGACGAACCGGCCGCAGACCTTTTGCCATTTTGCGGTGGGTCGTTCCCCTTATCTAGCGGTCGCCAGCGCCCGGCTGCCGCAGGTGACTTTCGCTCCCGGATCAATAAAGACGGGGGCAACACATCTGTGCCCGCAGCAGTTGCCCCAGCCTCCAGCACCTACCACCAGGAGCTACTCACAAGGTAATGGGCAGGCGCTGCTTCGGTTATCGACACACAGTCCAGTCCAGGCTGACGACCTTGTCGTAGGCCTCCAGGGCCGCCTACTCCAAGGTGGTGAACACGCCTGTGGCGATCCACTCGTCGTGTCTGCGTTGGATGGTGGCTGCCGAGTAGGTGGAGTCGGCGACCTTCTCATAGTCCGCCCCCGGCACCAAAGTCTGGACGAACTTGCCGAAGACGACCTGTTCAGGGGAGCCGGGTCGGTGATACCCCAGCGGGTGGGTATCGACGTGGACCGGTAGCAGCTGGGCGAACTGGTTCCAGGAGTTCTATTACCGATGTTGGCAGGGTGGGGATAAAGAAACTCTCCCAGGAACAGGAACGAGTACAGACAACTGACTTCTTGCCGAGATCTTGCGCCCGCATCCCGGTCCCACACCGCACCTACTGACGCAGTCTCTAAGTCCAAAGCAGTGATCCTTCCCTCGCATCACCACCTCCGTCAAACCCGGAACGATTCACAGTGTGATCGCCTAGACTGGTCGGCATGTTGGTTCTTGGCACTGCTTCACTGCGTCTGCGCACCCGCTGACGGCGGCGAGCACACTCCACGTTGTTGCTCCCGCCCCGGTAATCACGGCCGGGCGGCTCTTTTGGCGTACCCGGCTTCGCGACAACCACGGAGCAAACAGTGCCCACCTATCGACATGGCCGTCACGAGTACGGCCAGAACTTCCTGACTGACCAATCCATCATCGCCACGATCACACGGCTGGTGGTTGCCACAGAGGGGCCGATCATAGAGATCGGCCCCGGCGATGGAGCGCTCACCATCCCACTGGCTCGTCTCGGACGACCAGTCACCGCGATTGAGATCGACGCGCGACTTGCCCGATGTTTGTCCGAACGACTCCCGTCGCACGTGGACGTCGTTTCCGACGACTTCCTGATCTATCGGCTTCCGACGTATCCCCATGTGCTCGTCGGCAACCTACCGTTCCACCAGACCACAGCCATGCTTCGACGCATGCTGCATGCTCCCGCATGGACAAATGCAATCTTGCTCGTGCAATGGGAGGTCGCACGGCGAAGAGCTGGCCTTGGCGGTGCAACGATGATGACGGCGCAGTGGGCGCCTTGGTTCGAGTTCACACTGCACGCCCGCGTTCCATCGCGCGCGTTCACCCCACGTCCTGGAGTCGACGGTGGAATCCTCACCATCTACCGCCGTGAGCATCCGCTGCTTCCCTCGACGCAGCGACGCCAGTTCCACGCACTGGTTCACCGTGTCTATACCGGTCCTGGTTGCGGGCTTGCTCAGATCCTTGCACGCAACACCGCACTGGGCTCAGCACGGGCTGCACAGGCGTGGCTGAGTCGCCACGGCATGACGGCTACCGGGCTGCCGAAGGACTTGCCTGTCGAGGCGTGGGTGGACTTGTTCAAGGCAACCGCGCATCGCCAACGGAATGCCTCACGAAGGCACGTTCGGTAAGGTCCCGTCGATGAAGCGAGAACGTCGACGAGCGAGCGGACTCTCATGGAGCCTTGCGCCCACCCCTGATCTCATTGCAGGGTCGGTGTAGGGCGTTGGTGTCCACATCTGTGACGAAGGAGCCCCGGCGTCGCCATCTCGTGAGCAGAAACGTTAAAATCATGAGGTTTCTCGTTGTCGACACGGCTCCGCCCCGGTCAAGTCTTTTGGTGTGGTGTAGTTGTGGTTAGGGGTTGAGGGTGATGGTGCTGTGGTCGGGTAGGGCGTGCTGGTCCTGGAAGAGCGTGTGGGTGAGGTGTCTGAGGGATGTCTTGGACAGGTAGCGGCGTTCGCCGTACTGCCACTCCTCGTGCTGTTCCAGTAGGACGGCTCCGATCAGGCGGGTGACGCAGTTCCGGTCGGGGAAGACCTGCACGACGTCGGCGCGGCGCTTGATCTCACGGCCCGGACGCTCGATGGGGTTGTTGGACCAGATCTTGGGCCAGTGCTCCCTGGGGAAGGCTGCAAACGCGGTCAGATCCGCTTCGGCCTCGGTGAGCATGTCAGCGACTTGCGGGAACGAGGGGTGCAGGGAGTCGATGACGTGCTGGTACTGGGCGGTGACGGCCTCCCGGCTGGTCTGAGCGAAGATCGTGGAGATCAGCGCATTGACAGGCTTGGAACGGGCCGAGCCGAGCCTGGAGGTGATGTTGCGGGCGAAGTGGACCCGGCACCGCTGCCAGGACGCGCCGGGCAGGATCGCCTTGACCGCGGCCCGGATGCCGGCGTGGGCGTCACTGGTGACCAGCACGACCCCCTCGGGGTCCTGGTCGGTGGTGACCCTCAGCCCCCGCTCGCGCAAGGACCGCAGGAAGGAGGTCCAGAAGTCGGTGGTCTCGGCGTCGCCGACAGCCATGCCCAGGATCTCGCGACGTCCTTGGGCCGAGACCCCGGTGGCGACCACCAGGGCCTGGGAGACCACCCGGTGGTTGACCCTGACATCCACGTAGGTGGCGTCGACGAACACGTAGGGGAACCAGGTGTGGTCCAACGGGTGGGTGAGGAACTCACCCACTGCCTCGTCGATGTCCTTGCAGATCCTTGAGACGGTGAATCTGGAGATACCGGACTCGTTGCCCAGCGCCCGTACCAGGTCATCGATCTTGCGGGTCGAGACCCCTTCGATCCAGGCTGAGCAGATCACGGCGCATCGGGGCCTTGTCCACCCGCTTGCGCGGGCAGAGCAGGGACAGGAAGAACGATCCCTGCCGCAGCTTGGGGATGGCTAGCCTCAAGTTTTCATCGTTGGGGCGCCGAAGACGGGGTGAAGGTGTCGCTTCGCCTGGAATAATGCGGATTGCTGAAATCCGAGAACTCCAGGGGAAGGACACCTTCGTGGTGAAGAATAGCGGGTTGTACCCTGCTGTGGGTGTGGAGTCGGGGGATGCTCCTGCGGTGGGGGCTGGCCGGGGCGAGGCTGCTGACCGAGACGAGCAGGGTCACGGGCCTGGGCAACGAGCTCTCCCGGGCCTTGTCTGCGTGGCGGCGGACGTGGTCGGTGCACGACCCGGGCAAGGTCATGGCGGATCTGGCGGTGTGCGTGGCCCAGGGAGGCCGTTGCCTGTCGGACCTTTCGCTGCTGCGGTGCGACGAGGAGCTCTTCGGGTCTGTTGCCTCCGACCGCACGGTCTGTCGGCTGGTGGGGACCCTGGCCGACCACGTCGAGGCTGTCGAGGCCGCCGTCAACCGGGCCCACAAGACAGTGAGACAGCGGGTGTGGGCCCTGGCCGGCGAGCACTCACCAACGGATGGAATCAGCGCTGAGCGTCCGTTGGTGATCGACATTGACGCCACCCTGGTGGGCGTCCACTCAGACAAATGAGGGAGCGGCCCCGACCTTCAAGAAGGGGTTCGGCTACCACCCCCTGACCGCGTGGTTCGACCACGGCACCGGCCAAGGGGCCGGTGAGTGCGCGGCGCTCGTGCTGCGGCCCGGAAACGCCGGGTCGAACACCGCCAGCGACCACATTGAGATCATCCGCCGGGCGCTGGACCAGGCTGGGCTCGGCCCCAGACCCGGTAGAAAGGTGCTGGTGCGCACTGATAGTGCCGGAGGAACGAAGGAGACCACCTGGGTTCCTCACCCATCGACGGGTGTCCTACAGCGTGGGATTCACGCTGCCGGACCACACATCGCGGATCTACGACACCATCCCCAAGGCCGCCTGGACCCCGGCCTGTAACGCTGACGGTCAGCCCAGGGAGGGTGCGGACGTCGCTGAGACCCGCCGACCTGCTGGACCTGACCCGATGGCCGGCCGGTATGCGGGTCAACCGTGCGCAGAGGCGGCCCCACCAGGGCGCCCAGCTGCGCTTCGAGGACGTCGGGGGCTACCGGCCCACCGCCTTCGCCACCAACACAAAAGTAGGCCAGCTCGCCGACCTCGAGGTCCGCCACCGGCTACGAGCCCGCTGCCAGGGGACCGCATCCGCTGCGCAAAAGACACCGGGCTCGACCACCTCCCTTTGCAGGGTTTCGCACAGAACCGTATCTGGTGCCTGATCGTGGCCCTGGCCCGCAGGCCTGCTGGCCTTCTCCCAGCTGCTCGCCCTGGCCTCCGCCCCCGCCCGTGTCGAGGAGCCCAGGACGATCCGCCTGCGGCTGATGAGCATCCCCGCCGTCATCGCCCGCCACGCCCGCCGCACCGTCCTGCGCTACAAGGCTGACTACTCCTGGGCAGACTCCTTCTGACCGCGCTGAGCCGCTTTCAGGCACTACCGGCCCTGTAACACGCGGAACTCCTCTCGCCCGCCACGATCCTGAAGGAAGAACCCTGCCCCCTGGAAAGGCCCGGCCACCGCAAGGCGACACGCGGCAGACCGTCACACCCACCTGCCATGATCCCACTCACGACATCGGCAACGACGCCGCCCAACCCCGCTCAACCAACGAAAGATCGAGGCTAAACCGACTTGCCGCCTCCTGGGATACCCTCCACCGGGCCTCACTCAACCGGACGATGAAAGATCGATGCCAGTGGGCTTTATACGAAAGACGGATCCGTCCGCACATTCTATTCCTTTGACGTATTTCGACCGGCCTGCACATCCTCTAGCATTAACGCATACATCGAGCGTTCGAAACTACGCGACTCATTGGTCAATGGTTACAACCAGGTCAGGAAGGATGATGAGGCTCGCCGCATGACACCAAAATCCACAAACACTCCATTGACGCACCGTTACGTAACGGCATGCGAATCGAATCAAGGTTTTTGTTTAGGGTGCACGTCATATTGCCGCTCCAAATCTCAACCATTTCCGTTATGCCGAAGATTAATTCGATAGCGTTTTAATATCTCCGAGAGGGAGGGCACATAAAAGTTGTGTGCTTCATCTCGAATCCACCACCTACACACAGATCCACCACCTACACACAGAAAGGATCTCGCGACATGAGTCAGTTCATCCGTCGCAGCAGCAAGTTGACCAACGTCACCTTCAATCAATCCCTCCTGTCGGAAACCTGCCCTCCACTCGAAGGGGGAGAAGGCTTTGGCTGCCCCGGACAAGAATATTGGTGTGATGGGCACTGTAAAGTCAATGGTTTCCAATACGGTAAATGCGATTCGCTCTTTTGGCATCGATGCCACTGCTATTGAGTAACTTCAAATCACAGTTCAGAACGTCATTCATTGAGGTTTATATCACAGGTGAGGTAGGTGGCGTCCGGCCTACACAACATGCAAACGATCGCCGTAATTGTGAGTAACCCGCATCGGACCATTACTCAAAACTCAGGTAATATCAGTCGGAATTCAAATCTGAAAGGCCGCTATCATGAGCAGATTTATTCGCCGCAGTAGAAGTCTAGCCAACATCAATCTCTCAAGCACTCTCCGAAATGAGATGCAGCCACCTCTCGAGGCGAACGGATTGGGATGCCCCAATGAGTGGGAGTGCGACAGTCGGTGCCGTGTAGACGGAGCACGGGGCGGCTATTGCGACGCCTGGACACTCTGGACTACCTGCAAGTGTTACTGATTCCTATGCGGAAGGCTGACCCATAACGTCATGGCGTTATGGGTCAGCCGCAGTCTATACTGGAGAAATATACGACATTGAGGCTTATTCGCAGACTATACGACAGCCTAGGCTTCCGTCGGTCAAATGCGAACTGCCCCAGCTATGAACAATCTTCAATGTGTGCGATTGTTGATGTGACGCCAGCGGAGAAGGATATTCTGTAGGGCTAAAGGAAGCGTAGTGACTCGTTCGTCCTGGTACGTCTAAAAGTTGAGGCTGTTTTGTATATGGCTTGTGGTGTCGATGCAGCCGTTATCGCTAAGAGGTGGTCGACCGCAGTGAAAGGATAGTGCACAACTGGCTCTTAGGGGACGGACCACTAGGCTGCACTCGGGGGGTGACCGGACACGCCGGCAACGGAGATCCGTCGAGTTTACCCGCACCCAAAAGGAGCGGCTCAAGGAGACCCTGAGTAGACTACCGGCGCAGTGCGGGGTACGGGCGGAGTTCTGGGATGCGCTGGTCCTGCGCAACATGATCAGGGTTAGGTTCGGCGTGGAGTACGAACCGGAATTCACCTACCAACTGCTTTTGCGATTTTTCGGCACGAACTTCAACTTTCCTGCCTCCCCCTTCGATAAGTGCCGCAATGAGGAGGGAATCACTACCTGGAGGGTCCCAGGTCTGCCAGAAGATCGCCGAGCTGCTGAGCCACGGCTGGAAGGTTTACGCCATCGACGAGATCCGCGTTGAGCACGGGGCTGAGACCCTCCGTATATGGCTGCCCAGAGGTCAGCGGACCAAGGTCTATGTCGACCTGGCCCGCTCGGCTCAACTATTCTTCGGCATCCTGAGCCTGACCAGCAAGAGGAAAACCTATACCGCATTCACCAGCCGCACCTTCGACTACGACTTCGAGCACGTACCCATCACACCGTCCCAAGAAAATCTTGTTTAATGCCAGCCACAGTGGCCACTCAACCAACCTAATAACTTTCCATGCGTGACCATCGACACATAATTACAGGGCCACCTTTAACTCCTAAATTTCAAGGTTTACAATAATGAGTCTCCACGATACGCCTTGGAGCGAAAATAGCCAATTGCTCATCAATAACGAAGGAATCTGGGAACAAGTTAACGAAGAGGTGCTCGCTAACAGTCACGCCTCTGCGTCCTTCCGCTTCATTCTTGCCCGCATCGCAGACATCAGGCCACCCTTCGGTCAGTCGGTCTTTACCAACGTTCTTCACCGGGCACCCGGAACGCAGTTCATCGGCGGCTCTATTCAGGTATTGCATCCGGAGCAGTACAACATTGGCGCCATCGGTCTCGAAGCCGCTGAGGAGTCGCTGGCCCAGGCTCTGCGTCGGAACATCACTACCATAGGCCCCTTCTCCTCGACATCAGCATCCGTTGACGACATCATCCTGGGTTACCTCAACGCACTTGCAGCGCCCTCTCTCGACAATGTGTCCACAGCGCCCGAGACCAGGGCTAGTGACATCGACGCACGGGGTATTCGGGACCTCGTCGGCTCTATTCCGAGCGAGGCGAAAAAGGATACCCAGGGAAGGAGATTTTTCCAGCGTCTCCTGTCCAAGAAAAACAAGTCAGACTCACATGAGCACGAGCACGCTTTGGAGGGCTCGGAACCGATCATCGTGGAACCCGCCCCCCAATGGCTCAGCATTGACGCCATTCAGATGATCGATGTCGCAAGAATTGTGTCACTAACCTCATGGGAAGAGGCCCTCAGGGGGCTCCCTCCGCGGGTTGCCCAACTCCTGTGGACGGCCTCCGGCGACTCATCGCTATCATCAGACTCACCGTACCGCCCAGCCCATGACCCCGTCGTTATCGATGCCTTCGCTCGGGTCCCCTTCGAGCAGCGCTCCACGGAGGTCAGGAACGGTATCCGCACCTATGACGCAGCGCTGCTCCGCAGATTCGAACGAGAGCCCGTTAGTGACCACGCTGTAGCCCGACTGTGCGCCGTCAAAGAGGCCGCCGAGATGTGGCCCCTCTGGCAGGAGGAGCTGGCCGACGGTTCCCTCGCTGCCCAGGGCTGTATCGATGTTGAGGGCATGACCTTGATCGGAAAAGACCCCTTTCTTCGGCAGAAATACGCGCTGGATGTGAAGAACACCTTAGAGACAGAAAGGTGGGTGACCTCATGGCTGAGCGCTGGAGGCTCGCTGACGGTATGACTCTGACGCATCTGGAGAACGGCGGATGGACAATTGCCGATCTCTATCACCTCTCCATTCACGAACTGGATGAGGAGAACGGAGCCCTTCTCGACGAGATCCTCCATTCCACTAACCCGGATCCGATTTCACCCATCATCGAGTCTGCTATTGAGTCAGGCATCATCATCGATTCGGATTACGCCACCAATGCTCCTGAGAGGTCATCATGAACAGCCTATTCATCACACTGCTCATCGGAGGAGCGGCTGGGGTCCTCCTGGGGACCGCGGGAGCGAAGATCTGGGCGGCCGCACGCACCCGCCTCATCTGGCCGGAGGGCGCTAACTTTCTGCGCTTCCACCTCTCGAGCAACTTCGTCATCGCCACTGAGGTCATCGTGTCCGTTATCGCGCTGGCCGTTCCCAGTTATTGGGTCGCCTCCCTCCTTCTCTCCGTTATCTACGCCGGATTCGTGGTTGGAGCCATAACACTCAGGGGTCAGGAGTGCGGCTGTTTCGGTATCGGGGGAATGAAGGTGGGCCTTGCCCACATCTGGGGTTGCGCCCTGACCACCGCCTCCCTGCTTGCCAGTGTGGTCAGCAGCGAGGGAATTACCAGCTCCCGGCCCCTTCGTCTCGTGGTGGCACTGGCCTCGGCCGTCGTGATAACCGTCGCGATGCAGTTGTGGAACCGGCTGCCCCGTGTCGAGGTCGGCGACACGAATCACGATCAGCTCCTCGTCGTTCTATCTCCGACGTGCACCGCGTGCTCCGCACTCAAGGTGATGGAGAACCACGACGTCGACGACTCCGAGCTTGACGGGACCATTCTGTGGGTTGACCACGAATCCGCGCAGATCGCCTCGCTTCGTGAGGCCGGAGTCGATGTCTCCGCCTACCCTGCCGTCGTCTCGATGAGCTCCGCTGCCCCGTCCGACGCCCGCGTCCAGTCGGGCCTGCGCGAGTGCAGGGAGGTGCTTCAGTCATGGCGCACTCAACGAATCGCCTTTCGGGCATAAAGTCTGTACGGCGCATGCTGTCGTCACCATGTGGTCATGCGCTGATGGTATCCGCTCCTTCCATCATTATCGCAGCGGTTCTCGTCTCCATTCAGGCAGGTTTGAGCACGGTATCCCCGTTGATGCTCCAGCGCATCATCGACGGTCTGACCCAGGAACCCTCAACGGAGGATATCCTCCTGCCAGGTCTTCTGGCCGCCTGCGCAGCCGTTGCCAGCACAGCGGTCAGCGTAGCCGCACAGTGCATGACAGTATTCACCGGGCAGCGATTCCAGGAACGTTTACGGATCCTTATGCTCAACAAATTGACCCGGCTGTCGTCATCCACCGTCAGCGCAGCGCCAGGAGGATCCTTGCTCTCAAGGATCACGAACGACACCGCCCAGGCGCAGACCTTTGTTTCCACTATCCTTCCGCAGGCTCTCGGTCTCACCTCCCGACTGGGGATCCTGTTGAGCATTATGTGGACTCGCTCCTTCAACATAACTTTGGGGGTCCTCACGCTGGCGCTCGTTTTTGTCTTGCCCACTGAGCGGGTCTCTCGAACGCTTAGTGCCTCCACTGACCACATGCTCGATGCCATGTCCACCTTCAGCGGCACCGTTATAGAGCGCGTCGGCGTTACCGGCCACCTTTTCTCCCGCACATCGGCGGACATTCCCACGGACCGGCATCGGGCTGAGAAGACAGCCGCCAGCGTGCGCACTTCCTACACCCGCATGATCGCTCTCAACAGCGCCTTCTCCTCGTCGCTGGACCTCGTCGGTGCTCTGGGAACCGTGGTCGTGCTCATCATAGGCGGATACTCCGTGGCCCAGGGCGGCATGACGCCCGGGGCCCTGGCAGCCTTGGCTGCTCTCACTCCCCAGCTCTACGCCCCGCTTCAGGCGGCGTCCGGGGTCCGCACAGGCATGGCGACATCGTGGGCCGCGCTGTCTCGCGTGAACGACTTCCTCGAGTCGCAGGACGAGTGGTACGAAACTCCCCTGATACCGGTCAATATCCCCACCGGCGGAGCGCTCCTGGTCAGAGAGGCCGACTTCTCAGTTGTCGATGGGACAAGCAGCACAGTAATCCTCGATTCTGTTAGCCTTACTGCCCGCTGCGGAGAGATTGTCGCCGTCGTCGGCCCTTCAGGGAGTGGGAAATCAACGCTCCTCAATCTGATTGCTGGGGCCAACCAGCCCACTTTGGGTAGTATCACCGTCGCCGGTTTCTCGCCAATGGTCACCGGTTCCGAGGCCTGGAACAGCATCGTTCAGTACTGCCCCCAGGAACCGTTCTTCCGCAGCGGAACCCTCAAGGAGAATTTCGAGGCGGTCTGCCCTGGTATCAGCGAGGACAGGATCCACGAACTTTGTAGCCGGGTCGGGATCGACCTGTCACGCCTGGGAAACCGCTCGGGAATGGACACGATGCTCGGGGAACGAGGTGCACGCATCAGCGGCGGGGAGCGTGCCCGCCTGGCGATTGCACGGACTCTCGCTCTCAACCCACAGGTACTTCTTCTCGACGAGCCCACAGCGGCGCTTGATGACGATTCCACCGAGCTCCTAATCACCGCGATGCTCGACCTCAAACGCGATCACTGCATCGTCGTCACCACCCACGATGCCCGTCTCTTCACCATGACAGACCGCGCCTATCGCATGGAACTCGGCAAGCTCAGGGAGGTACCGATGATGTCTCTGACCAGAGTAGCGATGAGAGGAGCCTCCACATGAGCGCGACAACCTCCCTGCTTCCCGTAGAGCACCAGCGCGAAGGGATCAACCGGCTCAGTATCCACACACTGATGGATCACCGGACCGACATCCGAGTTATATTGGAGGCCCCGGTCTTCCGCACCTCTCCCAGGGCACGTATGGACCTGCTCCGCTACCGGGGCGTCTCCTACGACCGACAATCCGGCGACGTCATACCCTCTCCGGTGCCGCACGGCTACCTGGGAACCATCAACGCCGGCCACCCGTTCCTCTTCTCCGAGCGCGGTGACGGGTTACCCCTGCCCTTCGGCCCGCGAGGCTGGGTTCTGTCCACCTGGCAGGACGACGGGCGCGTCGAGGTCAGCACCTGCGACGAGGTCGGGACCACAGCATCCCGGTGGGGAACCAGCACGCGCTCCCTTCTGGGTCTTCGCCCCAACTCGGCCGGTTCGACCCGCCTGTGGCACTTCAAGGACCACGTCGTGTGGTTGCGACAGGAGTACCAGTCCTCCGAGGTCGTCACTCGTCACAGCGGCGACGCCGAACTGTGGCCGGACGCCCTGGTCGAAGAGTTCTTCACCTCCTCCCTGTGCACCGTCATGCTCGATGACGCTCCGCTTCCCGGGTTGCCTCAGGGCTCGGTGGTCCTCCTCGAAGCTGGCTCCCCCTTCCTCATCGGAATGGCCAGCACACCCGAGGAGCTGGCCGCTTTCATGCGGAAGGATCACGTCCCCCACTACCTTGTCGCCCTCCACGACGAGCAGAATGGCAAAGGCAGCGAAAAGACATCGCCGTCGTCGGTATCCCTGATCGGCGACCTGCCCCGCGGCTCGGTTGCCCGTCACTCCCTAGGCGATCACAGCGTGGTAGTCTTCACTGAACGCCTGGTCGATGAGACGATATCCTACTCTGTCAAGGACGGTTCGGTGATCGCCACCGTCGCCGACGGCGTCAGCCACTACAGGGGGGTTCCCGGACTGACCGGGGTATGGGTCGAGGTCGGTGCACCCCACGTCCTGCGATGGGCCGGGGGCTCCTGGACCAGTGACAGCCTGATCGACCGCATCCTTCCCGGTGGGGCCGACGACAACGTCCAGGTCATTACCGCCGATGGCTCCCACCGGTTGGTGGGCATCGGCGGGGCAGCCGAAGCATCCGATGCTCCTCAGATCTCCTCGTCCCCCATCCTATGGTGCCCCTCGTCGGAGGATCCCGCTGGCAGCGTCTCTGGAACCATGATCACCCGAATCCTTCCCGAGCGTTCGGTCGACATCACCCTAACCGAGTCGACACGCAAATCGGTCCCGCTGGTCTGGTTCGACAATTCCTGGGCGCTGCCGATCGAAGCCTCCGAGCCCGCCCCCATCGACCTAGGCTCGCTGCAGCCGGACAGTGTCCGGTGGTGCCACACAGGCTTGCGCCCGGTGGTGCGGGTGGGCATTGACTACCAGGCGCTGGCCGAGGTCCGCGCAGAGGACATCCTCGCCGAGCTGCACCAGGCCTGGCAGGCTGCCCTGAGGGTGATCTCCTCCGAGCTGCCGGATTCCCCGATCCCGCCTTTCCTGGGCGGTCACAGCTTCGGTGCGGCGCTCGCGGCCGTCTCGGTATTGCGCGGTATGTCCTCCCCTAGAGGGGTGCTCCTGCGCAGCGGCGCGTACGACCGGTACGCAACGCCAGCAGGATTCGAGCACGACCGGCGCACCGCGGCCTCCGATCCCAGCCTGTACAGCATGATGACCATTCTTCCCAGCACCCGCGCGCACCGGGACATCCCCTTCTTGCTAACCTGCGGGGACTCCGACGAGAACTCGGCGACGACTCCCGAGCAGTCGCTCTACCTGTACGAGAACCTCCTGGTCGCCGACGCCGACGTCACTCTGTCCGTCTTCCCCGGCGAGGGCCACGTCTTCAGCTCCCGGCAGTCGATCCTGGATCGCCGTCGCCTGGAGGAGAGCTGGATGAGTGAACACATCCAGTCCTCTCAGCAGTCCCGCCACCAGTAACCAGCACCGCCTAAGGAACATCATCATGAGCCGAATCAAACGCGCAGACATCAAGGATTCCATCCAAACCATTCTGACCACCCGGGACGAGTCCGGAATGACGGGGTGGATTCCCCGTACCGATCACCCCTCCATGGAGAACCGCGACTCAGTCGAGGCCGACCTCCTTGCGCTGCGAGGTCTCCTGGAGAAGCATGGCGATACCCTGTCCGGAGATGTCGAGAAGGACGCAGCCCTGGTTATCACCGCACGCCGCCTGGGTCACGTGGTCGACCTCGTCGTGGGCAGGGAGCGCGCTCCGCACAATGGCGAGGCGGGATTCCTGTCCTGGATCGAACACAATGGTTCGGTGATCCTAACCTTCGCTCCTGTTCGCGAGCTTTACGAGGAGGTGGCCCGGTGGTGAGCATCGCAGCACCTGCAAGCGCACCTCGTCATCGCAAAAGGGTACTGGCAGTCTGCGCCACGCTCTTTCTGCTCCTAGGCGTGAGGGGTGCGGCAGCCAACGCCATCTCGGCAGGCTCATCATCCAACGGCTCACTGCTCCCGGGCGATCCTCTCCAGTCCAAGCAGTGGTACCTCAGCTGGCAGGACGGCCCGAGATCCCTCTCCACTGGCAAAGGTGTTTCCGTGGGCATCATCGATACCGGCGTCGACGCCTCCCATCCCGACCTGGCCGCCGCATACGACTCCGCCAACAGCAAGTCCTTCCTGTCGGGAGGCTCCTGCAACGGAGACTCCGCCTGCGACGATCCCGGCCATGACGGCTTCGGTCACGGAACTTCCGTCGCTGGGATCGTCGCGGCCACCGCGGACGGGCACGGCATCGTCGGGGCCGCTCCAGGGGCCAGAATCGTCAGCCTCAAGGCTGGGGACCGGACGGATGTCTTCTCCGCCGACGCCGTCAGCCAGGCGATCCGGTACGGTGCAGACGCGCATTTGAGCGTCCTCGTCATGAGCTTCACCGTCGACCCCTGGTTCCGCTACTGCGACAACGCGCCCGCCGACACGGCCGAGCAGCGGGCACAGCAGAAGACGGACCTGGAGAAGGTGACCTCGGCGCTGAAGTACGCCGCCGATCACGGGGTGGTCCTCGTGGCCGCCGCCGGTAACGAGGCCTACGATCTCGACCACGGCACATCAGACCCGTACAGCTCGGGCTGGTCCGGTCAGGGCGAGCGTCCCGTTACCGATCAGTGCGTCACCATGCCCGCCCAGTCCGACGACGTCATTACCGTTGGGGCCATCACCGAGAAGGGAGCTCGGGCCAGCTACTCCAATGTGGGCGCCGCACTCGACATCGTCACATTCGGGGGTGAGCTACCTCTGGAAGGGCCGGGTGGTGCCGTGGTCCAGGGACCGGAATCGGGAATCCTCACCACGGCATCGGCGGACATACTCCGTCAGTTGGGTGCGCTCAACGACGACGGCTCTCCCCGGACCGACGAGGTCCTGAGCGACTGCCCCTCAGGAAGGGGTTCCTGCAGGTACTACTGGTACCAGAGCGGGACGTCATACGCGGCGCCTCAAGTCGCGGCCGCGGCGGCGGAGCTCAGGTCTCGTGGAGTACCGGCGGGTGACGTCAAGAAGCAACTAACGGCGTCGGCGACCCCGATCTCATGCCCGAGCGAGAAGCAGGCTCTGGCATGCGAACCCATCACAGGCGGAGGCAACATCTGGTACGGGGCGGGAGCGCTCCGGCTTCCCAGATGACGTAGTCAACCAGAGATAAGGAACGGCGATAGGAATCGCTATCTCTCCCGATAGACGGCAACCACCAGTTTGAGGCGCGAGGACACTTCGTACTTCTTCATGAGGTGGGAGACGTGGCTCTTGACCGTAGCCTCTGAGACGAGGAGGCGTTCCGCGATCTCAGCATTGGAATACCCGTCACACAGAAGATCTAGTACAGCCAACTCAGCCTCGGTGACATCGGAGTGGGTGCTCGGGACAGGGCGCAGGTACTGGGAGACGAGGTGGGATGCGGTGCTTGGAGAGAGCGTTATTCCACCGTTGTATGCAGCAATGACGGCCCGGACCACCTCCTCCGGCGAAGAGTCCTTGAGGAGGAAGCCGCTGGCCTTCCTATCCAGTGCGGTACGCATGACCTCGTCATCCTCGAAGGAGGTGAAGATAATGACGGCGACTTCCGGCATCGTCTGCTTGACCTTAGTAAGGAACTGAAGCCCATCCATTCCCGGCATCCACACATCGGTAACGAGTACTTCTACCCGGCAGTTCTGCAGGAAGCCGAGGGCCTCCGTTGCGGTTCTGAAGGTGCCAAGCACCTCGATCTGTACTTCCCTGTGAGGTTGTGAACGCGGTTGGCGGGGGTTTGGCCGCCCAGGGCGGTGTGGGGTCGGTGGTGGTTGTAGTGGTGGAGCCAGGTCTGGTAGGCGGCCTCGCGCTGGGTCTGGCTGGTGTAGGTGTGGGCGTAGGCCCACTCATGGGTCAGAGTGCGGTTAAAGCGCTCGACCTTGCCGTTGGTCTGGGGCCGGTAGGGGCGGGTGTAGCGGTGCTTGACGCCGGCTGCGGACAGGACCTGGTTAAAGGCCCGTGAGCGGTAGCAGGCCCCGTTATCGGTCATGACAGCCTGGACAGTGATGCCCAGGTCCTTAAAGAACGCGTTGGCGCGCTGAAAGAACCCGGCAGCGGTCTCCTTGCGCTCATCATCGAGGATCTCGGAGTAGACCAGGCGCGAGTAGTCGTCTATCGCGTGGTGGATGTACCGATAGCCTCCGACCGGGCCGCCCCGACGGCGGGTGCGGGTCTTGGCGCGGTCCGCGGCCAGGGCGGGAGCTGAGCCCCGTCCGTGAGCGCGCCAGCCCCCGCCGTCGGGGACGCGGCCGAGCTTTTTGATGTCGAGATGGACCAGCTCCCCGGGACTGGTCTTCTCATAGCGCACCGGCACCGGGCGGCGCACCGCCAGCCCGGTGGCCTGATCCACCTCGGTCAGGCGGGGCATGTTGTACCGGGTCAGGATGCGCCCCACAGTGGAGCGCGCCAGGCCCAGGTGGTAGGCGATGCGGTGGGGTCCCCACCGGCGGTTGAGCCTCAAGGCGATGATGCGCCGCTCAGTGCGCCTTGCCAGCCGCCCTGGGCTGTGGTGGGGACGGCAGGAGCGGTCCTCCATGGGCTGGCCGGCCCGGTACCGGCCCACCCACCGGCTGGCGGTGGCCGGCGAGACCTGGAAGCGTTCGGCCGCCCGGCGCACGGGCCAGCCTTCTTCCACCACCAGACGGGCAAGACGACGGCGCCCCTCAGGGGTCAGCGGTGCGTTAACGTGGGTCATGAAAGCCTCCGGTCAGTGATGCGAGTGTGTCAACCCACATCCCACCGGAGGCCTTCACACAACCTCAGCACTGTTCACAACCTCCCAAGGAAGTACAACTAGGCGCAGGTCGTGCGTGAAGTCATCGAGAAGGAACGCACGATAGCGTCAGTGGCCGTCTCATACGACCTTGTCGCCCAAACAGTAGGAAACTGGGTCGCAAGATACAAAAAGGAGCACGCCACCGACCAGGACCGCAAGAAAGCCTCCGAGTCGACTTAAGAATCGCGAAACTCAGGGCTGAAAACAGGGAGCTGCGTCAGGATAATGAGCTCGGCGAAAAAAGCAGCCCCCTGGCTTGCCAAGGAACGACCGTGACCGAGCACTTGCGAGCTGATCAACCGCGAAGAAGGCTCCTACCCCGTCTCCTCGATGTGCCGGTGGTCCAGGGTATCAAAATCAGGGTACTACTCCTGGCGTGACCGACCCCAGTCACAGACCATGGTTAGGAGAAAAGAACTGGCTGTGATGGTGAGGGACGTTTTTGAGGACTCAGATGGCACCTAAGGGCACCGAAGGATTCACGTTCTCCTGAGCTGCGCGGCGTGCGGGCCGACGGGTCGACCATCCGCGCCATCATGAGGGACCTAGGGCTAAGAGCCGCACAACCACGGGCGAAAGTCCGAACCACCGTGCCGGCCGACGACCTGGGTAAGCGCCCCGATCTGCTCAGACGGGACTCCCGCCGCCGATGAGCCTGGACGTAAGTGGTGCGAGGACATTCCCCCGCAAGCGAGAGGTGCCCCTCCTACATCAGCACGTGGGGCGGATTCATTTATCTTGCGACCGTCCTGGACTGCGCCGCCTTGAAGGTCGTGGGTTATGCTATGGCCGACCACATGCACACCTCCTCGGTGTGCCAGGCCATTGACATGGCAGTACGCAGGTGTCCGATTGAGGAGGGTGTGACGGTCTTCCCACTCGGACAGGGGAAGTCAGTACACGTCCCAGAAGTTCCTGGACCACCTGGGGTCCTATGGTATCCGCCCGTCCGTGGGGCGTACCGGAGCGTGACTGGGTGGGTGCGTGGGCTTCAGTCCTTCAATGCCACACTCAAGAATGAGAGAGTCCACCAAATAGTGGACCCAACGAAGGGAAAGTCGGTCAACAACATTGCCTCGTGGATCGAGCCGAGATACAATTATATCCGCCTTCACTCAGGCCTACTATACCGCACGCCTAACGAGGTCGAACGCGAGTTCCTGGGCCTAACCAAGGCATCCTGAAACACCAAACAAGCAGTGTCCAAAAAACACCCAGCAGTCCAGTCCGCAGATACGGATCACAATAGCAGGCCGTGTCCCGCACACCATCATCTCAGAGCGCGGAGGCAGTCGCACCTCCACCTTTCGGCGGACAGGGGGCTCACCTGTCCCGTCCTTCGACGCATTCCGTCGCGATAGTGTCGTTTCTAGGCTTTTTCACGTCAACAGGGCGGCCCCGGACACGACGCGATTCAAGCGACCGGCCTTGCCCGCCACACGAGTCAGCCTACGAGAAGGGTCCTGAGATGACGACTCAACCCCAGCCCCCGTCCTTCGGAAACACTGCCCATTCCGCTCCGGCCCCCCAGGCGGCGCCGGCCGTCCCGGGAGCGCCGACGGCGCCTGCCGCTGCGGGCGCCCCGATGCGCGTCGTCGAGGCCCGTGGCCTGACCAAGGTCTACGGCGAGGGCGAGGCCCGGGTCGTCGCCCTGGACTCGGCGAGCCTGGTGGTGGGACGCGGCGAGTTCGTGGCCATCATGGGCCCCTCCGGCTCGGGCAAGTCCACCCTCCTGCACTGCCTGGCCGGCCTGGACACGCCGACCTCCGGCAACGTCCTCATCGCCGGCCAGGACCTGTCCGGTATGAAGGACAAGCAGCTCACCGCCGTGCGCCGCGATCGCCTCGGCTTCATCTTCCAGTCCTTCAACCTGCTGCCCACCCTCAGCGCCGAGGAGAACATCCTCCTGCCCCAGCGCCTGGCCCACCGCAAGCCGGACCGGGACTGGTACGACGCCGTCATCTCCACCCTGGGCATCGGCGACCGCCTGTCCCACCGGCCCAACGAGCTCTCCGGCGGTCAGCAGCAGCGCGTGGCCGTGGCCCGCGCCCTCGTGGGCCGCCCCGAGGTGGTCTTCGCCGACGAGCCCACCGGGGCGCTGGACACCGCCTCGGCCGCCTCTCTGCTGGAGACCCTGGCCACCATGTGCGAGCGCCTGGGACAGACGGTCGTCATGGTCACCCACGACGAGCAGGCAGCTGCCACCACCAACCGCATCATCCGCCTGCGCGACGGGCGCATCACCGGGGTCGAAGCCGTGCACCGCTCGGCCGGCGGCCACGCCGCACCGGCCGCGGCGCCCGGTGCCCGTCACACCTTCGGCCCCTCCCCCGCTTCCGGCCCGGCGGCCTCCGGCCCCTCCCCCAGGATGGAGGCCCGCTGATGCCCTCGCTGCTCGATATTCGGCGCACCGCCGCCGCTCTCGTGGCCGTGGCCATGAGCGCCGCCCTCATCGTCTTCGCCTTCATCATCTCCGACTCCGCCCGCACCCAGATGCAGACCAACGCCCGCCTGTCCGTGGGCGACGCCGACGTTATCGTCCAAGACGGCCGTGGTGCCAACAAGACAGAGAATGCTCTGGACGACACCCTGCTTAGCCGGGTCTCCGCGCTCAACGACGTCGAGTCTGCCCGCGGCACTCACTGGGGTATGCTGTGGCTCGACCTTCCCAAGCAACTGAGCGGGACTACTGGAACTCACATCGTTGTTCAGGATGTTCCGACCCTCAGCCGGTTCACCACCCTGAGTAGCGGCCGCCTGCCCACCGCCTCCGGGGAGGTCGCTATCAGCACGGAACTCGCCGAGCAACGGGGTCTGGGCGTCGGAGACACCATTCAGCTCAGAACCACCTACGACAACGACGCTAACGCCGTCCACTCGACTCCCACAGTGGTTGGCATTATCTCCGCTGGGGCTGACACCGGGACAACAGGGAGCGGCACGGTGTACGCAACCACCGAGCAGCTCCAGTCCATGGGGGCCAGCACCACCTACTACCAGTTCTATATCACCGCACGGCCAGGAACCGACACGGATGCCTTGACGGCGAAGGTGGAGCAGACGGTTCACGCTGTCCAGCCCGAAGCCTCGGTTGAGAGCAGGGACGATGTCATCTCCCGACGCACTCAGGACCAGGACGGCGGCACAATGATCGCCACCATCCTTAACGTCCTGGCCCCGGTCTGCGCCGTGGTCGCCATCATCGTCATCGCCACCACCTTCAGCACCCTGGTGGCGCGTCAGACCCGCACGATCGGGCTCATGCGCTGCATCGGTACGAGCCGACGCCAGGTGATGCTCGCCGTCCTGCGCACCGGGCTCATCACAGGGCTGCTCGGTTCGGTCCTCGGCACGGCCGCCGGCACCGGGATCGCCACCGTTGTGGTCTCTTCGGGACGGCTTGCGGACCTCAAGGCGGACCAGCTCACCATCTCACCCGTCTCTCTGGCACTCACCACTGCCCTAGGCACGTTGGTCACTCTCATCGCTGTCCTGCGTCCAGCCCGCAAGGCCACACGCATCTCGCCGCTCGTGGCCCTGACCGGACAGGTGGCGAGCGTCAAGCAGGCCGGGCGCGCCAAGAGGTGGGCGGCCGTCGCGGGAGTCATCGTGACCGCCCTGGGCGCCGGTGTCGTCACTCTCAGCGTTCAGGCCTCCGACCTCTACGTCGCCGCAGCCGGCAGCCTCGTCGTCGTCCTCGGCGCGATCCTCGGTCTTCCTCTGCTGGTCACCGCTTTCATCGGCCTCATCGGCAGAATCGGGAGCGAGACTCGGTTCCCGGTGCTGCACCTTGCTACCCGCAACCTGGTCCGCAACTCCGGACGGTCCGCCGCGACCGCCGCCACGCTCTTCGTCTGCGTCCTGGTGGGGGCAGCGCTCTTCGTCGGCCTGTCCTCTTTGAACGCCTCCTTCGACGCCATCCTCGGCCACAGCTCACCCGTGGACGCCAGGGTCTTCGGTGTCACGCCGCAGACCGATACCGCCCGGCTGACGGAGCAAGTCAAAGCGGTCGACGGCGTCGAGGACGTCACCTACGTTCCGACACTTGATGTGACCCAGACCGTCGGCGGAGAGTCGAAGGACATCAATGTCGACGTCATCGACACCCACACTGTCACGTCCGTCGTGCGCTCCACAAGCGGCCTGGAAAGTCTCAACGACAAGACCCTCATCGTGGGCGGCATCTACGACATCCCGAACGGCTCCACGGTCACCCTGACCGGTGCCGCCGGCAGCGTTAAGCTGACGGCCCGTGTCCAGGAGGGGTGGGGCGCCGTGGTCAGTCCGGCAGTGGCTCAGCGCCTCAACGGGGATACCCCCACCAACTCCACGATGTGGGTGCGGTCCACCGGCAGCACCATGACACCGGCGACCGAGCGGGCCCTCAATACCGCCGTCCGCGATCAAGAGCTTATGGTGAACGGAAGCGCAGCCATGACCGAGCAGTTGTCGTCTACGATCACGAGAATGACCATCTTGGTCTCCCTGGTTCTGGGTGTGGCCTTGTTCATCGCCCTGTCCGGGCTGGCCAACACCACGGACGTCTCGGTCCTGGAGAGAACCCGAGAGATCGGGGTCCTGCGCGCCACCGGCAGCTCACGCCAGGAGATCCGCCGCCTCATCGTCACCGAAGGAGTTCTCATGGCGGCCGTAGGAGGGAGCCTCGGACTCATCATCGGAGCCTCCCTCGGCGCAGCGGGCACGCTCGCGGTAGGAGAGTCCGCTGAGGGCATGGCGGTGCACATCCCCTACCTCGCGCTGATCGGCATGTTCGCCGCGACCCTGGCCGTCGGCCTGCTGGCCTCGCTGCGCCCAGCCGGGCGGGCCGCCTCGGTACCGCCAGTCATGGCCTTGTCCGAGGAGTGAGGAAACGGGTGTTGAGGGCTGCTCCAGTGCCCAGGGCGGAGGGCTCAGGCCCCCTGAGTCTTGTGGACGGCGACGACGAGCTTGAGTCGGGACGGGACGTCGTACTTCTTCA
>ERZ773008.401-NODE-401-length-31226-cov-5.071509_pt1 | contig 31226 bp, 15 predicted proteins | sample MGYA00580664_ERZ773008 | MGnify/ENA primary metagenome ERZ773008 (study PRJEB29015, sample SAMEA2738016) | human oral metagenome | biome: human oral; feature: human-associated habitat; material: dental | place: China | collected 2048 ... | reverse complement strand
ATAAAAAGATTGTTACTCCGGCAAAAAACTGAAACTTAAATGTCGTTATTTTCATTGCCTGATGTTTTTGTTTTTTCTGGTAAAGGTAGTGGTTGCGATAAGGGCAAGCCAACCCTTAATAGACATACAAATACCCCTAACAGGTTTTTATCGGACAAAAATCACTGTTTTTAGGTATTGGTAGCACGATGACTTTTTACGACCTTTGCAAAAAAGTCCAATGTCAATAGAATTTCATGCAATTAGCGACCCCAAGTATTGGTTGCAAATGATTGCCGAACAATTATCTACGCCTGTAATAAATGATGAAGTCCATCTGCCTGTAATGTTTGGGCAGGGTGTTTTCAAACAATATTACCCATGCGAATGGCTTACCATATCGTACTCAAAAATCAAAGTTTATGAACCTATGCACATTCATCGTTTGGGAAGGAAAAATACCAACCTTATTCCTATTGTATTTTACATCGATAAATTTGAGCAGCTTATAGCAGATGAGAAATTTAGTGTAGGTAAAACAGAACGGAATGGCATATATATGCACTCTCCAGAGATAGATACAAAATGGACTATCCCTGCAAATAATAAATGGAATATAACTTTGGCTTTAACCTTTAATAGAGAGCAGCTTGTTAAAGACTTGGAGAATATGGGTAACACATATATACTGGAACTTCTTTTAAACAGAACTTCTTTCTACATATTTGAATCTTTTAATGCACATATATTAGAATTGACTGAAGAACTGATAAAGTGCATGGAATTTGAAACGGATCCTCTCCGGTATTTACCGATATATGGAAAATCTCTTCTTTTATTTTATCAGTATCTAAAACAATTGAATTTGAGACAATACCCTGAATCAAATAGGAAATTACATCCTTCAGATATAGAGATGTTATTTAAGGTCAGAGAGAAGATTATTGATAATATAAGTTCTCCTCCATTATTAAGCGAATTGGCAAAAGATGCAAATATGAGCGTGTCTAAACTCCAGAAATGTTTCAAACAAGTTTTTGGAGCTAGCATTTCACAGTTTGCATTACATGAAAAAATGAAGATGGCACAAAGACTATTGTCGTCAGAATTTAAATCTGTCTCTGAAATAGGCTACAAATTAGGATATTCAAATTTAAGTCATTTTTCAAAAGCATTCTTTAATGAATTCAACATTAATCCAAGCGACTATCTTCGTTCTATAAAGAAAAGAAATGGTTAATACGGAATAGGGGTAAAACTTTACCTTTTATGGGTGTAATCATGCAGGGTTTCTCCGTACTTTTGCCACAAAAAACAAGGAGTTTCAATGTATAAAAAGATACCATTATTTTGTGACCGAAGAAGATTGCTTATATCTTTGTTGGCTTTCGTTCTTTTAGTGATATGTTCATCCTCTTCTTTTGCTCAAACAACTGAAATAAAAGTTATAGACGCAGAGAATGGAGGCAACATCGAATTTGCCACTGTTCAATGGAAATGTCTAGGCGATTTAACATACAAGAACGGAACGACCACTGACAGAAAAGGAGTGGTGAAATTAACTACACCTACCCGTCAAATACTTGTGCTCAGAGTATGTTATGTAGGTTATCAAACGATTAACGACACGATTACTACAGATGGGAAACGGCATACTTTAAAACTACATCCAGAATCAACGAAGTTGGCAGATGTAGTGGTCTTCGGAAAAACAAAAGCACAAGTTCTCAGAGAGTCGCCCGAAGCAGTTTCTGTAATAAATGCGAAAGAACTTCAAGGCAGATCTATTTCGTTAGAAACCGTTTTGAATAAAACCATAGGTTTGAAAGTTGGGCAGACCGGTGGTTTGGGAAGCAGTTCGAGAATTATTGTTCATGGATTGGAAGGAAACCGCATTCAAATCTTATGGGACGGAATACCAATGAGTACTTCTGACGGGGCTTTTTCTCTTGATGAAATTCCGATAGACATTATAGAAAGAATAGAAGTCTATAAGAGTATCATACCCGCCCGTTTCGGATGTGATGGATTGGGGGGAGCCGTCAATATCGTTACCAAAGAGTTTAGTACGGATTATTTAGATGCCTCGTATGAATTCGGATCTTACCAAACACACAAAGGAAGTGTCTTCTCTCGCAAGAATTTTCCAAAGAGTGGCATTCTACTCGGTGCGGGAGGTTATTATACATCTGCAAAGAATGACTACTCTTTCAGAGTTCCCGAGAGAGAAAATCTGTTGGTAAGACGTGACCATGACCGTTTTCGTTCGTATATGTTGAAGGGAAAAATTGCTTTCACGAAACTTTGGCTCGATGAGATTAGTACCGAGTTCGGGTATTACAATCGTTTCAATGAAATCCAAGGTATCTTAAAAAACATACAACATGCCGAAAACCAATCAGGAATGTTTATGTTGGAAAACAAACTGATAAAAAGCGGAATGCTGAACGACCGCCTTAACTTTGAGTCCCATTTCTCCCTTTCACATACAACAAACAATTTTGTGGATACGGCACGAGTTAATCACGATTTCGAAGGAAACATATATCCGAGTCCGAATGGGCAGGGAGAAACAGGAGATGTTCCTCACAACTCAAATGACAAAGGCTTGGAAATCAATGAACGTATCAATTTAGATTACAAGTTGTCCGCCAATCACAGTTTGAATCTGAACACACTTATTAACTATGCCAGAAGACTACCGAGCGACAACATTGCAAGTCAGCATGCAGGTTTTGTTATCGGAGGATTTCCCAGCAAAAAGACCAGTGTCGTTTCGGGGTTGACTTGGGAGTCAAAACTCTTTGACAAGAAACTGACGAATATGCTCTCTGCAAAGTTTTTCCACCTCCATTCCGAGATAGAAGATTTGACTTCATACGAGATGATTGAGGCTCCGAAGAAAAAGAACAATACGACCTCACAAATAGGCTGGATAGAGGCAATAAAATACGAGCCCTTCAGAGGTTTTCACTTGAAAGCATCTTACCAGCGGGCAATACGCCTTCCCAATTCACAAGAACTATTCGGTGATGGTATCATCACCTTTCCTGCTGCCGGATTGAGACCAGAGAAAAGCCACAACTTCAATCTGGGGTTCTTAATAGACAAAAATGATGTCCTCGGATTATCGCGATTGCAGTTTGAAGTAAACGGCTTTTATATGCAGGTAAGCGATATGATAAAACTGATGAAACAGCATATGGCAGCCGGATATGTAAACGCAGAAAAGGTACATATTAAAGGTATAGAAACCGAATTAAAACTGGACATATCACCAACGGTCTATGCCTACGGAAATCTGACTTATCAGGATGTGCGCGATGTCTTGAACTATTTACCCGGTACCCAAGCCCCCAATCCGACAAAAGGATTGCGACTGCCGAACATTCCCTATTTGTTCGCCAACTTCGGGGCGGAGTATCACAGCAACCGATTATTCAAGAATTGGTATGTCAAGGCTTTCTGGGACGGCAAATTTACTGAGGAGTTCTTCTACTTCTGGGAACTTACCGAATTACAGAAACGACGTATTCCCCGCAGTTTCGTCAATGACATAGGGCTATTGTTGACCTACAAAAGCAAATATTCCGTAGCCTTGGAATGCCACAACCTGATGAACAAAGAGGTTTGGGACCAGTTCCGCCAACCGTTGGCAAGACGGACATTCCACCTCAAATTCAGGTACGTCTTCTCGAAAGGAATTTTCTAATTTAACAAATATAAAAAAGATGAACACAACAATTTTCAATCGCATAGCCTTTTCCGCTATGCTGGTCGGTTTCATAGGGCTGACATCTTGTAACAAAAATGATGACCCTACGCCTACCCCTCAAGAGGTGCAGCAGCATTTTGTCTTTATCAATCAGATTGACCAAAAGACCGACTATTTGGGGACATTCTCGGATCTCTCGCAGAAAGAGGTCAACAATAAAAATACATACGAGTTCGGTTTCGGTACTTATCCCTTTGTCCATGGCAATATAGTATTGATTGCCGAAGGAGTGTGGGGCGATAAAATTCATCAATTCACTAGAGATACCAAAGGACATTTGGTGAAAGGTCAGACAATGACTTTTGGGCAGGACTCTCGTCCGGGAGAAATTGCTTTCTTCAATAATGAAACAGCCTATGTATCGCTCAGTAAACGAGGGAAGATTGGCATATTCAATCCTCAAACAATGCAGCAAAAAGATGAGATTGATCTTGCAAAATATGCAACGAATGACAATAATCCCGACCCGGGATGCAATGTAATCCGTGATGGAAAACTTTACGTCTCTCTTAATCAGAAAAATTCACCTCACACCTCATGGCCCGGAACGGGAGCAGAGGTTGCCATCATTGACTTGAAGACAAACACGGTAGAAAAGGTAATTAAAGACAATCGAACTGCATCTGTAGGACTTTTTCGTCATTCCTCGGCTATCAAGGACGAACATGGAGACATCTACTTCTACAGTATAGGCATGGATGGGATGAAGCCTTTGAGAGACGGCTTCTTACGTATAAAAAAAGGAACTGATGAATGGGATAAGGATTATTACTTCCAATTATCCAAAACAAAAGTAACAGGTATAGACACTGATGCTGCCTATATCCTTCCGTTCTATTATGCAGGAGGTGGAATAGCATATGCTTGTATTAACATCCCTGCTTACACTCAACACAATGACCCTATGCAATCATCAATTCTTGATTTCAACTATCAACCGGTTAAAATCAATCTTTGGAATAAAACCATCGAAAAACTCGATCTTCCATTGACCACAAGCATGGGAGCTTTTGCTTGTACACGATATAAAGATTTTATAGTCTTTGGTATGACGTGCAAAGAAGGCACAGGATACTATACTTACAATACCAAAACGGGGGAATGCTCGCAAAGACCAGTTGTTACCACCATAGGAGTACCTTCAAGTTTAGTTGCAATTGAATAATCATATATTTTATCATAGTATAAAACAATTAAACTATAAAAATATGGCAAGAAAACCTCATAAATGCGAAGCATTCCAAGGAGAATTCTTAATAGGTCAAAAAACTATTACAGCAGATTCTTATGTAAGAGATCATCAAAAATTTCAGAAAATCTACAGCTCTATTGCAGATAAAATTTTGGCATTAAAGAAAGAAGGAGATTTTCTTGAAATTGGCGCAGGTGGAGCAACATTGGCAAGTATCATTGCTCAAAAAGCTAACAATGTCTCTATTGTTGCAACAGATATTTCTGCGGATATGGTAAAACTTGGTCGCAAAGCCATTAAACAAAAAGGACTAGAAAAAAGAATAGATTACATTCATTGTAAAGGAGAAGATATTAATTTCCCCAACAAAAAGTTTGATGCAATATATTCATCATTCTCGTTAAACTATTGGAAAGATCCAGTCAAAATCATTGGTAATTTGCAAAATTACTTAAACCCCGGGGGTATCATCTTTATTATGGATTTCAGACGAGTCTGGTGGGTACATCTCATCCCATCTCGTCTCTGGAGAGATGTTCCTGTTATTCTTGCAGGCTATACTCGCAAAGAGATATATAAGTTATTTGATAAACAGTTGAATATATCTTATGAAGTAAAAGAGATTTATCCACTTTCATTGTCAATAGTAATCAAAAACAACACCGAAAGATATGAGGATAGTTAGTCATAGCTCTGTTTGTGTAAGTTGTGCAGAGTTTGCAAAAGAAATTTCCGATTTTTCGATACAAGAAATACTTCCCCTTGTTTCAGAAATGGATAAAAAAGCGGAGATAGACATTCGTCTTGTGAAAAGTCTATTTCTTTCTAAGATTATGTCTATTGAAATTCCTATTGAATATGGAGGATTAGGGTATTCTTTTGCACATACAATAGCAGCTATTGAAGAAATTTCAAAGGTTGATCCAGGAATTGCCGTGTTTGTTGATGTTCATAATACTTTGGTCATAGGAGCTATCAATAAATGGGGTACAGATTTACAGAAACAACTGTATCTACCTAAATTGGCAACTAATGTTGTCGGTGCATTCTCGTTGACAGAACATCATGCTGGAAGTGATGCGTATTCTTTATCATGTGAAGCACGTAAGCACGGTGACGGATATATTATTTCTGGGAAAAAGCATTGGACAACCAATGCTCGTGAGGCAGGTTTATTTATCCTGTTGGCAAATGTAATAGAAGACTCTTGTTCTTACCTGACTGCATTCATCATAGATGACCCCCAAAGCTTAAAAATTCTTCCATCCGCTGACAAAATGGGTATCAGGGCTTCTTCAACTTGTGACATAGAAATAGACAATTTATTTGTACCCCAAAAGAACATATTAGGAGGTGTCGGATCGGGGAAACGAATTATATTAGAACTTCTTACAGATGGTAGAGTCGGCATTGCTGCACAAATGTTAGGGTTGGCACGAGGAGTTTTTCATATGGCAAACGAGTACGCTCAGACAAGAAAGCAGTTTGGAAAAGTAATAGCCAATTATCAAGGAATCCATTTTGAACTTGCAAGAATGGCGACACGTATTGAAGCTACTCAAGGGCTTTTGGAAAAAGCTATTAAATTAAAGTCCGATGGTGATTTCATGAAATATTTTAAAATAGCTTGTATGGCTAAGCTGTATTCATCTGAAACAGCTGAATATATAGCATCAAAGGGCATTGAAATATTGGGAGGTGAAGGATACATGAAAACATCTCTTCTTGAAAAGATGTATAGAGATGCCAAGATTGGAACTATATACGAGGGAACTTCAAATATTCTCTTGAAAACAATTGCAAAACTTATCCTAAAAACAAAAATTTCAGATTAAATAGCTTACAGATGAGATTACAGGAAAAAAATAAGGAGTCTATTTTTTCATTCTTAGATAGGCAAGCTAGAATGAGACCAAATGAAACCGCATTTGTATTGTTGGGAGAAAGGTATGAGCTTGTTGATACGATTACATACAAAGAATTATATCGCCAAAGTTGCAGAATTGCTTTTTTTCTCAATCGAGAAGCAAAAAGCAATATTGTTATACAGGTGTTTGAACAATCGATCTGTGGTGTGAAAGCTTTTTGGGGCTGTCTACAATGTGGAAAGATTCCTTTTCCTGTATATTATACTAAAGGAAAAGATATTACTAATGACTTGAGACGTATCATAAAAATGACACAAGCGAAGTGTATTGTGTCTAATTCTAACATCATTTATGAGCTCTCAAAAGATCCGACCATAAACACTAGTGTGAACTTCTTCGCTATAGAAGATATTTTGAATAATAATAATATAGACGATCTTAAATTTGAAGTAAAAACTAACAACAACGACATCGCTTGTATTCTATCTTCTTCTGGAACAACAGATGTCCCCAAGGCTGTAGCAATTACTAACAGGAATATCTTCTGCAATATTGAGAGAGCGACAGAAATCTTCCACTATTCACAAGAGTCCAAGGTGTTGACATGGTCGCCTATACAACATGTTTTAGGCTTGACTATCCATATGATAATGGGTGTTTATCAGGGAATTCCAGTGTATCTTATTCCTTCATCTATTTTTATGGAGTATCCACATTACTTTCTGACCCTTATACCCAAGTTTCAGATTACTCATTTGGGATTTCCAAATTTTGTGTTTAAACTTCTTGTGGAAACTCAAAAAGGAAACCCTGATTACCTCTATGACCTATCTTCACTAAAAACTATCGTATGTGGTGGCGAATTAGCTCATCATAGTGATTTGAATAATTTTATCGAATGCTTCAAACCCTATCAGCTTAATGCGGCATCCATTATTCCTGCATATGGAATGACAGAAACTTGTGGAGTTATCAGTGGCTATAAATCTTCTACAAATCGCTATAAAACGATAGAAAAAGAGCCTTACGGAAAAGCAATTGTTTCCAACGGAGGAATTAAAGACCGTACTAAGATAAGAATAGCAAATAAGAAGTCCGGATTAGACTGCAAAGAAGGAGAAGTTGGCGATATATACATCGCTGGTGAAATTCTATCACTTGGATACCTTTCTCCCGAAATGGTTCAGAAAATCAAGAAAAATGAAAAGTATGAGTCTTTTAATTCTGATTTCCCAAAATGGATAAATTCAGGAGATGTGGGATTTATGCAAAATGGTGAATTGTATATTGTTGGTAGAAAAAAAGACATAATAATTATACGTGGGCGGAAATACAATTTAGTCGAGCTAGAACAACTCGTTAGACAGGAGTTTTCAGATGAAATTCTTGTTTCTGTAGCTATGACAACTACCATTAATTCAGAAGAAAAACTGATTCTTTTGTCGGAGGTTCATGAACATATATTGGTGTCAAAAGAACTGCATGAGTCTTTAAAAGACAACATTCGTTCATTTTTAGTTAAATCGAAGGGTATTTCTCCTTACAAAATTATCTTCCTTGATCAAAACTCGTTTTCGAGGAGTAATTTAGGGAAAATTAATAGAGGTGATTGTACAAGAGTCTATAGCAAAATAGCATTGAATTCTTCAAAGTTTGGTGATGATAAAGTAACTCTGAAAGATGATAATCATGTTCTTCTTGTGCAAAAGATAATGGAATTTGCCAATACAGAAGACGTCTCAAATATTCAAAATAAGAGTTTGATAGCAATAGGTTTTGATTCCTTATCCATTGCGAGGTATTGTTCTTTCGTAAACAACACTTTTGGAACAAACTACAATATCAGCGATTTCTTTCAAAATGATTTCACTCTTGAAAAGCTCCTTTCACAGCTAAAAGGAAGAAAATCATTACAGCTGCAGAAAACGGATATTCCCTCTATTGCGCAAGTAAAAAATATGACTCAAAAAATAGAGTTAACGGACATGCAACACTCATATTGGATCTCTCAACAAGGGAAGTATACATTATCAGAAAATTCGGCATTAATATATGTGGAAATTGAGTGCCAAAATAAGATAAATGTTGGTAAACTAACCGAAGCATTACGTAAACTTGTATTACGCCACCCTTTGCTAATATCAGCTGTTAGTGATGATGGACATTTAGTTACTCAATTGAATGACCTACCAGTAATAGAAATCCCTGTTTTTCTGATTTGCAATTTTGATGAAACTAGACAGAAATACTCTACGACAAATTTTGATCTGAACAAGGCACCACTTTTCAGAGTATGTTTATCGGAATCAGACGACAAACAAATTATTCATTTTTGCATCAGTCTACTTATTGCAGACGCTTCTAGCATACAACTGTTGATGAGAGATTGGTTTCTCTTTTATTATGAAAGAGAAAAAGAATTACCTGTCTTGAAAACCCATTTTGCCAATTATGTACATGAACTGGCAAAGCAAAAAGAAAGTCCAGAATATTTCCGAGCTAAAGAATATTACCAGCAATCAATTGACTCAATTCACAAGGCTCCAGAGTTATATATACAGCAAGATCCAGCCTCAATTGTGAGTAGTAGTATCGTTCATATAGAACACCTTTTTGACAGGGAAACAAGTGCTCACCTGAAGACAATGGCAAAAAAAATGAATGTAACAAGTACTACTTTATTTTTAGCTTTCTTTTGCCGTATACTTTCTATTTGGAGCAAATCGCCAGCATTCTCTATTATCCTTACAGTTGATGGACGTGCATTCTGCGAGCAAGATTATAATGACGTTGTGGGTGATTTTACTTCCACACAAGTTCTATCGTTGAATTGCAATGGACATAAAATAGATGAATTGATTAAGTTGATTCACGATAGAATCTCTAATAATCTAGATTACCACCAATTCAATGGTATTGAAATCTCACGAATTATATCTACATCAGGCAACTTGACCCCCATTGTGTTTACAAATACTATAAAACCTTCGGAGAAATACCAATTTGGCAATTATGCTTATTCATGGGGAAAAAGGACTTATTCTTATTCCCAAACGCCACAAGTATGGCTAGATTGTCAAATCTTTGAAGATGATGATCAACTGATTCTTGCATGGGATTATATTAAAGAAATATTCCCACGCAAAATGATGAACGATATGTTCTCTTGTCTGCTTTCTGAAATAATTCAGTTCGCTAACGGTGATTTGAAAAAAGGGTGTGTTAGCTTTACCCTACCTAACGAACAAAGGAAATTGCGCAAGGACTATAATTCTACATGTACAGAAGTTATTCCACAAATGCTCTTTTCGGGATTTCTGAATAATGTCCGAAAAAGACCGAACAATATAGCGATTGTTGATAAAGATCGACTTATTACTTATCGGGACCTTTATAATGCAGTTGCCGTAATAGTAAACCTTATGGAAGAAAAAGGTGTTACTCCTGAACAAAGAATAGGTATTTATTCGCACAAAGGATGGGAGCAGATTGTCGCTGCTTTAGCAATACAAATTGTAGGTTGTGCTTATGTCGCTATAGATCCAAATTTGCCCGCTATAAGACAAGAATTTATCTTGAATGATTCGAATATCTCTTTTATAATAACCTCTGAAGAATTAGTTAAAGAGTTGGAGAGAAATACATATACCATTGTTGTATGTAAAGCAGATTATTTGAGCAAAAAACGACATAATGTTGTATCAGAGTATTGTTGGGACATAAAAAGTCCTGCATATTTGATATATACATCTGGGTCTACTGGTACGCCTAAAGGGGTAGTAATTACACATGAAAGTGCTTATAACACGATTTGTGATATTAACCGAAAGTTCTCTATTACGGAAAGAGACCGTGTATTAGCTTTGTCTTCATTGAGTTTTGACTTGTCTGTTTATGATATTTTTGGCTTGTTGGATGCAGGGGGAGCGATTGTTATTCCAGAACACACTCAGCTAAAAAATCCAGATCATTGGAAAAATCTAGTTGATAAATATCATGTGACAATATGGAACTCAGTTCCTGCCTTAATGGAGATGTATGTATTCTATTTAGGAAATGAAATGCAGGACTCAACACTTCGGCTTTGCCTTTTGAGCGGTGATTGGATTCCCTTAACTCTTCCGACTGTATTACGAAAACTTTTTGTTCACCCATTAGAGATAATCAGTTTGGGAGGTGCTACAGAGGCATCTATTTGGTCAATATATTATCCTGTTAGCCATGTTGAAAAGCACTGGAAAAGTATACCATATGGGATGCCATTAGCTAACCAACAGTTATATGTACTAAATGAACAGTTAGAAGACTGTCCAGAATATACAACTGGTCATATCTATATTGGAGGCTTGGGATTGGCACGTGAATATTGGAACAACAAAGAAATAACCAACCAAGTTTTTATTGAACATCCTATAAAGAAATGTAAGTTGTACAAAACTGGAGATTTGGGACGTTTTATGCCCGATGGTTATATAGAATTTTTGGGACGAGAGGATTTTCAGGTTAAAATCGGTGGTTTCAGAATCGAGATAGGAGAAATTGAAAACGTTCTAAATAGACATGAATCTGTTAGTCGTGCTATTGTTTGCAAAAAGGCAGATAGCATAGGAAATGAAAAGTTAGAATGCTTTATTGTACCTACCTCTCCCATCGTAAGGAAGAACGAAAGTAATTCGGGTATTATAACAAACAAGGAAGAACGAAAGAAATTCAAACTATCCTTGCAAGGAATACGTAAAGACACTTTAGGAGAAATAAATATCGAGTTAAATCAGTCTCAACATGCTTTATATCAAAATTATGTCATGCGGGCTTCGTCAAGACGTTTTATGAAATCTCCTATAGAGCTGTCGTTACTTGGTGAATTCCTTTCCTGTATGAGCATCTGGGAGCACAATGGGGCATTAAGAAGAAGATACGCTTCTGCTGGCAGTTCATATCCCGTACAAATCTACTTATCTCAACACGAGAATTGTATAAACGATTTGGAGAATAATGTTTTGTACTACTATAATCCCCTATCTCATAGTCTGAATAAGATCTCAGACCATTTCCCTACACTGACAAATTTCCATGAAATTGAAAATAGGGGGATTTACGAAGAAGGAGCTTTCTCTGTCTTTTTGATTGCAAATCTGAACGCAATAGAGCCATTATACGGAGAAAAGGCTTTTGATTTTTGTCTTATTGAGGCTGGATTGATGACACAAGTCATGGAAACCGCAGGAGTAAACACAGGAATTGGAATTTGTCAGATTGGTAGTTATAAAAGCTATGATTTTATAAAGGATTTCAACCTGCCCAATGAAAAATATCGCCTTGTTCATTCATTTATTGCAGGGAGAGTAGATTTTACGGATGATACACGTTCTCAGCAAAGGAATGAGAATAACAATAGACATGAAGAAGTAAAAGACATTCTTACAGTATTAAAAGAATATATTCTCTCCGAACTTCCAGGTTATATGTGTCCTTCAAACTGGCATATCTTATCTGAAATACCACTCACTCCTAATGGTAAAGTGGATTATTCCTCTTTATTTCATTACAATCAAAAAAAGACACTCCGCTCAGAACCAACTCTGTTACGGTTGCCAATACAGCAGGAACTCTCTTTTAAAGACATTATAGTCAATGAAATCTCGCAGATATTAGGAACAAAGGAAATAGATTTAGATGCTAATTTCTTTGAATTAGGCATTGATTCCAAAAATATTGTCAAAATCTGGAGAGGAATCGCAGATAAATCTCAGCTAAAATTTCCCCTAACTTCTGTTTTTGAACATACTACGGTGCGAAAATTAGCACAGTATTTAGAAAATACAAAAAAATAAAACATAAGTATATGAGAACAGACATTGCAATAGTCGGTATGTCATGCCGATTTCCAGACGCAGATTCAATAAATGCATATTGGGAGAATCTAAAAGAAGGTAAGCAAAGTATAAAACCACTTTCAGAAGAAGAACTTGGCTTATCTGGAATTTCTGAGACTATTTACAATCAAGATAATTATGTACGTGCAGCGTCATATATTCGTGATATTGAATATTTTGATGCAGGTTTCTTTAAATATTCTCCTAGAGAAGCTGCTCTTTTAGATCCCCAACAGCGGATTATGTTGGAGCTTTCTTATGAAGCTTTGGAAGCTGCTGGTTATAATGGTGGGTATGACACTCAAAATGTTGGTGTATTCATGGGTTCTGGCTACAATCAATATTTGTTAAAGAATATTTTAAAGGGTCGAAGCATAGTAGATAATAGTGAAGAATTTTTCATACAGACATCGAACGATAAGGACTATCTTTCTTCTCGGATTTCCTACAAACTAAACTTGCATGGACCAAGTATTAATATACAAACGGCCTGTTCAACATCTTTGGTTGCCGTTCATTTTGCCCGGAAAAGTTTGCTGTTGAAAGAATGTGACTGGGCTTTGGCTGGAGGTGTTACGCTAAGACTACCCCAAAAACAAGGTTATTTTTACGAACCAGAAATGATTGTTTCCGATGATGGAAGGTGTTGTCCTTTCGATAAAGAAGCTAATGGAACTGTTTTTGGGAGCGGTGCAGGGGTTGTTGTGTTGAAAAGACTGGAAGATGCGATAAAAGATGGAAACAATATTCTTTGTATAATAAAAGGATCTGCAATAAACAATGACGGACAAAATAAAGTAGGATATACGGCTCCGAGTCTGTCTGGTCAACAAGCTGTTTTAAAAAGTGCCATTGAGGATGCCAATATTCCTGTTAACACCATTTCTGCGATTGAAGCACATGGCACAGGAACAAAAATGGGCGATCCTATAGAGTTCGACGCTTTGGCTTCTGTCTTCAATGGTGTGAAAAAAAAATGTGGGATCGGATCGGTAAAGGGAAATATAGGACATTTGGAGAATGCAGCAGGAATTGCTGGGCTAATAAAAATGATTCTATCTTTGAAAAATAAGACATTAGTACCATCTGTGAACTACACTTCTCCCAATCCCTTCATAGATATAGAAAACAGTCCATTTTATATTAATACCGAAACAAAATATTGGGAAAATTCAGATAATAATTACCCAAGAAGATGTGGTGTGAGTTCTTTTGGAATCGGAGGAACTAATGCACATATAATTTTGGAAGAGTATGTAAGTGAATGCAAAAAAAACAGACAAGTCAACAAACAAAATTATTATCCGATAAATATTTCTGCCGACTCCAAAGAGTCTTTGTTAAAAAATAAAAACGCCCTTTTGGAATATATTCAGAACAATGCTGACATCGAACTATCAAAGATTTCATATACCTTGGCTTGTTGTCGAAAGGCATATAAATACAGATGTAGTTATTCGTGTTCTTCCACTAAAGAGCTTATAGAATTGCTAAAAGAAGAAAAAGATTTATCTTCAATTGCTAGTGATGCTGGAGTTGCTTTTATGTTTCCCGGACAAGGTTCTCAATATGTTGGAATGGCTATTGAGTTGTACTACAAGGAGGGAGTTTTCAAAGAAGAAGTAGACCAGTTAATGGATCTTTTCCAACAATATCTTGGTGTCAATCTCAGTAATGTTTTATGGGGGCATGATAAACTCCAAAACATAAATGATACGATTTATGCCCAACCTATTCTATTCATTATAGAGTATGCATTGGGAAAACAATTGATAGCGTGGAACATTGTTCCGAATATTATGATCGGTCATAGTATTGGAGAGTTTGCTGCTTTTTGTCTGGCTGGTATTATCAGTGTTGAAGATGCTGTAATTCTTGTCAGTAAAAGAGCTTCATTAATGCATACAATTAATAAGGGTAAGATGTACTCGGTTCATTCAGAGGAAGAATTTATAACCTCCTTACTTCCTGCAGATTTATCTATTGCAGCAATCAATACCAATGATTTATTAGTAGTATCTGGCAATGAAGAGGCTATGGAGAATTTTCTACGAGCTGCAGATGAAAATGGAATAACCTATAGATATTTACATACATCAGCGGCTTTTCATTCTTGTTTAATGGAACCTATCTTAGATGATTTTTATGAAACAGCAAAGCAAGTAACGTTCAATCCTGCAAAAATAAAAGTGGCATCTACTCTAAATGGGGAGGTAATACATATAGGTCAAAGCATATCTGCAGAATACCTGACTAACCAGATCCGAAGACCGGTTCGTTTCAAGGATGCAGTTGCTTCCATATTAGAATTAGCTCATCATACTTTTGTTGAAGTTGGACCAGGAATTACATTAAAAACATTTATAAAACGAACCGATCATCAGATAAATGTGGTAAACCTTTTGCCAACAGTAAATTCTAAAGTGAGCTCGCAATATACTTTATTGTCTGGATTAGGCAATATTTGGAGTTGGGGTATAATGGTTAATTGGAAAACTTTATTTGCTGTTGACGAAAGAAACTTCGTTTCATTGCCGACTTATCAATTTAACAAAAAAAAGTATTGGATTCAGTCTGCCGAACAAACAGAACAAAAGACTGAAACCATATACAAGGGTGCTGATGTTCTTTCTGAAAATAAAGATACATCCAATATATCAAAAGTAGATTTCTTATCAGAAAAACAACGTGCACTATTAAAAATATTCTCATCTGTTTTAGGGGTTGAAGATATTCGGCTCACAGATAATTTTTTTGAAATGGGAGGACATTCATTACTTGCCACAAGAATTCTATCAAGGATTAACAAAGAGTTTTCCTGTGAAATACATATTAAAGAATTCATGGAATATCCAACTATTAAAGCTCTTTCGGATAGGATAGAAACGTCAGACATAGTGGAATTAGGTTTACCACCAATTAAGGAAGCCCCAGACTGCCTATATGATCCATTTCCACTTACTGAAATGCAGGAAGCACAATGGTTAGGAAGAATTGAAACCTTTGACACAAGTAGAGTTGCTGCACATTTGTATTTTGAGGTGGAGAATTACGACTTGTGTCCAATAACCGTTTCAAAAGCATGGCAGAAACTTATCGAGCGGCACGAAATGCTGAGAACCATCATTATGAGTGATGGAACACAAAAAGTTCTTCCATTACCCTTAGAATATAAAATAAAAATCAATGATTTCAGCAACATATCCAATGTGGATGCAGAAAGTAGTCTACAGGAAATAAGAGCTAAAATGGATAGCGTGGTGCGACCTGTTGATCAATGGCCATTATTTGAGATACAATGTTCCATTCTACCACAAAATAAAGTACGGATACACTTCAGTTTAGATTTGATAATTTGTGATGTGGCAAGTCTGCGAATCCTGATGAAAGAATGGGCCTTACTTTACTCAAGTATGGAGTGCGAACTTCCTACAATAGACTTAAAATTTAGGGACTATGTTCTTGCGGAAAAGAAAATTAGGGATTGCGATGTATATAAGACATCTGAAGCTTATTGGGACGAACGTATAAAAACTTTATCTGGTAGGCCAGAATTACCTTTGAAGAAAGGAGACTTATCAGAAGTTACACATTACAGAAGGCTTAGCTATACCATAGAAACAGCGTTATGGGAAAAGCTCAAAGAGATTTGTGGAAGAAAAAAAATTTCGCCTTCAATGGTATTATTGGCTGGATTTAGTGAGATACTTGCTTGTTGGAGTCAGACCAAGTGTTTTTGTATTAACACCACTATAATTAATAGACATCCCCTTCATCCGCACGTAAATCGACTGGTCGGTGAATTTGCGTCTTTTGCTCCCATCGAAGCTGATTTCAAACATGATATTGATTTTGAATCACTTGTTTCGAAATTGCAACAAGAGAATTGGAATAATTTGGAAAACAGATATGTTCATGGGACAACCATTTTACGAAAAATAGCTAAAGAACGAGGCAATACTGTTGGTTCGGTTCTACCTATTGTTTTCACTAGTACAATTGTACATGATGCTAGTGGAGAAAATCTTTTCCATAAAGTGTTTGGAGATTACAATTATGTCTTGTCTCAAACACCGCAAGTATGGCTTGATCACGCAGTTTTTGAGAATGTTCATGGATTGATGCTTAGCTGGCATTTTATTGATAATATTTTTGAAAAAGATGTTATTGATGAAATGTTCAATGCATATATAAAGTTGATATTATCGTTATGTGAGCAAACAATAGATTGGAATCATCATTATTATGATCTGATCCCATGCAGTCATTTGGAAGTCATAAAGAAATATAACACAACCAATGAACATATTTGCACAACAACTCTTCATCAACTATTCTTTAATTCTTGCATGAACTTTGGAGGGAAAGTAGCCATTATATCCAAAGAAAAGCATCTTAGTTATGATAAATTGCGTGAATTAGTATTGTTTTACTCTTTCAAAATTAAGGAAAAAAATATTCAAAAAGATAAGCCTATTGTTGTGCTAATGGAAAAAGGATGGGAGCAGGTCGTAGCAGTACTATCTATTCTGAATGCTGGATATACATACCTTCCATTAACAATAGAAACTCCTGTTGAAAGGGTTAAATATGTTATCAATGAAGCAGAAAGTAAGCTAATAATCTCGAAAACAGAACATTGTGAATTATTAAAGAATTATCAGGAAGTGGATATTATGTATGTGGAAGATTCGGATATAGATATTTCAACGATTAATTTATCAACGCACAAATCTTCACCAAACGACACCGCCTATATTATCTATACATCAGGTTCAACAGGAAAGCCCAAAGGTGTTGTAATTTCTCATAAAGGAGCTGTAAATACGATTCTTGATATTAATAACCGTTTTTCCATAAAGTCTTCAGATAGTATTCTTGCTTTGTCTGAATTAAGCTTTGATCTATCCGTCTACGATATATTTGGCATGCTTGCTGTAGGAGGAACCATTGTCATGCCTGAATCTCGAATGGCAAAAGATCCTGAAAGTTGGCATAAACTTGTAACGGAACATAACATATCCATTTGGAATACAGTTCCTGCCTTAATGGAGATGTACGCTGAATATGTAGCCAATATATCAGAATCAAACAATATTTGTATTAGGCTTGCACTTTTGAGTGGAGACTGGATACCCTTGTCCTTACCAACAAAATTAAAAGCTCTTAATCCTAAAATGGAAATTATAAGTTTAGGAGGTGCTACAGAAGCTTCTATATGGTCAATTTATTTCCCGATAAATCGTGTTTGCAAAGAATGGCAAAGTATTCCCTATGGAAAACCTCTTGCCAATCAAACAATTTTAATATTGGATGAATTATTAAAACCTTGTCCAATATATGCTACTGGAAGTATTTATATTGGGGGGATGGGGGTAGCCAATGGCTATCACAAAGACAAAGAAAAAACAGAAAGATCTTTTCTCAAATTAAAAGGAAGTGATGATATAATATATAAGACTGGTGATCTTGGAAGGATGTTGCCTGATGGAAATGTTGAATTTCTCGGTAGAGCTGATTCGCAAGTGAAAATTGGTGGTTATAGAATTGAACTTGGAGAAATAGAGGCGTGTATATCCAATATAAAAGGGGTAAATGCATGTGTCGTGGTTTTGACCAAATCCCCAAAAATGATTAGGGCTTTTGTACAATTAGATAGTAAAGAGAATGTTACGACAAATGAAATTATAGAAAGATTAAGTCTTGTTCTTCCTCACTATATGATTCCACAAGAAATCTCTATTGTATCAACGTTCCCATTAACATCCAATGGAAAAATTGATCGCAAACGTCTATCAGAAGAAACTACTTCATATAATAACAGTAAAAATAGAATGCAGGTTAATAACACTGATTCTATTAAATACGATATTATAATTGATATTTTTGCAGAGATGTTGGAAGTTGATAGGTCTATGATAGACATCAACCAAAATTTCTTTTCGATGGGTGGTGACTCTATATTAGGAGTTAAAATTATATCAAAGTTGAAGGAACATGGAATAATATTGTCTCCTAGGATGATTTTTGAACATCCAACGATTAGAGATCTCATGGAAGCATATGTGACAGGTAATGATGAAAAGATCATGCCAAAAGACACTATGCAATTATCCGCATATCAACAAATTCTGATAAATAAATATGGAGACGAGATATTTGCCCAAAACCATGTAGTCTTATTGGAGTTGAAAGGGCAAATAAATCCAGAAAAATTGGATCAAGGGGTGTCTACATTATGCCCATTGTTTGATACTTTAAAGGGAAAACTCTCTAAAAGTAAAGATAAATGGGAGTTGCATATTATTCCAAACTGTAGCTATGAAATCGATTTTGTGGATAAAATACCTGAGAATACGTCATTCGATGATTATATAGAATCTATAACCAACGAATTTGTTCGTGATTTTTCCTCTGGTGAAACTCCATTGTTAAGGATTTGTCTATTAAAGCATGAAACTAAGAATTATTTGCTAATTGTATCCAATAAATTAATATTGGATTTGTATTCAGTTGATTTGCTACTTAAACTTTTATTCAATAATATGTACTATGGCATGGGCATTTCTAAGGAAATAACAGAACAGATAGCATCCTTAAATGATATTGCGAGCCTTTATATCTTACAAGACAGCAGATTTGCACCAAAGCCTCCAATAGAGAAGCAGAACAAACCTTTCTCAGTAAGAATGAGAGATGTATGTTTGCGTAAGATTGAAGATATTGAAATCATAAGCCTTCTGATAAAAAGTGCGGTGTCACACTTAAAGCACACAAATGATAATCTGTGTGATGTCAGATATACAATCCCACGAGATTACGAAAGTCTTTTAGAGTATTCTTTGGAGGGTACTTGTGGCAACTTTCTTATGACATATGCACTCCCTTTACGATTGAACGATATATCCGTTAATTATAATGAGTTGAAGAAAATGATCTTAACTAAGTCAATCAACTTAGATATGCAGGAAGCAGCAAATATCCATATATCTGAAAATGTACCTAGCATAGAGATTGTGTATTATGGTAATATGATAAGTCGTGATACTCCATATTATAATATTGTTAATTTGAAAAATGATTTTTTGGAATCTCACTCAAATGTAACTATTGAGGCTTTCGTTCTAAATGATCAGTTAGATCTAAAGATTTTTATTGAAGAAAGTGCAACTTCTTCGGATGAGATACAAAAGAAATTTGAAAAAATCCTACTCGAAGAATTTGAGATATTAAAGCAAAAGAGTACCATAGATGCTATCGATTTCAAGGGATTAAAAATCTCCAAAGAAGATTTGAATGAATTAATATCTAAATAAGTTCGTAATAATGAGAAAGATAATAAATGATAAAATAGAAGATATCCTGAATACCACATCAATGCAACAATGGTATTACAACCTTTACAAAGAGAGGAAGGATATGAAGAGTCTAATGATGGATTTAGAGTTCGAATTTTTGGGGACTATTGATTTGGATATATTAACGGAATCATGGAAATTGGTTTTGGAAAAATATCCGATGTTGAGAACCGTATTTTATGAGACAAAAAAACATGAATTATTCCAAGTAATCTACAAGAACTGTTCCCCTGAAATAGATTCTGTCAATTGGAGAGGAATAGCAGCCTATCGTCAGGAAGTCTTAGGTAGAAATTTGAGAATTGAACAAGAAAAAAGGGGCGTTGATCTACAAGTTGCCCCCTTACTTAAATTTTATCTTATCCAAAAAAACTCGAAAGAATTCAGTTTTCGTTGGTATTTCCCCATCTTGCTTATGGATGGATGGAATGTCCCTATTTTATACAAAGATTTAATCTATTATTACTCATCACTTTTGGCTGGAAAAAATCCTGGGGTGATTTTGGAATCAAGTTCAATGAAACAGTATATTCTCTACCAAAGAGATAGGGATAAAAGTGAGGATAAAATCTTTTGGAGAGAATATTTGTCCGCATCAGAGAATCTTATTTTACCAAAGCAAAAAAACTTTCATTTTGTTGATTTCCAAAAGATAGAAATAAACCTATCAGACATAGAGCATGAAATCAGGGAAAATGCGAAAAAAATAGGTGTAAGTCTCAATTGTGTTTTTCAATTAAGCTATATGCTAGCCTTGGCGCAATTACAAAACAAGAAACGAGTATATAGCCGAACAACCATAGCGGATCGCCCATTAGCCATAAAAAACATCCATAATAGAGTAGGATTGTACATCAATGAAATACCAATTAAATTGGATATAAAAGAACATTCTTTTGTAGAAATGGCGAAACAACTACAGAATGACTTAAATCAAGTCTTTTCTCATGTTTCTTCTTCTTTGGAGGAAATATCTTCTTTTGTTGGGAATCGTAGTCTTCTAGAAATAGATAATACAATAACATTTGAAAATATGCCTATGGAAGAAATTGACTATTCATCATTGCCTTTTAGTTTATCAAAAACGAATTTTATCAATCATCCTTTTGGCAAGATTCATATTTTTATTTGGCCAAATAAAAATATGAATATCAAGTTTCTTTATGATGCCAAAACCTATTCAATAGAGGAAATGCTGACAATGGGCAATAAAATTAAAGATACACTGAAATTCATACACTAATAAGAAACAGAATGAGAAATATAAATAAAGAAAAAATCCAGAAAATAAGGGAGAAATGGTTATATATCCCCAATCCCCAATCTACTGTAAAAAACAGAGTTTTCTGTTTGCATTATGCCGCAGTTTCTGCTGAGGTTTATCATAACTGGTGCTTTTTATTTGACGAAGGAACAGAGGTTTGTTGTGTTCAGCTACCTGGAAGATCCACGCGAAGTCATGAAAATATAATCACAGTCATGGAAGAGTTAGTATCTTTAATAGCAGAAGTCATACTTTCGTATAATGATGTACCTTATGTAATATTTGGTCATTGTATGGGTGGATTCATAACACATGAGGTCGTACGGTATATTGTTAAGAAAAAAGGAAAGTTGCCTATCGCGATCTTTATTTCAGGAGAAAATCCACCACATCTTCCTTATAGAAGAGATCTTCATACTTTATCTGATGAAGAACTTCTTCAGGAGTTAAAGTCAATCAATTTTGCTCCAGAAGATTTCTGTTTTACAGAAGAAACGATCTTGGAGATGTTACCTATTATAAAAGGAGATTTCCAGCTCGTTGATGATTGGTATTTCAATCCTGAGAATTCGCAGATTCCGATTCCGATTTGTGTCTATGGAGGGGATGAGGATGAATTTGTAACAGAGAGAAATCTCAAAGAATGGGAGAAATATACAACAAACGATTTTAAATGTCGCATGCTTTGCGGAAATCATTTCTTTATAAAATCAGAAATGTCAAGAAATGAGATAATAAATGACATAAAAAGAGTTTTTAAAACGATTTAAGAGGTATAGATGAAAATATTGGGAAATAAAGAGTATGCATTGATATGTTTACCATATGCTGGTGGCTCATCAACTTATTATAATAGATGGAGACAATTCTTGCCTCCCAACATAGAAATGTGTATATATGAATTGGCAGGGAGAGGAGCTAGAGCTTCTGAACCTACAATCTATAAAAATCTTGATGATATTGTGAAAGATTTATTCTCTCAAATGGATGCAGACAACTTATTTTGCAGACCATATTATTTATTTGGGCACAGTTTGGGGGCACTAATAACAATAAAATTATGCGATTTAATACGAAGAAAAGAAAAAGCACTTCCTATTCACCTCTTTGTTTCTGGAGAAGGAGCTCCTATTCATACAAGAGAGCATAAAAAGATTCATATGCTAAATGATCAGGATTTTATTTATGAGCTAAAGAAATTAGGTGGAATAACTGATGATTTTTTTCTCTTTCCAGAATTGCAAGAGTACTATTTGCCTATTCTTAGAAATGATTTAAAAATAGCAGAGACTGCGGTCTTTGATACAATCATACCATTTGATTTTAATTTGAGCGTATTAATAGGAAAAGAAGATGTTTGGACATCTGATCAGATTTTTAAATGGAATGACTACACAAATGGTATTTGTAACTTTCATTTTTTTCAAGGCGGTCACTTTTATTTATCAAATTATGGAAAAGAAATAACTCATATAATAAGTCACTGCTTATGAAAAAAGGATGTGTTTGGGTGTTCTTTACTTATATAGATGAGAATTTAATGATGTATTCTGATTATCAAACAAAAATCAATATGTCTACGCAAGATATACTAAGAATCGAGAAAAGACAAAGAAGAATTGACAAAAAAAGATCTTTTATTGGAAGATTTCTTTTGCAATATGCATTGTCAAAACTAGATATTTCTCCAAGTGTAATATCTGAAATAGAGTGGGATAAATATCATAAACCATTTATAAAATCGATATATCCATTACAATTTAATATTTCTCATTCTGAACAATGCGTTGCTTGTGCAGTTGCTTTATGTAACATTGGTGTAGATGTAGAGAAAATAGATCGTTCATTTCTTATAGAAATAGATGAGTTAGTAGAGTTTTTTTCTTTTTCAGAAATAGAACATTTGAAAGAATTCTCAAATCCATACATGACTTTTTTTAAAATATGGACCTTGAAAGAAAGCGTGTTGAAAGCGAAAGGAACAGGGTTTCGGTTTCCTGCTAATAAAATTAATATACTCAATAATCCGGTAAGTATATCAAATGAAAAATATTATACTTTCCAAAAAATATTGAATGGATATTCATGTTCCATAGCGACAGATTTCCCTATTAAAAACATTCATTTTGAAAGAGTGTATTTATAAAAACAAAACATATAGGATGAAAAAAATATCAAACAAAAAAAACAGACCCCTTGATGAGGAACGGGAGAGCCGTAGCCTGCTCTCCAATGCTGTGGTTATATTGCACCTTATTTTAGGCACACTCCCTATACTGCTTGTAGTGTGGGCGGTTGACAAGTTGATGAATAGTACACTCTCTCCCATAATAGTTTGGGGTATTGGAGGAATAATGATACTGTTGGCAATGCTTAGAGGCGTATTCTATGGAACCTCGATTTGGCGTGCACACCAGTCGGCTTACAATGCCCTTACACGATTGAGGTTGCGTATCATAAGTCATCTGCAACGCTTGCCGCTCGGTTTCTTTCAAGAACGGAAAGTTGGCGACTTGGTGAATATTATTAACCACGATGTGGAACAAATTGAAATTTATTTAGCACATGGATTACCCGAAATCCTTTCGGCTACGCTTTTTCCAGCCTTACTCTGGGCAATCATTATGGTGTTAGACTGGCGTTTGGGGCTGTCGCTCATTTCTCTTTTGCCTGTGGCATTTCTTCTGCAAATGGCTGTCAAAACACTTTGGGGAAAGAGCTTTCAACACTTTATGGAAAGTACGCAAAAAATGTCGGAAGACCTTTTGGAATATGTGGCTACCATATCGGTAATCAAAGCCTTCAGTAACGAGGAAAACAGAACGGAACAGGTACTTGGTGGTATGCGCGACTACATCCGTTGGGTAAAGCGGAGCATGTTTAGCGTTACCGTTCCCATGACATTGATAACGATGTTCTTGGAAGGTGGTATCGTGGTAATGACTCTTATTGGACTATGGATGATGAGTTCGGGCGAATTAACTGTAGCTCGTTTTATCCTTGCCTTGATATTGGGCGGTTTATTCTCGTCCTCCTTTGCTAAGTTGGCTACATTCCAACATTTCCGAATCGTCTATGGTCAGTCGTTGGCAAAAGTACAGTCCATTACAGAGGTACAGACAAAGGAAACTGCTGACAAGAAAACGGATACGACACAAACGGATGTTTGTTTCGAGCATGTTACATTTTCCTATCCAAACAAGGAAGACAATGCGCTGAAAGATGTATGTCTTCAATTTCCGAAAGGTAGTCATACAGCTATCGTAGGCGAGTCAGGGTCGGGAAAAACCACGCTGGCAAGTTTGATGATGGGGTTCTGGCACCCCCAAACAGGGACTATCCGACTAGGAGGAGAGAATATTATGGAATTCTCCGAACGTAATATCGCTGATTATTTTTCGATGGTACAGCAGGAGGTTTTTCTCTTTAACACAACTATTCGGGACAATATCCGTATTGGAAGACCTACCGCCACACAAAAGGAAGTGGAAATGGCAGCAGAGCGTGCTCGTATTCATGATTTTATCATGGGCTTGCCGAATGGTTATGATACGCTGGCAGGCGAAGCCGGCATAAAATTCTCTGGCGGAGAAAAACAGCGTATTTCCATTGCCCGAATGTTGCTCAAAGACTCTCCAATAGTTATTCTCGATGAAGCCACCGCTGCTTTGGACGGAGAGAATGAGAAACTAATCCAAGAAGCTCTTGATGAATTGCAGCGCAACAAGACCGTCATTACCATTGCTCACCGTCTCAATACTATTCAGGATATGGAGCGTATTGTTGTGATGGACAAAGGGCAGGTTGTGTCAAAAGGAACACACCAAGAACTGATGAAAGACTGTTCTCTGTACCGCAATATGACGGAAACGCAAGAGCAAGTAAGTAAATGGCAATTAAAAGAAGAGGAGGAATAAGAATGGTACGCAATATACTGAATGAATTGACCGCTCGCGGAGTGCGGCATCTAATTATCTCCGCACTGTTTTTCGTGGTTTATGCCCTTTGCGGCACGGCGATAATGCTCACAGTCTTGTTTCTCATCGACCGTCATATACATGGAGAAAGCATCTCTTTCATTTCGGCAGCATGGGTACTCGGTAGTCTGCTGGTCTTGAAAACCATATCCAATGCCATTGCCGATATGAGTAAGCATTTTGCCGGATTTGATCTTGTGGAACGTATCCGCGAGAAAATCATACTGAAACTGAAAATGTTCTCACTCGGCTTCTATACCAATGAGCGTCTGGGAGAGATAAGTACAATCATTCACAAAGACGTTGATAATATGGAAATGGTAGTAGGACATCTATGGACACGGATGTCCGCCGACTTCATTGTAGCTCTAATACTCGGTATTGGACTATTTTGTGTGGATTGGCGCATGGGATTGACAATGGTAGCCATTCTCCCCATTGCCCTATTTTCTCTGTATCGGGGTATTCGCTCGGGAATGAAAGCACAGGAAGAGTCTCAGGACAATCTGGCAGATATGGTCAGCCTCTTTGTAGAATACGTCAAGGGCATTCCGGTTTTGAAAGTGTTTGGAGGAAAAGGAATGTTCCGTGACAGACTCGACCACTCTGTCAGTGAATTTGGAGAAAGCAGTAAGAATACTTCTCGTTTGGCAGCTGTAAGTGTGGGCAGATACACTTTTCTGATAGAATTAGCTTTCGCTCTGATGGCTGCAATCGGTCTTTGGTGGACACAGCAGGGAGAACTTTCTCTTTTCGCTTATTTCATGTTTATCATCGTATCGAAAGAATTCTACAAACCTTTTGTCAATATGGAGAATCATTGGTTGAATTATATCAAAGTAAAGGATAGTTACGGACGCATTTCCCATTTATTGAATGCCCCTGTTATCACCAATCCTGAACAGCCGAAAACAGCAACCCATTTCAATCTTTCCTTTGACAAAGTGGATTTCCATTATGAGAAGGAAGGTTTTGAGATGAAAAATCTCACGTTCCATGTTCCCGAAGGAACGGTAACGGCACTTGTTGGCTCGTCAGGTTCAGGTAAAACAACCATTACCAACCTGTTACTCCGTTTCTGGGAACCGCAGACCGGCAGTATTCGTATCGATGGTATAGACATTCGAGAAATGGACTATGATTATCTGCTCGGTAAAATCAGTGTAGTGATGCAAAATGTTATTCTCTTTTCAGATACCATTGCCAATAATATCAAAGTGGGCAATCAACATGCTACGCAGGAAGAAATCGAAGAAGCAGCACGTAGGGCGATGATACACGACTTTATCATCAGCCTGCCGGAAGGTTATGAAACAAAAATCGGAGAAAACGGTTTGGGTCTATCCGGAGGTCAGAAACAAAGACTTTCAATCGCTCGTGCGTTCCTCAAAGATGCTCCTATCATTCTTTTGGACGAGATAACGAGCAATGTTGACCCAGTCAATGAATATAAGATACAACAGGCAATGTCTGCCCTTATTCGAAATCGCACAGTCTTGGTCATTGCCCATCATTTGCAAACCATCCGTAATGCTAATCAAATTATTGTGATGGACAAGGGACACCTTGTAGAGAACGGGACGCATGCAGAACTTGCAGCAAAAAACGGAATGTACTGCAAATTACTGTCTATGCAATAACCTAATCAATGAAAAATATGGAGGTATGGAGTTTGATCCATACCTCTCTTTTTGCCACTTTCATCCATATCAACGCCACAAGTACGCAGTTATTTCCAACTGCTAACATGCACAGTTTCTTTGATTTACCTTTGCCCATACACCGCTATTGGTGTCATTAAATACATTGTAAGATGGACGAAAAAATCAAAGATCAAGAAGCCCTTTTGGTGAAAGATTCCAAGGACGAGAATCTCAAAGCCATCTCAGGGACAGATGAGAAAGGCGGACTGAAGACAGTATCGCCCACCGCCGAGCATGAACAGAGTTTCCTGAAGTTCAACAAGCACAGCAATACTTTGGAGAACTTCCTCTCCAACTTCATACGGCAGTTCAAGTCCCCCACACAATTCCACTTCTTCAAAGTCCTCTTCGAGGGTGTTGTTGCCAGTGCACGAGTGCTCACCGAGATGCTCAAAGCACCGGATGCTCCCTCCAATAATGCCAGTTCGGGATAAGAAAATTCCCTAAAAAGTTGGTAATCTTGCCATTGTTTTGTAACTTTATGGTTGAAAATCAACAACTTACAAACATATATAGCGATGATTTCCACTGACAAAGTTACATAAATATTCTGTGTGTTGGATGACTTCTGCAAGAATTTAGATACCGAATTAACTAAAGATCTCCATATCGCCCCATGGACTAGGGATATAAGCGAATGAGAAACTGCAAAGGGCAAATGTCCAAAAGCGAAATCATGACTATCCTGCTGTGCTACCATTTTGGCTCATTCCGCAACTTCAAGCACTATTACCTCTTTTTCATCGAGGAACATTTGGCAAGCTACTTCCTCTATGCCGTGTCCTACACGTGTTTCGTAGACAGTACGATGATTCCCGTATGCCACAGCATGAGAAGGAAATTCAACAAGGTGTTTGATGGGCTTGCCAAGAACGGAAAGGGAATGATGGGCTGGTGCCATGGTTTCAAGCTGTATCTGCTGTGCAACGAGATGGGCGACGTACTCACGTTCTGCCTAACTCCCGCAAACGTGGACGACAGAAACCCTAGGGTGTGGAGGGTCTTCACCAAAGTACTCTACAGCAAATTTTTTGCCGACAAGGGGTACAGCAAGCAAGAATTCTTTGAGAACCTCTTCAACCAAGGCATCCATCTCGTTCACGGGCTCAAGTCAAACATAAAAAACAAGCTTATGCCCTTGTGGGACAAGATGATGCTGCGCAAGCGATATATAATAGAATGCATCAACGAACTGCTCAAGAACAAGGCCAACCTTGTCCACTCACGCCATCGTTCCGTACATAACTTCCTCATGAATCTTTGTGCGACATTGGCTGCATACTGTTTCTTCGAGAATAAGCTCGAGGGACTGCCAGTGCGCATTGAAAAGAGTAGGCAATTGGAACTATTCTAAGCAAACCCTTATCCCGAACTAGCGTAAATATGAGGGTAAGCAACTGATTCCAGCAACTAAAGAACTTCACATACTTATCAGCTCCGTATTTACGTACAAGATAATTGAAGCGGTTTCTGTCAAGAAATGAGACTAACTGAGCGAAAACGTATTTGTCTTTATACATATGCAGAATCTGATGATCCCCTGCAAAGGTACAAATTCAAATCCGTTGATTCAGAAAAATTTTGCAACTAGCTAAATTCAACTATTTCAAAGAACAATTACTGAGTTTAAGTGGACAGCAGTGATAATGCTTAAATTCTTATAAGATGACACCTTGTTTTTATATTTTCTGTCTTTATCTTAGTATGTCCTGATTTTTCCTTCATGACTAGTTTGGAAGATTTTTCACTATAATTTTGTTGTTCGAAACTCTATACATATAATAGTAACAAATTATGGAATCAAACAGCAATGACAATTACGTACTGGTATTGGAAGACCGTACGGAAGTGAAGAATGAGCAGGAAGCGGGTAAATTATCCGTCGTATCCAGTGTTGACGAAAAGGGAAACCTTAAAACAACAGAGGCTGGTGCTGCTAACCAAGCGGCATTCTTGAAGTTCAACAACAAGGATGGACTCCTCAAAAACTTCATGACCAACTTCCTCAAACAGTTCAATAACCCGACTCATTTCGGGTTGTACAAGGTATTGGCAGACAATGTGGAGCAGGGCGTGGACAACCTGCGCACCATGCTTCAAAGCCGTGAGAGGCTCGAAAGCAAGCAGCAGCTGGCTGAGATGGGCATTTCCTTTGAGGATTATTTACCCCATCAGAAGAATGCCACTGCCATAGACCCGGAGAAGGTTGATTGGAAGATGCTTGACAATCTCGGTCTTTCCCGTGAAAGATTGGAACAGAGTGGAGAATTGGAAAAGATGCTCAATTGGCAGAAGAGCAATCTCTTGACGATTGCCGTACCTATTGGAGACACTACTATCTACACCGAAGCCCGCCTTGCGTTCCGTACGGACGATAATGGCAATATCGGTTTGGCAATTCATCCTTTGAGAAAAGAACCACAGCTTGACTTTCCCTATATGGGCTACAAGTTCTCTCCCGAAGAAAAGGAGCAACTCCTCACTACGGGTAATCTGGGTAAGACCATTGACGTGACTCCCAAGAACGCTGAACCTTTTTCTGCTTACGTCTCTATCGATTTGCAGACCAACGAAATTACAGCCCTGCGTGCCGACCGTGTGAACATCCCTAAGGAGATCAAGGGCGTAACGCTCTCTGATGCCCAGTACAAAGAACTTGTGGAAGGCAAAGCCGTGAAGGTGGAAGGAATGACTGCCAAGAGCGGCAAGTCTTTTAATGCCACGCTTCAGGTCAATGCCGAGAAGAAAGGCATTGAGTTCATCTTTGACAATAATCGTGGATTTAAGGAACGCCAGCAGCAGACACAGCAGCAAGGTGTACCTCATAAGTTCTGCGGCTTAGAGTTATCAGATAAACAGCGTGAAGCCTTGGATAGCGGTCGTACACTATATCTAAAGAATATGGTGGATAAACAAGGGCAACCTTTCAACGCCTATGTTCGTATGGACAAGGAACAGAATAGACCACGTTTTTATAAATGGAATCCCGATAAGAAGCAGGGAACAGGCAAGGAAAAGGTCGTTGCCGTAGCCGAAGAACACAAAACGCAGGTAGCCGTGAACAACCACGGCAAGACGAATGAAGCTACCAAGAATGTGAAAGAGCCCTTGAAGACGGGACAGACACAGCCTACTGCCGAGCAGAAGCAAAAGCAGGACGAAAACAAACAAAAGAAGTCCCGTGGACGTAAGATGTAACCCTTAATTCTATTATCGACTATGACAACTTGTATTATTGCCGAGAAACCCTCGGTAGCCAGAGACATTGCCCGCATTGTCGGAGCAAACAGCAGACAGGACGGATATATGGAGGGTAACGGGTATCTCGTTACTTGGGCAATGGGACACCTCATCGCCCTTGCCATGCCCGAAACCTACGGTTTTTCTGCCTACAAAGCTGAAGATCTACCCATCCGTCCCAATCCTTTTCAGTTAGTGGTACGACAAGTACGTAAGGACAAGGAGTATATATCAGACCCTGCAGCACTCAAACAACTTAAAGTCATCCGTTCCTGCTTCGACAAGGCAGATCGTATCATCGTCGCTACTGATGCAGGTCGGGAGGGTGAACTTATCTTCAGATACATCTATTCCTATCTTAATTGCCACAAGCCTTTCGAAAGGCTCTGGATAAGTTCACTCACAGATAAAGCCATCCGTGAGGGGCTTTCTAATCTCAAGCCTGGAAGCCATTACGACAATCTCTATTACTCCGCCAAAGCAAGAAGCGAAGCCGACTGGCTGGTGGGTATCAATGCAAGCCGTGCATTGTCTATCGCCCGCAGGGGAGGCTATTCTTTGGGACGGGTACAGACCCCGACATTGTCTATGGTCTGCCGTCGGTACATAGAAAATCGTGATTTTTCTTCCATACCCTACTGGAAATTATCCGTTCTTACAGAAAAAGAGAGCTTGTCGCTGAAAGCCATTGACGATGAAGACTACACGAGTGAAGCATCGGCACAGACTGCCCTCGCTACACTTCGCAGTCAGAGCCGGCTTAAAGTAGAGTCGGTCACAAGACAGGTGGGGCATACCGCGCCACCACTCTTGTACGACCTTACTGCCTTGCAGAAAGATGCCAACAGACGTCACGGCTTTTCAGCGGACAAGACCCTCTCGATAGCCCAGAGCCTCTATGAGAAGAAAATCACGACCTATCCACGCACAGGCAGCCGATACATCAGCGAGGATGTCTTTGAGGAAGTACCCGCCCTGCTGCGTAAGATAGGCA
>ERZ773008.400-NODE-400-length-31260-cov-4.642974_pt1 | contig 31260 bp, 23 predicted proteins | sample MGYA00580664_ERZ773008 | MGnify/ENA primary metagenome ERZ773008 (study PRJEB29015, sample SAMEA2738016) | human oral metagenome | biome: human oral; feature: human-associated habitat; material: dental | place: China | collected 2048 ... | reverse complement strand
GATAGAACAGGATAAAGATAAAATAACAATAGATATAAATTTAATATATGAAAAATTTGAAATCGGCTATACTCTGAACTATTATGTTGAAAGAATTAAACAACCAGAATTTCAATATATGAATTTTATTATGAAAAAAATATATATAAATGATAGGGAAAGTATAAAAATAGGAGATGAAATAAAAAAAGTACTTCCTAAAATAAAGAAATATCTTAGAAGAAATAATAAAGATATGAGTTTTGAATATGAAGAAGATGAATATACGGGAAGATATTTATTTGATGACGGAAATATAGATATATTCTTTGAAAAATTTAAAAATAAAAAAATAGTAGACTATATAGCAATAGGACTACCATATAAGGATATCTTAGAAGAAGATAAAGAAGTTTTAGAAGAAATAAAAGATATCATGGAGTTAAAGGAAAAAATTGATAATATGTTTTGGAAAAAGAAATAAAACAAAACCTCCGCATTTTCGAGTAACTGCTTAGCGAGAAATTGAAGAAGCTTTTCAAAAAACAGAAGTCATTTAAATACTGATGAAACAATATACTACAATGGAAACTTCAATAATGTAGACAAAGTATTAGTATTACATATAAAGATATGCAAGAAAAAAAGTTAAATTTATAGACTAATAAAAAGATTATTTCTAAAATTTAAATTTTTTTTGAATATACTCGAAAAATTTTTTTGGCTTTTTAACTCTTTAAGCCAGTAAATATCTATATTTTTGCATATAATGGCTAAATTTGACTAAATTTTACATACTGTGTTATCATAATTATAGGGGGATAAAGAGGTTTAGTAACAAATTAAAAATATAATTGGGAGGTTTGAATAAATGAAAAAATTATTATTATTAGGAGCATTGATTTTGAGTGTGAATTCATTTTCAGCAGTAAATCTTAATATTGATGGAGGAACATTTTCAGCGGGTACATCAATTTCAGGAGGTTCCACTTATACAGTTAATCATAGTGGTTCGATAACTTATACAACCGCTACAAGTTATATAGAGAGGGGTACTTATTTCGATGTTCAGCCTGGGGCTACATTCACAATAACAAATGCTGCAGGAAATCAGATTTTCAGTGGCACAGGACCTTTTGGGATTTCGCTATACACTAATCTTACAGGAGCAGAAACAGTTTTAGGTAATGCTGCAAATGTAACAACACCAATAGCGTCGTTTATACCAGCATATCCGGTTGTGCCAAGCCCTACTCCGACACCAACACCTGTACCAACACCACTGCCAACGCCAAGTCCGACACCGACACCGGGAGCTTCGACTTCAAAAATATATATGGCAAGGTCAAAAGTTGCTTTGGATTTAGCTAAAAATATAACTTCGAGTGGTTTCAGAAGTTTGGAAAATGCAGGAAATGGCAACGGAACGGATTTAGATATTCAATACATAGGAGGAGCAGGTAATTATACTGATAATTCCCAAGTAGTAAAATATGACTCCAAAAGTAACGGAGTAAGCCTAATCGGTACAAAAAGCTTTGGAAACTTTACTCTTGGAGCAGGATTTGGATATCAGAAATCCAATGTAAAATATAAAGAAAGATTTAACGGAATAAAAGAAAAAATAGATTCATACCAGTTTATGCTGAGCGGAAAATTTAATTTCACTGAAAATGTTGATTTATCAAGTGTTCTGACTTATTCGCACAACAGTCATAAATACGAAACAGCGGATAGAGTTCCTATAGAGGGAGTCAAATTTAATTCAAATATTATAGACTTCCAGACAAGATTAGGTTCTAAGTTCGGCGGAGAATCAGGATACGTAAAACCTTATGTAGGACTGGGAGTAACAAGAGTTGAAGAAGGAGCGATAGAAAGACTGGGAGCTAATAAGGCTAAAGGAACAAGCGGAAATGCAAATTTAGGAGTATACGGACAGGTAGCATTAGGTTCGGCAGTTGATTTGTTCGGAAATGTCGAATACGAACACAGATTTAACAGAAAATCTTATCATGGGGATAGGGAATTAGCCGGAGGAAGCAAAGTTGAGGGATTGGATTATGACGGAGGAATGAAATTAGGGTTAGGATTGAAATTTAAATTATCCAAATTCAATATGACAACTGCCTACGAATTAAATGACGATAGAAATAATGTATTTAAAGTAGGATTTGGAGCCGAATTCTAATTACCTGATAACTAACTAATAATCTTAATTAATTTCATAATAAAAAACACTCTGAATTACTTTTGTAATAAAGGGTGTTTTTTATTTTTATCATATTAGTAAAGTTATGTTTATAAAATGAGATTGCTTTAAGAATAAAAAATACTTATGAAAAGTAATCCGGAAATCATCAAGATATATTTGTATATTATATATATTTATTCATAAATTTATAAAATTTTACTCACACTTAATAAATAAACAGGCAATTTATATCATATGTTAGAATAAAAAAAGGAGAAAATAAAGAGAGTAAATTTTATCAAATAAATATATAATTTTTTGATTTATTTGATAGTTTTTATTTTGAATATAAAATAATAATATTTAAATATCACAATCAGAATAAGTATAAATCTTATATAATGGTTTTTTAGCAGAAAAATCGGAAAAGCTATCATTGTACTGGATAAGCAGAGCAGTCCAATTTTTGTTTTTAAGGTCATACTTTTATTTTTTTCAAAGTTTTCCAAATGATTTTTATATAATTTTGTCTGAATAAACCAGTCATGAAATCTTTTAGAGCCTTTTGAAAAACAAAAACTCGCCAGAAGCAGAAAAGGTACAGTAGGCAGAGCAGGCAAAAAAATTCCGACAATTCCAAGTCCCATAGAAATAAATCCTAATGTAATATATATTATTTTCATACATTCCTTTCTGAGTGTGAAGTATTCTCTCCTATAAAATAATAACATTAATAGAAAATTTTTTCAATTAAATTAATAATTCAGTTACGTATTTCGATAATAAGGATATGACGGGAAGTAGAGTAAATACAGTATTTGCAGTCATTCAGAGTTTATGAAATTTGAAAGGTACAAATTAGCTATAAATTGTGGTATAATTTAAATTAAATATGAAAAGTAAGAAACAGTCTTAAGGAGGAAATATGTTGGAAAAACTGTCCCGTTTAAGAGAGGACGTACTGGAAAAACTTAATAATGTAGGAAATCTTGACGAGCTTAATGAGCTGAAAGTAAAGATTTTGGGTAAAAAGGGAGAATTTACAGCTATAATGAAAGGAATGGCTGAAATGGCGGCTGAAAAAAGAGCTGAATTCGGTAAAATTACTAACGAAGTAAAAGTGATTTTACAGGACAAATTCGATGAAAAACTTAATGCACTGAAAGAAAGAGCAAAGCAGGAAAGACTAAAAAATGAAACAATAGATATTACATTACCTGGCAGAAAGTCAAATGAGGGTTCTCTACATCCATTGACAAAGACTGTCGGAGAAATAAAGGAGATTGTTTCCGATATGGGATTTGACATAGTTGACGGACCTGAAATCGAGTATACAAAGTATAATTTTGATGCCCTGAATATACCTAAAACACATCCGTCGAGGGAAATATCCGATACTTTCTATATTCAGGACGAAGTAGTGCTGAGAACCCAGACATCAGGAATGCAGATAAGGTATATGCTTGACAGAAAGCCTCCATTCAGAATGGTATCAATAGGAAAAGTATACAGACCTGATTATGATGTTTCACATACTCCGATGTTTCACCAAATGGAGGGTCTTATGATAGGTGAGGATGTTTCTTTTGCAAATTTTAAGGCGATACTCGAAAATATCGTAAAAAAGATATTCGGAAAAGAAAGAAATGTAAGATTTAGACCTCATTTTTTCCCGTTTACAGAGCCGTCAGCCGAAATGGATGTAGAATGCGGTGTATGTAAAGGGACAGGTTGTAGAGTATGCAAAGGGACGGGTTGGCTCGAAATACTCGGAAGCGGAATGGTAAATCCTAAAGTCCTTGAGGGAGTAGGAATAGACTCTAAGAAATATCAGGGATTTGCTTTCGGTCTCGGACTTGAGAGAATAACAATGCTCAAATACGGAATTGATGATTTGAGGGCATTTTATGATAATGATGTGAGATTTTTAGAACAGTTTTAAGATAATGTCAGAAAATAAAAAATGAGGAGGAAAAATGCTGATTTCTTTAAATTGGTTAAAACAATATATAGATTTGGACGGAATAGAAGTAGGAGAAATGGAAAAAGCTCTTACAATGATAGGACAGGAAGTCGAAAAAATAGATATAATAGGCGGGAACCTTGATAATGTAGTAGTTGCGCATTTAGAAGAAGTAAAAAAACACCCCAATGCTGACAGTTTGACCCTTTGTAAAGTGAATAACGGAAAGGAAATATTGCAGATAGTTTGCGGAGCTACTAACCATAAAACAGGGGATAAAGTTGCCTTGGCACAGGTAGGGGCTAAACTGAAAGAGGATTTTACAATCAAAAAAAGTAAAATAAGAGGTGAAGAATCAAACGGAATGCTATGTTCCGAAGTTGAACTGGGAATAGGGAGCGATAAAGACGGGATTATAATATTACCTGAAGATGCCCCTGTCGGAATGCCTCTGAAAGATTATCTCGGAATAGATGATACTGTATTTGAACTGGAAATAACTCCCAACAGACCCGACTGTCTGTCCCATATAGGTATAGCGAGAGAGCTTTCCGCTTATTACGGAAAAGAGCTGAAATATCCGAAAACGGATATAAATGGTGAAATTCAGGAAAAAACTTCGGATAATATAAAAGTTACTATTGAGGACAGTAATTTATCAAGAAGATACGTGACAAGAATATTAAAAAATGTTACTGTAAGGAAAAGTCCTAAATGGCTTAAAGAAAGAGTGGAATCTGTAGGACTCCGAAGTATTAATAATATAGTTGATGTTTCCAACTTTATTTTAATGGAAATGAATCATCCAAATCATATATTTGATTTGGATAAAATCGAGGGAAATGAAATCATTGTAAAATCTGCGAAAACGGGAGATACACTTACTACTCTTGATGAACAGGAAAGAAAACTCGAAGAAGGCGACATTGTAATATCGGACGGACAAAAGATACTTGCCCTCGGTGGAGTAATGGGAGGGTTGAATTCACAAGTTACTGATAATACAAAAAATATTTTACTTGAGGTTGCCCAGTTTAATCCTCAGAATGTTAGAAAAACATCAAGAAGGCTGACATTGTCAAGTGATTCTTCATACAGATTTGAAAGAGGAATAGACGTTGAAGATGCGATAAAAGTAATAAATAGGCTTGCAAATCTTATTCAGGAAGTGGCGGGAGGAGAAATACTGAACGGATATGTGGACGTTTATACAGTTCCACATGAAAACAAAATTGCCGAACTCAATTTTGAAAGACTGAACAGATTTGTCGGAAAGGTTATACCGAGAGAAAAAGTTATAGAAATTCTGAAAAACCTTGAAATAGCAGTTGTAGACAATGGGGAAACACTCACACTTACAGCCCCTTCCTATAGAGGAGATTTGGAACTTGAACAGGATTATTTTGAAGAAATAATAAGAATGTACGGTTTTGACAATATAGAAAATATTATGCCCAAAGTGGACATAAATCAAAATGCCGTGCTTGATGCGACAAGACTTAACGATAGAGTGAAAAATATATGTGCAGGTGCAGGGTTGAAAGAAGTTATAAATTACAGTTTCATTCCCAAGGACGCTACGGAAAAGTTAAAATTTACAAGAATTTCCAAAGATAAACTGATAGATATTTCCAATCCTATAACCGAGGATTTTGTAACGATGAGACCTACATTGCTTTACAGTCTGATAAAAAATGCAAAAGACAATATGAACAGAAATGTTTCAAATATAAGATTTTTTGAAGTGAGCAGAACTTTTGAAAAGACTGAGGAACTCGCTAAAGAAGAAATAAAACTTGGAATTATTCTCGCAGGGGAAAATGATAAGACTTTGTGGAATCCTAAACCTGTCCATTATGATTTTTATGATTTGAAAGGGATTGTAGAGGAAATTTTTTCAAAATTAAAGTTTAAAAATTATTCACTGAAAAGGTCGGAACAGACTGAATTTCATCCGGGGAGGTCTGCCGACATATTTGTAGGAAATGAATATATCGGAAGTTTTGGGGAGATACACCCTGATGTGCTGGAAAATTTTGATTTGAATAAAAAGACAGTGCTTGTAGCAGAATTCAGCATTGATTTAATCAAAAAATATATCAACAAACCTTTTGTGTATCAGGGAATAGTCAAGTATCCTGCCGTTCCGAGAGATGTAGCTTTAGTAATGAATGAAAATATTTTAGTCGGAGATGTGCTAAGAACGATTGAAAAAATAGATAAGAAAGTCGAAAAAGTAGAATTGTTTGATATATACAGAGGGCTTGGAGTAGAACCCGGTAAAAAAAGCGTCGCTATAAGTATACTGTTGAGGGATAATTCCAAAACTCTTGAAGAAAAGGAAATAAATGATATTCTTGAAAAAATACTCGTTAAAGTAAAAAAAGATTATTCAGCTGAGTTAAGACAGTAATGAAAGCAATTGTTTTTTTAAATGGAGAGTATACATATTCACAAGGGTTTATAGACAGTCTGTTTGGTGAAGATACGGTTTTGTTGTGTGCAGACGGAGGAGCAAATTATGCATATAAGTATAATAAAACTCCTCTGTACATAATAGGAGATTTGGACTCTATAAATAAGGAAATATTGGAATACTATAAATCTCTGAATGTAAACATTGTGAAATATAATCCTGAAAAAGACTATACAGACTTTGAGCTGATTTTACAAAAAATTTCACAGCTCGAAAAAGACGGGTATTTCAAATTTAATTCGGTGAATATATTGGGAGCTTTGGGAAAAAGGACAGATTTGACTTTGAGTAATCTTTTTCTTATGGAAAATTATCCAAATATAACGATTTTAACTGAAGAAGAACAGGTTTTTTATAAGGAAAAATCTTTTTCCATAAGTGATAAAAAAAATTACGGGTTTTCGATAATTCCTCTGAATGAAAATATCAAAAACCTCACTTTAAGAGGATTTAAATATGAGCTGGAGTGTGCAGATATAGAAAGAAAATCTTCCAGACTTGTAAGTAATATTATCACAACAAATATGTGTAATGTAAACTTTACAAAAGGAAAAATGATAGTAATTTTAAAAAAACCTGCAAAGATATAATGATTTTCGAAAAATAGTCAAATGCAAAAAATATAAGAAAAAGGGTTGACAATTAGAGAAAATTTATATATAATATTTCTTGTCCTGATAAAAATACAGGATTGAGATTGGGCTGTCGCCAAGCGGTAAGGCACTGGACTTTGACTCCAGCATGCAATGGTTCGAATCCATTCAGCCCAGCCACTTTAAAATAAAATATATTATATAAACTGTCGGTTTCGGCAGTTTTTTTATAATTTTTGTTTTTATTGTAATGTTTTTTATGCTTTATAATATTATAAAATAATATTATAAAAAAGAGAAAGTGTTGTAATTTGGGCGTTCTTTTGTTATAATCTAAAACATACTAAATGTTTTAATTAAAAAGAAAGTTATTTTAAAAGTAATTTTGCTATGATTTGAAATATATTAGAAATAACAGGCAAAAGGAATTATAAAAAATCTGATTACAGGCAGTTTAGGCGCCTAATAATTATGATGTCGTATAAGGAGCAGGAACAATGGAAAAAAGCAGAAGAATAGCAGGGATAGATATTTTGAGAGCAGTAGCTCTTATTATGATATGTTTTTATCACTGGTTTTTATATAAAGGAATGTATGTCGGAGTAATTGTATTTTTTGCTCTGAGCGGTTATTTATTTACAAGTTCCTTATTATCAAGGAATTTTTCATGTTTTGATATAGTAAGAAAAAGAATATCCAGAATTTACCCGGCTCTTTTAACTGTGATACTGGTTTCCACAGTGGTTTTGCTAATAATGAACGGAGGATTGGAAACAAAATATAAAAACAGTGCATTTTTTTCGATAATAGGATTGAACAATATTTATCAGATAATATCGGGAATATCCTATTTTGACAGTTATAATATCGTTTTACCTCTAACTCATATATGGGCGCTGTCTTTTCAAATCCAGATGTATATTCTTTTTCCGTTTATCCTGAAAGGATTGAAAAGACTGAAACTCGGGAATTTACAGATAAGTTTCATATTTTTTGGAGTCAGCATTTTATCAGCTTTATGTATGGCTTATAAATATTTTAAAGGGGTCGACATCTCAAGAATATATTACGGAACGGACACGAGAGCCTTTACATTTTTTATAGGTGCTGCTATTGCTATGATTTACAGTCAGAGGGAAATAAAGAATGACAGGGAAAAATTGAGGATACTCCAGTTAGGGATTGGAGGAATAGTCCTTTTAATAATATTTTCTCTGACGATAGATTACAGAAACGGGATTAATTATTATGGATTGCTCTATTTAATGAGTGTTCTTATAACATTTTCGGCAGTGCTGTGTACAAAATTAAAATTGAGAAATATAAAAATTCCGATGTTCGGCTTTTTTTCAAAAATTTTGGCGATATTGGGAAGGCACGAATATCATTATTATTTATGGCAGTATCCTCTAATGATATTTATGAGGGAAATTTTTAAATGGTCAAAGATAGGGTACTTTTATCAGCTTTTACTGGAAATACTGCTTCTTATATTAATTGCGGAAATAAGCTATTATATTTTTGAAAAGAAAAGATTTGAAATTTCGGGTTATCTTGTATCAGGAACTATTATCGCACTTTTATTTTTATCTCCCGTGTATAAAAATAAAGACTTGGAAGAAATGAAAGCCGTCCAGTCGGATATAGAAAATGGAAAAATCATTGGAGAGAATAAAGACGGTAAGGACAACGCGGAAAGAGACAGTCAGGAACAGAAAGACAAAGAGAAAAAAGCGGAAAATAATGAAGAAAAAATAGAAAATAAAAATCAGAATGAAAATCAGGAACAAACTGAAAATAACTCTGAAAAAAACGGAAAAATAGGAAATATTGACGAAAGAAACATACTGTTTATAGGAGATTCGGTTTTGGAAATGACAAAACCTGAACTTTATAAAAAATATCCCAATGCGATAATTGACGTAAAAGTCGGCAGACAGTTTTCAGAACTGGCAGGATTGTTGACGGAATATAAAAACACAGGAAAATTAGGGAAAACAGTAGTAATCGCTCTGGGAACAAATGGACCTATCTCTCCCGAAGATGCGGAAAAAGTAATGAACATACTGAAAGGAAGTGATGTGTACTTTATAAATTCCGTAGTAGCAAGACCATGGGAAAAAAGAGTAAATAGGGAAATAAGAAATATAGAGAAAAATTATAATAATGTGAAGATTATTGACTGGTATTCCTACGCTAAAGGAAAAAGAGAATATTTTTATAAAGACGGAGTACACCCTAAACCATTAGCGACAGAAAAATATGCAAATCTTGTGTATTCTGTTTTAAGTAAGGGAGCAAAATAATAAATATTTGAAAAACGTGTTTTTTTCTGATATACTGAAATTGTAAAATTTTAAAAATAAAGATATTTATATGAATGGAGTTATGATAATATGAAAAATAATGAAAAATTAAATTTTAGCTATCAGTTTGCAAAAAACTTTTTTAACGAAGATGAGCTGGTTCAGATTAAACCTTATGCAGAACTGGCAAATGAAGTCCTGACAAAGAAAACGGGAGCGGGAAATGACTTTTTAGGTTGGGTTTCGTTGCCTCAAGAGTACGACAGGGAAGAATTTGAAAGAATAAAAAAAGCGGCGGAAAAAATAAAAAATGATTCGGAAATTTTAATAGTAATTGGAATAGGAGGCTCTTATTTAGGAGCAAAAGCTGCCATAGAATTTTTATCTCACAGTTTTTACAATAATCTGCCTAAGGAAAAAAGAAAAACTCCTGAAATATATTTTGCAGGAACAAATATGAGCAGCACTTATTTGAAACATCTCATAGAGCTTGTAGGAAACAGGGATTTTTCAGTAAATGTAATTTCCAAATCGGGAACTACTACAGAACCTGCGATAGCATTCAGAGTATTTAAAAAAATGTTGGAAGATAAATATGGAAAAGAGGAAGCGGGAAAAAGAATTTACGCTACTACTGATAAAGTAAAAGGAGCATTGAAAACATTGTCGGATACGGAGGGGTATGAAACATTTACAGTACCTGACAATGTAGGAGGAAGATTTTCAGTACTGACAGCAGTAGGGCTGCTTCCCATAGCTGCGGCAGGCATAAATATAGACGAACTTATGGCAGGGGCAAGGGATGCGATGAATGACTATTCAGGAAATTCTTTTGAAGAAAATCAGACTTTACAGTATGCAGCCATAAGAAATATCTTACATAGAAAAGGTAAGGATATGGAAATCCTTGTAAATTATGAGCCAAGATTGCATTATTTTTCCGAATGGTGGAAACAGCTGTTCGGAGAGTCGGAAGGAAAAGACGGAAAAGGGCTTTATCCGTCATCGGTGGATTTTTCGGCTGATTTGCATTCTCTTGGTCAATATATTCAGGAAGGAAAAAGAACTATGTTTGAAACAGTGGTTTCAATAGGAAAACCTGAATGTGAATATATAATTGAGAGCGACAGGGATAATCTTGACGGACTTAATTTTATAGCAGGAAAATCGCTGGATTATGTAAATAAAAAGGCTACAGAGGGAGTAATTCTGGCTCATATAGACGGAGGAGTACCTAATCTGACGGTAGATATACCCGAAGTTACGCCATATCATTTGGGATATGCTTTTTACTTTTTTGAAAAGGCATGCGGAGTGAGCGGATATTTATTAGGCGTAAATCCTTTTGACCAGCCGGGAGTGGAAGCCTACAAAAAAAATATGTTTGCTTTACTGGGAAAACCGGGATATGAGGAAGAAGGCAAAAAACTCGAAGAAAAGTTAAATAATATGAAGTAAACGGATAAACAACAAAAGACTATTTTAACTGTAAACTGTCCGAATTGATATAAAATCGGTACTGTAATTAAGTTCAGAATAGTTCTTTTGTTTTTTAAATATTTCTGGACTGAAAGGATTTCAAATGGAAAAAGCATTAATTGAGAAAATGAACGGAGATATGAAAGAAATTCAGGTTTTATGGGAAAAAGTCGGAAACAGTGAAGATGATAAAAAAACATTTAACGAAAAAATTGAAAATTGTGCAGCTGTGTACAGGGATTTTGCGATTTTCTTTTCCGAGTACAATATGAGTATAGTTACTCAGGAAGATTTTTCTAAAGTGAGAAATCTGATAAATCAGCTGCATAAGGAAATAAAGAAAGAAAATCCTGATAAAAGCGACATTGAAAAAGTAATAGGAGAATTATGGGAAATCAGAATAACCGGGACGGACAGACTGTCTGAGGAAATAATGAAAAAAGGTAAAGATGATTTCAGAAAACTGGAACAGATAATAAAAGATAAAAACTGGGAAAAGGAAAGGGAATTCATAAAAGAAAGGCGAGACCACTATAATAAAATAAAAATATGGTTTGATGAAAATATTTTAAGAGATTTGGAACTGTATACAGGGATTTTTGATACAATGGTAAATTTTGATATAAGTATGAGACAGATTGAGAAAAATAAAGAGCCTTATATATTTGTATCGGAAGATTAAAATATTAAAGAATTATTTCAAAAATAGGAAATCGTATCAAAGATATAATAAAAAATAATATTTTTCAAATGAATAGATATTACTTTTTACATAATTTTTATTGGCAAGGTAATAAAAATTATAAAATAATAGAGAAAGGTGAGATGTACTATGACCAGAGAAAATTTGTGGAAAAGCTATAATGAAAAAGAGAAAAAACAGATTTTTAAATTTGCCGAAGAATACAAAAATTATCTAAATTCGGCTAAAACTGAAAGGGAATTTGTAACTGTAACTGAAAAGGAGCTTATAAAAAACGGATTTACCGATATAAATAAAAAAAAGACATTGAAAAAAGGTGACAAGGTATATTATAACAACAGGGATAAAAATATCGTAGCGGTAATAATAGGAAAAGATATAAAAAGCGGGATAAATATGATTGTCTCTCACGTGGATTCGCCAAGGCTCGATTTGAAACCTAATCCTATAAAGGAAATAGAAGAATTTGCCCTTTTAAATACTCATTATTACGGCGGAATAAAAAAATACCAGTGGGCAGCCACTCCTTTGGCATTGCACGGTGTGGTATACCTGAAAAATAATAAAAAAGTAACTCTTTCCATAGGGGAAGACGAAGATGACCCTGTATTCAGCATTCCTGATATATTGCCACATCTGGCTTATAAAGTACAGGATGAAAGAAAGTCGAGGGAAGTCATACAGGGAGAAGAGCTGAAACTGTTATTCGGAAATATGCCTGTAAATGATAAAAACGCGAAAGAGCAAACTAAACAGCTTGTACTGAATAAACTGAAAAAAGATTACGGAATAGAATATGATGACTTTTTTGCGGCGGAACTGGAAATAGTTCCCGCAGGGAAATTAAGAGATGTAGGACTTGACAGAAGTATGATAGGAGGATACGGTCAGGATGACAGAATATGTGCGTATACTTCATTAAGAGCTATTTATGAAGTAAAAAATCCTGAAAAGACTGTAATGGTTTATCTGACTGACAAAGAAGAAATAGGAAGCGAAGGTTCTACAAGTCTGAAAGCTACATTGCCCGAACTGATAATAGGGAAAATGCTTTCAATGACTGAAAAAAATTATAACGACCAGATATTGAGAGAAACACTGTGGAATTCAAAAGCATTATCATCCGATGTAACAGCCGCAATGAACCCTATATTTAAATCGGTGCATGACGAGGAAAATGTTGCCAGACTGTCCTACGGGCTTGCTTTTGCAAAATATACAGGAAGTAGAGGAAAAGTTTCTGCAAATGACGCCGATGCCGAATATTTACAGGAAATAAGACAAATTTTTGATAAAAATAAAATAAAATATCAGTCAGGAGGCTTCGGTAAAGTCGACGAAGGTGGAGGAGGAACGGTTGCCAAATATTTAGCTCACTACGGTATAAAAACAGTAGATGCAGGGCCTGCACTATTGTCTATGCACTCATTGTTCGAGATTTCCTCTAAAGCTGATTTGTATGAAACTTACAGAGCTTATAAAGTATTCTTTGAATTGAAGTAAGAAATAAAATATACAGGGATATTATTTTTAGAAAGAATAATCTTTGACAGAAATATTATCTGTCAAAAACAAATGGGGAGAAAGAGATGAGTTGTAAAATATTAATATATAAAGACAACAAATTTTATAAGGAAGAAAGTCTGAAAAAAATCAATAATGGAAATTATATATACAAATGGAGCGGTATAGAAGCAGGAAGCTACTTTTTTGAGCTGAAAGATGAAAATGGAGATGTGAGCAGTATTACTTATAGCCATACTGCTCCTTTTGCTACGGATTTTGAGGCAGTAGTCGAAAAAAATACTCCGCCTAAATCCGTTACAGGTTTTCAGAAAGGTATTGACATTCTCGTAACTTATGTTCCTGACAAAAAATTATTTATATTATCCAAAAAAAAATTTTTCAGAATGAAACTGGATATAGCAGATTTTGGATTGGAAAGACCTGAAACAGTACAAATATCAGGAAATTTCAATAACTGGAATGTTGAAGAAGAACCTGTTCATCATCTTTCGGGAACGATATATGAAATAGTGCTTGCAATTCCTGAAGGGGTATATGAGTACAAATATCTGATTGACAATAAATGGTACCCTGAAAATGAAAACAAGAAACTGATAATCGGTGAAAATGGGGCATTATTCCATAAAGGAGATTTGGGAACGGGAAAATTTGTATATGAAGCGATTGATAAAAATACGGATTTAAAAGCTATTGTCCACAATCATAAAAGTCTTAAATATTTCAACAAAATGTCCGACAGAGATTATGAATTTACTCTGAGAACCCAGTCAGATGATGTGGAAAGGGCTTATATAAGCATTGTTCTGCATGAAGAAGATAATTATGAGATGATATACGAGCTTGAAAGATTTAAGGACAGCACAAACGGATTTGACTATTTTAAGAGAATAATCGACTTTGGAAGAAAAGTGGATAAGATATCTTATTTCTTTGTTCTTGAGGACGGAGGAGTAAAAGCCTATTTTAATGGAGAACTGAGTTATAAAAAGCCTAAAAGAATGACTGTAATGACATCGCAGGATGACATAGAAATATTCAGTATCCCCGAATGGTCAAAAGAAGCAGTATGGTACAATATTTTTCCTGACAGATTTTATAATGGAAATCATTATAATGACCCTATTTACAATGAGTTTGGTCCTGAAGCCTATAAAATCAACGAACTCCATGAAAATGAATTTGTAGAAAAATATAAATGGAATAAAAATAATAATCTACTCGGGAAATTTGACAGAAACAGGTGGACATCGGATTTCAGTAAACAGGTTACTTGGGAAAAGTTAGGAGAACAGGGAATAAACTACAGCTTGAAATATGCAAGAATGTATGGTGGAGACTTGGAGGGAATAAAAAGAAAAATCCCTTATATGAAAGAGTTGGGAATTAATGCTGTATGGCTAAATCCCGTATTTTTCTCATATCAGAATCATAAATACGGAGCCAATGATTTCAGGCATATTTCGCCTGATTTGGGAACAATCAGAACAAGCGGAAATAAATATAATATTGATATAAGCAAAAATAATAAATACGGGAATAAGTCCTATATTGACGTTTTAGGAAAAGATGCCGTGAATAACAGTGAGCTGAAATTACTCGAGGTAAATCTCAAAGGTGAAAATAAAGGAAGAAACGGATACGGAGAAACTGCCGACCCTGAAACATGGGTATGGACCGAATCAGATTTGATAATGGTCGATTTGATAAAAGAATTTCATAAAAATGGAATAAGAGTAATATTTGACGGGGTATTCAATCATAGCAGTGATAGACACTGGACATTCAATATGGTACTCGCGGAGGGTGAAAATTCCCAATATAAAGACTGGTATAAATTCAATGATTTCAGCCAGTATGTACCCATTACTGATGATATGAATGATGAACAGGCTTATGAAACTATGATAGGAAATAAAAGCAGAATAAGATACAACGCGTGGGCGGGATTTCATTCTCTCCCTGAGTTTAACACATTTAATCAGGAGTACAAGAATTATATATTTAACATAACAAGAAAATGGATGTACGGGCCTGACGGAGAAACGAAAGAAAACTGGCAGGAAGATGACGGGATAGACGGCTGGAGGCTGGATGTTCCGAACTGTCTTGAAAATCAGAATTTCTGGCTGGAATGGAGAGAAGTCGTAAAGGCGGCTAAATCTGATTCCTATATTACCGCCGAACTGTGGGGAAATGCTTCCGGAGATATAAACGGAGGGAATAAATTTGACGCAGTAATGAATTATGAATGGTTAAAAACGGTTATAGGATTTTTTGTAAATCAGAGTAAAGAAGGCGGAGAGAAATATAAGCTCAAGGCGACCGACTTTTTCAATGAATTAAGGGAAAAAAGAACGTGGTATCCTTTTCAGGCGTTACAGGCGTCGCAAAACTTAAACGGTTCCCATGATACTGACAGGCTTTATTCAAGGATAGTAAATGACGGGCTTGGGAGAAATCTCGAAGAAGGGAAACAGCTGGAAAAAGGATATAACGGAATAAGACCCGATCTCGCTTCAAATTATCATCCGAATACTACTTTGAACTGGAGGGATATGGAAATCAAACCTAAGGATATATTGAAACTCATATCCATATTTCAGATGACATATATAGGGGCACCTATGCTGTTTTACGGAGATGAGATAGGAATGTGGGGAGCTACTGACCCTTATTGCAGAAAACCTATGCTTTGGGAAGAATTTATGTATGATAATGAAAAAAATCCGTCGTATATCAATCAAGGTGAAGAATATACTCAAAAATTGGATAATGATTTATATCAATGGTATAAAAAGCTGATAAAAATCAGACGGGAAAACAGAGTTCTCGTATACGGTAAATTTAAAGAGCTTGTGGCTGATAATGAAAATGAAGTTATCATATATGAAAGGGCTAATGAGGGGCGTTCTATAATCACGGCTATCAATAATTCTTTTAATGACTGCGAAAATATAGAAATTCAGACTGACTATCCCAATGAAAAATATATGGATTTAATAAAAGGAAATATTATAAAAACCAGTTCCATAGGAAAAATGAAAATAGACCTCAAAGCTAAGCAGGGAATGATATTAAAACGTTGGATTAGCTGAGGATCTATGTCTTAAGTCAAGTCTTTGAATCAATCTTTTAACTGTTAAGGCTTTGTAATGTAATAGACTGTTATCTGTTACAAACAAAGCCTTACTAACTAATTTTACTAATAAAAATATTGTATATTTTTAAAAATCAAAATACGTTATTTTTATTGGTCTTATATAAATAGTAAAATATATAAAATCTATAATTTAGTAATTTTATTTATAAATTTCATAGATTTTGTTAATATCAGTTTTTTCATGACTGATAATTTCCATAATCTGTTCTTTCAGTTCTATATCTGAACACCAGACTGTCCCGCAACCTGATGAAATTTCTCTCGGAACGGGAATTAGCCGCCCTTCAATATTTTTTTTCTTAAGAATTTTTTCAAGATTTATTGCGTCGGACATACTTTCAAAAGTTATAATTAATTTTAACTTTTTTTCTTTCATTTTCATTATTCAGTTTCCTTTTTATTGTTTTTACATCCTGCAATTCCTACTCCTAATAAGAATATGATGCATAAGATTACGGCTATTTTACCGTTTATGTCAGGACCTCCTGCAACTGCCGGAGTTGTTGCTGTAGCTTTTGCAGTTGCTGCTGCAGCAAGTTTGAAATTATGAGCAATTCCTGCTCCTACAAACATTCCTATAACTGTAATTACTGAATCTGAAGAACCCTGACCTGCAAGTATAAGCTGTCTTAAAGGACATCCGCCCATTAATATCCCTGCCAGTCCTACAACGTATAGTCCTAATATGTTCCATATAGCATAAGGATGAGCAATCGGTCCATATGCTGCAAATTTAAAGTTTCCTGTGAAAACATTATAAATCAGAACTGTTATGAACATAGCGAAAATAGGAGTTATCAGTTCAAAGTTTTTCAGAAGTATAATGTTTCTGATACTTCCTGTAAAACACATTCTTGATTTTTGGGCTACCATTCCTACAATCAGTCCGCCTATAAGAGAAATAATCAGAGGAGCATGCATACTTCCCGGTCCTTTCTGGCTTACTGCAAATAATCCTGTAGTAACAGCACTTAATACTAATAAAATAATTAGAGCAACGGGGAATATATAGCCGTTTTCCTGTTTGATTTCAACTTTTTTTTCAAGTTTATAACCTTTTTTCAGGAAAAGTATACCTGTCAGTATTCCTGCAAAAAATCCTATAAATCCGATATATGCACTTATATCTCCGGCAGCGAAACGTAACATCATTCTTATAGGACAGCCAAGAAATACTAAAGCACCTATCATTATCGCTATTCCTGCAAAAAATCTGATTACAGGGGAGGAACCGCCCGTAACTTTAAACTCCTTTGTGAAAAGGGAAAGCAGAAAAGAACCGAATACGATACCGACTATTTCAGGTCTGAAATACTGGACTACCGCAGCAGTATGAAACTTCATAGCTCCAGCCATATCCCTAATAAAACATGCTGCACATATCGCCATATTTTTCGGATTTCCCGATAATGCCAGCCATACAATTGCCAGTCCTCCTAAAATGCCCAGTAGGAACAATCCTTTTTTTGAATTAATAAACTCCATGATTACCACTCCTTGTATATTTATTTTTATGTTAATGTCTTATATTTAATACATTGATATAAAATTCACAAATTTAAAAATATAATATATAATATCTTATCTTAATACTGTCATCTTATATATTCGTCTTATGTTATTGGATATAACTTATTGCTTTTTCATTACTATATTATTTTTGTAGTATTTTCATCATGTATTTATCATAATGTTTATTTGTTTTATATGTATTAGGATATATTGGAAATATAATAAATGATATTATTTCACCACATATATCGGAAAGCATATATTGGGATATATTTAGGCATATATGGCGGAAATTTTTTTAATTGCATTTACGGCATTTTCTATATCTTTTTCACTGTTAAAATATGAGAAACTGAACCTCACGGCTCCCTGTTCTTGGGTTCCTAAAGCTTTGTGCATAAGGGGAGCACAGTGTCCTCCTGCTCTTGTGATAATGTTGTGTTCTATATTAAGTATATCACATATTTCCGCAGAGTCAATATCCCCTATATTAATCGAAACGATAGGTAACCTGTCAATTCTCTCATTTTTACTGTTAAAAAAAGTTCCGTATATTTTTATATTTTTAATATTTTTTATATTATCATAAAATTTCCACATTAAATTTGTTTCTTTTTTATGGATATTCCCAATGCCTGTCTTATTTATAAAATCTATTGCCGAGTTAAGACCTGCTATTCCGTGTCCGTTCAGCGTTCCGGCTTCAAGTCTTTCGGGCATAAAATCGGGGTGTTTTCTGTTATAAGTGTGAATGCCGCTGCCGCCGACCTTTGTCTGCCTGAGATTAATCCCTTTTCTTACATAGAGTCCTCCTGTACCTTGGGGACCCATTAATCCTTTATGTCCTGTAAAACAGAGAATATCAATATTATTTTTTCTGATGTCTACAGGGATTGCACCGGCAGTCTGGGAGGCGTCAACTATAAAAATAAGATTATTATTTTTACAGAATTCACCTATTTTTTCAATATCGGATATGTTTCCCGTAAGATTTGAGCCGTGCGTACATATAAATGCTTTAGTATTGGGGAGAATATATTTTTTCATATCTGAAATATTCGGTTTTTCTATTTCATCAGGCTTTAAAAAAGTAATTTTCATTCCTTTTTCTTCGAGGAGGTAGAGGGGTCTCAATACGGAATTATGTTCAGCCTGTGTTGTGATTACATGGTCGTTTTCCGTCAATAGACCGTTTATCGCAATGTTTAATGAGTCGGTTGCATTTGCGGTGAATACAATTTGTTTAGGAGTTTCTCCATTGAAAAAATTACATAGTTTTTCCCTTGTTTCATAGATTTTTCTTGATGTGTTCAGAGAAATACCGTTTACTCCTCTTCCGCTGTTTCCCATAGTTCTCATAGCATCACATACTGCACTTATAACCTCTTCAGGCTTATAATAAGTAGTCGCGGCATTATCCAGATATATCATTTTACACCTCCGAAATATTGTTTTAATTAATTATACAACAGGAAATGGAAATTGTTAACAGAAATTTTCGGATGAAATCAGGAAAAAATATAAGAAAAATTATTTCAATAAAATTTGAAAAATAAAAAATCTTGAAAAAAATAAAAATCGATATATATTATTAGTATAGGGAGAAAAGATGATAAAGAAGAGATATTTTGAGATTATTAATCTGATAATGAATTCAAATGATGAGATTGCAATAAAGGATATTTCGGATTTGTACGGTATTACAGAAAGAAGTATCCGATATGATATTGATGAGCTGAATACATTTTTTCATAAAAAAAATGACAGGAATATCATTGAAATCAGTAACAATAAATTAAAAATTCTGTATACCGAAAGAGAAATAAAAGAAATTATTCGAAATATTGATATTAAGGAGTATTTTCTTTCTGAAAATGAAAGAGTGGATATACTGGCTTATGAAATATTTCTTGTTAAAAATGAGTTTATTTTGCAATATTTTACGGAAAAATATAATTTGAGCAAAACGACAATAAGATATTCACTGAAAGAGCTGAATAAAATTATTGATGAATACGGTCTTATGATTGAGATGAATAACAACAGAGGTTATAAAATTATCGGAAGCGAGATAAATATAAGAAAATACATAATCAATATATTAAGACGGTATCTGAAAAATATAAAAAATAAAAATATACAGTATGATTATTACGGAAAAATTGTAGGGTGTTTTCTTTCAGAAGAGAAAATGGAATTTTTCAAATCTGTAATCAACAGAATATTGGAAAAGACTGAAAAAACTGTCAGTGATGAAGCATTTGAAACATTGCAGCTGTTTCTCGTTATTTCTCAGATTAGAAATGAGAAAAATTATAAAATAGAAGAAGATACGGAAAATAAGATTTTTCTTTCAGGAACGCTGGAATTTAATAAAATAGAAGAAATATTGAAAACTGTCGAAAATATGGAAGAAAGAGATATTTATTATTATGTTGATTTTTTTCTGGGGTCTTATTCATATAACTGGGATTATTCCTATTTTCTGAACTGGATTCTGATTGAGAGTCTGATAGACCAGTTTATAAGATTGTTAAGTCAGGAATTGAAAATAAATCTTACCGAAGATATGATTTTGAGAAAAGAACTTCTTAATCATATAAAACCTGCGATTTACAGAATGAAAAATAAATTCAGGCTGACGGAGAGTATCCTAAAGGAAGTTAAAGAACTCTATATGGAACTGTTTATCAAGACAAAATCAAGTTTGAAAACAATTTCCGATTTTATAAATATACCTTTTGATGAAGACGAAGCAGCATTTATCACGGTTATGGTACAAAGGGCGGTAATGAGATATAGTCCGTTGGCTGTATCGAAGAAAGAGCCTGATATACTCATCGTCTGTGGTTTGGGTTATAGCAGTTCAAGATTTCTGTATGAAAATATCAATAACCGATTTCAGGTAAATATAATCGATATTATACCTTTCAATCAGCTGGAAAACTATGATTATCTCAAAAAGGCTGATATTATAATATCCACATTGGATTTTAGTCTGGACGGCATAGACGTGATAACTGTCAATCCTATTATGAGTGAAAAGGATGTCTTGAAACTGAAAAATTATGGACTTTCGGAAAAGAAAACAAAAATAAGACTTTCGGAATTATTGAAATTTATAAAGAGCATTTCTGATGAGGAAAAATTGAAAGAACAACTGATGACAAGTTTCGGAGAAAATATTTATGATGATACGGAACAGGCTGTAAACAGAGAAAAAAGTTTTGAAAATCTGCTTTCTAAAGAAAGTATCAGATTGAACATAAATGTGAATAATCTGAATGAGCTTATAGAATTTACAGGTCAGACAATGATAAGTGCAGGTTTAGTAAAGGAGGATTATACAGAAGAACTGAAAAATCAGATTAAGCAATACGGAAAATATATTCTGATCGGAGAAAAGACTATTCTGCCTCATGGTCAGCTTTTAAAAAATGTGAAAAAAACGGGATTTTCTTTGATAACATTGAAGAAAGGAATTGATTTTCTGGGCAGTGAAGTAAAAATAGTAATATGTCTTGCTTCGCGAAATAAAGATGAACATTTGCAAGCTGTTCTTGAGTTAAACGGATATATGAAAAAACCTGATTTTGAAAGTGAACTGCTAAGTAAAAAGACAGCGGAAGAAATGATAAATTATTTGAAATCTTTAAGAATATAGTATATTTGAGCATAGAAAAAGGAATTGCAACTTTGAAGTAGAAAGCAACTCACTTTGAGAATATAATATATTTGGACATAGAAAAAGGCTAATTCAAAAAATGATTGGAAGATTTGAAAGAGAAATATCGAATTATTTGAAATTGTGAAAAATACAAATTATTAAAAATATAGATTATTGAAAACATAGAATTATTCAAAATATGGGAGATAAAAAATGAAAAGTTTTATTAATGAAAATAATATTATTCTAAATCTAAATACGGAAGATAAAAGTTTAATAATTGATAAAATGGTGGATACAATACCTGAAACAAAATTAATTGACAAAAAAAAGTTTATCGGCGACATTATGAAAAGGGAAGAAATGGAAAACACGGTAGTAGGATTTAAGGTGGCTATCCCTCATGGAAAGTCGGAATTTATAAGTATACCTCAAATAGTGTTTGCAAAACTGGAAAAGGAGATTTTCTGGGGAGACCCTGACGAGAAAGTAAAGTATATATTTCTGCTCGGTGTACCTAATGCTTCGGCAAGTGAGCATATAGAAATTTTAATGAAATTGTCAAAAAAAATTCTTGATGAAAAATTCAGGGAAAAACTGGAATTTACAAATGATAAGGAAGAATTGCTGAAAATAATTTTAGAATAAATAAAAAAATAAAACGGAATAAAGGAGAAGTGTTATTATGAAAAAAATTGCAGCAGTTTGTGCCTGCCCAATGGGATTGGCTCATACATTTATGGCGGCAGATTCTTTGGAAAAAGCGGCAAAGGAACTGGGGATAGAGATTAAGATAGAAACTCAGGGAGCGGACGGTATTCAAAATGAACTTACAAGGAAAGACATAGCGGAAGCGGACGCCATTATTTTAGCCCTTGCTATCACACCTCAGGGAATGGAACGTTTTGAAGGCTACGATCCTTACGAGATTACTTTAAAGGAAGCTATCAGGGAAGGAAAGGAAATCCTTGAAGAAATAATTGAAGAACTGGGATAACTTAACTGAAATAATATAAAAATAAAGATAATAATTATAAAACAGAGCGGTAAAGTCGACAACAGGAAAAAGTATATAAAAAAATTAAAAATAGTAAAATATAGGAGGTATTTAAAATGGCTCAATTAAAGAGAAAAAGAAAAAGTAGTTTTTGGCAGGAATTTTATAAACATCTGATGACAGGGATATCCTACATGATACCTGTACTTATAATGGGAGGACTTATCGGGGCATTTTCTCAGGTAATCCCTTATGTTATATTTAAAATCGACCCGAGTGTTTCGATATTGGATGCTATAAAATCGGGGCAATATTCGGGAATGAATTTACAGCTGCTGAAATTAGCTTCACTTATGGAAAGTTTCGGATTTACATTGTTCGGCTTTGCTATCCCGATGTTTGCAGCATTTGTGGCAAATTCCATAGGAGGTAAGACTGCACTGGCCGCAGGATTTATAGGAGGATATGTTGCAAATAAACCTGTAGCCACTATAGGATTAGTAGACGGGGTATGGGATAAAGTCAATCCTGTTCCGTCAGGATTTTTAGGGGCATTTATTATTGCATTGATAATAGGATATTTTGTGAAATATTTAAATAAAAGTATCAATCTGCCTAAGAACTGGCTGGCATTCAAGTCCACATTCCTAATTCCTTTATTGTCATCATTGTTCTGTATGGTTGTAATGGTTTTTGTCATAACTCCTGTCGGAGGCTGGATAAATTTACAAATCAGGGCATTGCTGGAAGCAGCAGGAGCGGCAGGACAATATGTCTATGCTCTCGTACTTTCGGCAACTACGGCATTTGACTTGGGAGGGCCTGTAAACAAAGCCGCAGGATTTGTAGCTTTGGGATTCACAACTGAGAAAGTATTGCCTATTACTGCAAGAACAATAGCTATAGTTACACCGTCAATAGGTCTTGGGCTTTCGACCCTCATTGATAAAAAACTGGTTGGAAGAAGAGTTTACAACAGTGAATTTTATGACGCAGGTAAGACATCAATATTTCTTGCTTTTATGGGGATTTCGGAAGGGGCGATACCTTTTGCACTTGAAAATCCGGGATTTACAATTCCGTTATATGTTGTTTCTTCAGTGATAGGAGCATTTTCGGGAATAGCTCTGGGAGCAGTACAATGGTTCCCCGAATCGGCAGTCTGGGCATGGCCTCTCGTGAAAAATCTTCCTGCATATATGATAGGAATTGCTGTAGGTTCGGTTATAATAGCGGTATGTAATGTTTTATACAGAAATAAATTAATAAAAGACGGAAAGTTGGAAGTAGATGAGTATTAATATGGATAAAAAATATGATTTTCCTGTCATTCCGCATACACATTGGGATAGGGAATGGTATTTTACAACTTCCCGCTCCAAAATATATTCTTTAAATCATTTTAAGGAGATATTTGACATTCTGGAAAAAAACGAGAAATTTGGACATTTTCTGCTGGACGCACAGCTATCCATTGTAGACGACTATCTGGAGTTTCACCCTTATGATGAAGAAAGAATAAAAAAACTGGTTACTGACGGGAAACTGATAATAGGACCGTGGTATACACAGACAGACCAAATGGTAATAAGCGGAGAGTCCATTGTAAGAAATCTGTATTATGGAATAGAAAGGGCAAAATATTTCGGGGCGTATATGAAAACGGGATATATGCCCGATTCTTTCGGTCAGTCGGCTCAAATGCCTCAGATACTGAGCGGATTTAATATAAAATATAATACTTTTAAAAGGGGATTGAGTGATAAACATTATCCGAAGAATGAATTTTACTGGGAAGCCCCTGACGGGAGCAGAGTTTTCAATATGTATCTGGACAGATACGGAAATTTTGTCTATTTTACGTCCGAAACAGACAGTCTGAACAGCTTAATAGCGAAACTGAAAGAAGAAACTGACAGGAGATCCCTTATAGGAACTTTGACACTGTTTAATGGGGAAGATCAGAGACCTGTCAGAAAAAACCTGCCGGAAATTATAGAAAAGCTGAATAAACTTAATCCCGACAGCAGTTTTTATATATCTACCATAGATAAGGTAATGGAAAAAGCTGAAAATAACGGTTTTCATTATGATACCGTAAAAGGGGAAATGACCGCAGGACAGTTCAGCAGAGTGCATAAATCCATTTATTCCACGCGGTCTGACTTGAAAATAAAAAATAATAAAAATGAAAATCTTATGGTAAATATATCCGAACCCCTAAATTCAATAGCGTATAAATTAGGTTTTGAATATGAAAACAAGGTTTTTGAAAAGGCATGGAAATTAATGGCTGAAAACGCTGCCCATGACAGTATAGGAATGTGTAATTCCGATGAAACAAACAACAGCATTGAATATAGAAATGATACCGTAAAATCTTTAATGGATAATCTGAATGATTTGAAAATGAGGGAAATAGGCTCAAGTATTCCTGAAAAGGATATTTTCCAGTTTCAAGTGTACAATTTTTTACCTTATAAAAGGGACGGTATACTGAAAACTGAAATTTTTACTCCTTTTACGGATATAGAAATCTACGATACGGACGGTAATATTTATGAAAGCAGTGTTCAGAAAAGTGAAAAACTGGAAGAAAGAATAAAAAATAAAATGAAATCCGAAGTGGGATTCAATACTGATGATAATCCCCGTTGGATAAAAGAGAATGTCGAAATATATAGAACGGAACTGCTGATATATTTAAAAGATACACTGCCTTTGGGATACAGGACACTGTTTATAAGAAAGAAAGAAAATTCCGATAAAGTTTGTAAAGATGAAACAGAAAAAAATGAAATTGAAAATGAAATTTTAAATGTAAAAATTCAGGAAAACGGCTCAATAATTATAAAAAATAAAAAAGAAAATATTGAAAAAAAAGGATTTTTAATTTTTGAAAATTCGGGAGATGACGGAGATACGTATGATTATTCGGAACCGTATAATGACAGAATTTTGACAAGCGAAAACTCTGAAATTAAAATATTGAAGTCGGAAAAAAATTCCCTGTTAAATGAAATAAAATATATTGTAAAAATGAGTATCCCTTATGATTTGAAAGCGAGGGAAAAAGGAGAAGATGATATTGAAACGGAATTTATCGTTACTTTATCTCTGGAAAAGGGCAGTCCGCTTTTAAAAGTGGATGCGGAAACTGAAAACAAAAGTATAGAACACCGTATACGTGTATTGTTCAAAACTGAAGTAGAAAGTACCGAGTCCATTGCTGACCAGCAGTTCGGTACAATAAGAAGACCTGTCTGTCTGTCTGAAGTCGAAAACTGGCGGGAAAACGGCTGGAATGAAAAACCGAGAACAATAGAACCTATGCAGTCTTTCGTATCTCTTGCAAATAAGTATGAAAATGTGAGTATTATAACGGACTGTGTCAGGGAATATCAGATAACGGGAGAAAAATATGACACTATAGCTCTTACTTTGTTCAGATCGGTACCCAAAATGGGAAAATCCGAACTGAAAGACAGACCCGGAAGAGCTTCGGGAATGGCTGACTGGGAAACTCCTGACGCACAGCTGCTAAAAAAATTGAAATTTAATTTTGCAGTTTTAATTGGAAAAGGAGAATATTCTGCTTCAAAAATTGCCAATATGGCTAAGGAATATCTGACTCCTTTACAGTGTTATCAGGCAGCGGAATTTAAAAATGTGGATATATTCTTTTTGATGAATAAGCCTGAAATTCAGAATACACCTTTTGATTATTCAATGCTTTCTTTTGAAAGCCGAGATTGTGTTTTAAGTACAGTTAAGAAAGCAGAAAAGGAAAATTCCCTAATTGTTCGGATTTATAATCCTGATGATAAAAATCCTGTCGATTTTGATATGATCTATAATGGAAATGCCGTCGGTATGTCCATTGTAAAATTTGATGAAGAAACAATAATGGAGAATATTGATTTCAATTTTGCTGAAAATATGGAAAATAAAAAAAGCAGGATAAAAATCAGTAGAGTAAAGACCTGTCAGGTTTTAAGTATCAAAATATAGTAAAACTGGTTTAAAATAAAACTCTAAAATTATAACTGTTTTATATTTATATGAAATTCATTTTATGTAAAATATTAAACCCAAGAAGGTTGCCAATGTTCCAATTTTATATTTATGTAAAATCTATGTTGAATTATCAGTTTCATATTATAGGAGTTTTACTATAAAATGGGGCTGTCTCATAAGGCAAATTAAATTACTGAATCATAAATTTTATACATTTTACTATTTATATAAAACCAATAAAAATAATACATTTTGATTTTTAAAAATATACAATATTTATATTAATAAAATTATTTTTGACTTATGAAACACCCTCATTGAAACGGACAGAGATAGGAAGAAAGAACGAAAAATAATAAAAGAAGTATTTACTTGATAGATTACGATGAAATTATAAATTTTGAGGAAAGAATTACTATAATACAATATAGATAGGAAGTTTTCTGAAACTTTCTATGAAGCATGGGGAAAAAAGTATGGAAATATATCCCATGCTTTTAATGTATGGAGATAGAAATATATATTTTGAAAAAAATATAGCATAATAAAAAAATCTGATTTTCTTAAAAATTTTCAGTTAATTTTCAGGTTTATTTGCTAAAATAGATTTATCAAAAAAAGGAGCTGATTATGAAAAGGAAAGAAAGAAAATTATTCGTATTGATACAGCAGGATTAATGATGTGTGCTTTAAATGCTTTTTCCATAAGGATAGTAACTAAAGAATATGCTTGTCCAATAGGGAATGAGAAGTTTACAGCCGGTATCAGTTTACCACAACAATGTCCAGAAAATAAATTTGTAATATTTAAGGAAAATTTTACAAAAGAAGAATTGCAGAAATATGAAAAAATAATAAGTTCAAAAGAATATAAAACTATTCCTCAAAATTCTCCTAAAGAGTATTATTTAGGGAGATTTTATGAAATGGCAGGAGGATTTTCAGATAAAGAAATAGGTGAAGCGTATTATAAAGCCTATATTGAACACATTAATAAGAACATTCAGAATAACGATACTTTAAAGGAAAGTTTGACAAAAGGGATAGATTATCTTGAAAAATCATTGCCTTCAGGAAAAAAAGATGATTTTCCATTGAGTTTAGCTTACTTATATATTAGTAATAGGGAATATGATAAGGCAAATGCTCTGATAGAAAAACAGAATAAGAATATTCATTTAGAAAAGATAGTTGATTTCTATTATAATGTTTCAGGTTTGCAGAAGATTGAGCCTGGCTATCGTTATAAATATTATAATGAAAGCAGTATTGATGAAAAAGCAAAGAGAATTTTTAGAGAAAAAGCATTAAGTTATTTGCAGGAAGTAACTAAAAAAAATAGTGGACAATATTTGGGACAGGAACTTTATAGACAAGCAAGACTATATAGCTCCTTAGGAAATAAAAAAGCGGTGGATGAATTGTTTTCTAAGGCATCGTCAGAAAATTGGAATTGGATTGTTTCGTATTATTTAGATGAACCTATAACAATTATTGGCGAAGTTTATGATAAAAATAATTTAGCAACACAAGCTGATTTGAAAAAGGCTCTAAGTTATGCTGACAAATTGGAAAAAATGACTTTTAAAGCATTTAAAGAGAATACTGATGAAAAAATGAAATATGTTAAAAGAAATGGCTATCTTAGATCTGCGTTTTTGAAAGCTGAAACTGAACGTCGTTTGGGAAAATTTGAAGAAGCATTAAAAACTTTGAGCAAAATAGATGTAGCAGATATAAAAGATACTGCTTTTAACAATGATTTGGAAAAACTTAAAGAACTGATAGGAAAAAGAGACAGTAGTGTAAAACAATATATTCCAGGTCGAGTTATTTATTAGTTTAAATAAAAAAATATTTAAAAAATTAATACTAAATCTTATTTAAATAATGAATTTATTAAAAACTTTTTCAACAAGAGATAAAAACCCGATATTTTCAAATAATTAAATATAATTTCTATTTTTTAAATGAGAGAATAGTATCAAATAAAAAATATTTAAAAAATTAAAAATTAAAGGAGAGATGATTTTTTATGAAAAAATTTTTTAATAAAAAGATAGGAGTTTTTATTCTTTCTCTGTTGTGTGGTGTTCTTTTAAGTGCTGCACCTGTAAAAAGTGAAGATGAAGCTATAAAGGCTGTAAAAAAATCCATAATTAAGCATAACCTTGGCGGCAAATCAGGAACAAAGTGTATGAAATTTTATATTGATGAAACTGAGGAAGATTTTCAAATTGATGTACGTAGTGATAATGAAAAATGTGGAGGAGATCCCGGTGTTGAACCTCGTATGTTCAGTTACACCGTAAATAAGAAAAACGGCAAACTTAAAACAGACAGTTTTGAATATGCAAAGAAGAAAGGAATTGACTGGGAAGGGGATTATCTGCCTATAGATTAATGGTATAAACAAAAATATTTATAAAATAAAAAGGAGAAAAAACAATGAAAAAATTACTTTTAACAGGATTGCTTGTATTAAGCACAATGACATTTGCGGCGAAAATTACTACAACAGGAAAAAGCTGGGAAAAAATTGAAAAAGAAAATAAAGTTCCCGGACAGGAAAGCAGCATAATGGATTTTAACTGGTTGGATAAAAATAATGACACATATAATTTTCAAATAACAAAATTGGATTTTAAGAAAAATAATGACTTTTACTTAAAGGTATTTTATGAAAATAAACCTGAAAATGGATTGCCATTAGTATCAGATTTTAATGATGCAGTAAATTTGGACGGATACACTCTTAAAGAGAATTTTGACGAGAATTCAGAAATTTTTGCTTCATATTATAAAATAAGAAAAACTGCTGTAAAAGGAATTTATTATATAGACAACTATATTGATCAAAACGGGAAAAAACATCCTAAATTGTACTTTGGGTTTGATGAAAAATCTAAAAAGGTTGTAATTACTGATAAAAATGGTAATATAAAGAATGTATTGGAATATTATCCGGCAGGTTAATTATAAAAATCAATAGTTAATATTATTCTCCATTAAAAAAACGGAAATTGTATTTTAATTATTTGGAAATATCAGATTTTTATTCCTTATTTAAAAAATTTTAATAAATTCGTTATTCAAATGGGGTTTAGTGTAAAATAAAAAAATAAATGAAGTAAATGATAGAAAATGTTGAAAAAAGTAGGAATAATATATTTTAGATGATAAAAAATAATATTTAAGCAGAGCAGAAATAATATTAAAACTTGTAAAACAAAAAGGAAAATAGTTAATTGATGAATTAAAATTAAAATAAAATCTTAAATAAAATAAAGGAGAAAAAACAATGAAAAAAATCTTACTGTTTTTAATGATACTGTTGTCAGCAACAGTATTTGGAGAAAAAGTTACGAATAAAATTAATTTTGAAATTTCACCAAAAGAATTGAGAAATATTGTGAAAAGTGAGCCGTTATCAAATTCACATGATGATGGAAGTTATGCTGTTTATTATTATGCAAATGTAGAGGATCCGTTAGGTATAAAAAGACAATTTAACAGTTTTGCCTTTTCTGAAAATAAGCTGTATTCGATAATTTTTGATTCGGCTACAACAGATGAGGAGCATGCAAAAATAATTGAAACTTATAAAAAAAATATAAGCAAGATTTCTAAAGAAAAAATGAATATAAAAGAACGTAAAGGAGCTTTATTATTATATAATTCAAAAAAAATAATTGAAATATATAAAGTGATGGATCATACATTTATAAATATCGCTCTTTATAGTGCTGGAAAATTAAATAGTATTTTGAAAAATTATGAATAAATATTTGAAAATTATTCAAAAATAACAAGAATAAATGAAAGCAAGGGATAAAAATGTTGAAAAAAGTAGGAATAATTATATTGATTGTGGCAAGTTTAGGAATTGCAGCTACAACAGATAAATCAAAATCAGTTAAATTTCATAAAACGTTTAAAGAAAGCAATCAGGCAAATATAAAATTAAGCAGCGAAGATAAAGAAATAATAAATATAGCAATAGACTTTGTAAATGAATATATACAATTAAAAAACCCTGATGAGTTTGATAAATGGTTTGCAAAAGCTCCAATTACAGAAAAATTTAGAAAGGAATATTTTAGAAAAGAAAAATATATAGATTTAAAGGAAAAAGAATTGTATGCAGTAACAAGTGAATCACCTAAAGAAAAATTAACTCCTGCTGAAAAGAAATTTTTAAAAGAAAACAATGATATATATTCCTATTATCAATACGATCCTTTATTGGGATTAGGAATAGAAGATTTAGCACAGGAAAGTGAATTTTTATTGAAAGAATATAATCCCAAATCTAAAACAGTTTATTTAAAAGATAAGTATGAGGAAGAATTTGTTATTGATGGTAGAAAAAATTATCAAGGTGGAACAGAAATAATATTAAAACTTGTAAAACAAAATGGAAAATGGTTAATTGATGAATCAAAAATAAAATAATTTAAGAAAGATAAAGGAGAACTAATTATGAAAAAAGTATTATTATTTATGATGTTGCTATTATCAGCAATAGTATTTGGAGAAAAAGTTACAAATAAAATTAATTTTGAAATTTCTCCAAAAGAATTGAGAAATATTGTGAAAAGTGAACCGTTGTCAAATTCACACGATAATGGTAGTTATGCTGTTTATTATTATGCAAATGTAGAGGATCCGTTAGGTATAAAAAGAC